>Ga0208971_1000768_pt1 | contig 21382 bp, 13 predicted proteins | sample AOAMet1_18_M0_10_2_FD_188229 | JGI IMG/M metagenome (GOLD analysis project Ga0208971, IMG submission 188229) | Ammonia-oxidizing marine microbial communities from Monterey Bay, California, USA - CAN11_18_M0_10 (SPAdes) | ecosystem: Environmental > Aquatic > Marine > Intertidal zone | place... | reverse complement strand
CAAGTTGAATCCTAACGGTTATTAAAATCGCGAGTCAAAAATAAGGCTGGCTTCGCTTCGTCTAAATTTAAGTCGCGGATTGGTTAGTCGTCGTTTCAGTTATTAAGTACTAAGTTTTGTAACTCTCGTTATCTTCTTGAAATCGCAAAGCGCGATTAAGAGTCGAAGTTGCAAAAATAAGTGGGTACAGTTTTTCAAAATACCAAAGCTTGGCGAAATAAAATCCGATCGGCCATGCCTCGGTAATTAAATTTGCCTCGGTTGCTTCGAGTAACCAGCGAATGCCGTTTTGGGCGGCATTCTGAGATTCCGGATTTGGGTCATCCAGCATGATTTCTGTGCAGAGTGCCGTTTCTTCAACACTACTATTGCCCAGAACTGGGTTGTGCCAGTTGGTTGAAGGGCCTCCGCCCCAACCCCCGTCATCGTTTTGATTTTCTCGTAACCATCTTAAACCAAATTGAGCTTCTTTGGTATCGAGCAGATTTCCATCACGATAAGCCATGAGGACTTTAGCGGTTCCGTAAAACGGGTTGATGTCCTCCGGCATGTCCTGGTTTCCAAACCAGAGTGGTAGCCAACTTCCGTCCTTTTCTTGGTGCTGTTTCAGGTAGGCAAACCCTGTTTTAATCGCACGGTTGACCTTAGTTTTACGGCTTTTTAAGTCGCTGATTTCGTCGCGCCAAGCAAGAAAACTTCGAATGACATGAGCTGTAATGTCCGTTCCGCTTCGGTCAAAGGGAAGGTTTAACCAGCCACGACAAAATGTTGGCCACCCTTTATCGGCGTTTTGTAATTTGATTAACCAATCGACTCCAAGTTCGCCTGCTTGTTGAATCTCGGAGGTACGGGTGTTTTTCCGGTCTCCCCCCTTTGTACTAAGTTGACTGAATTTTTTTAAAGCAAGAAGTGCTCCCGGTGTATCGTCGGCATCGGGGACGGCGCCGCTCAGATCGGTCCACCCCCATCCTCCCGGGGCAGCTCCGGTAAATGGATGAGTTGCTTGGTTTTGGCAACTCAGCACCCAGTTAACGCAGGTATCCCATCGCTGAGAATTGATTGAGCATTCGTGAGTAAAGGATTCAGGATGATTCGCCAAGGCATTAATCGCCAGAGTTGTATTCCAAGTTGCCAAGTTGGTATCGATTGGCCAGCTTCCTAGTTTGTCCCCCTCGGAGCGAAAGGAATTGAGTAAAAATTGCACCCCTTTTTGGGCAACTGCGTGGCTCGCCCGATCGGTTTTAATCAGTGCCATGGACACGAAGCTGGTCAGAGGAACTGCTTCCAGGAATCCGCCGCTGGCTGGTAGCATATTTTCCAGCACTCTTAGGCTTGGCTTGATAAAGCATTTCAGGACGGTTCGGGAAATTGGATTCCGCGGTGGGTCAAGAATAAATTTGGCTTGGCCAATTGCGACCAATGCTGGCACGGCGTAGCTGACAACTGGGAGTTGTATCAGACTGTAAAAACGCCGGGGAACACAAGCGGCAAAGAATGGTAGCGTCGCGACTTCTTTCCACGGAACAAGCCCGGCCAACGCGCAGTTTGCCAGAATTGGCACCGCGAATGTTTTGTCCTTGCCATATCTCCGACGCAGGCCAGCAATGCCTCCCTCGGATTCGATGTAAGATTCGGCCTGCTCAATTGAGTCCTTGAATTCAACTCGACGATTGCTCGCGTGCAGCGCGGCAACGACAAGCATGCTTGTGGAAATATTGGAATAGTTAAGCCCTGTGTCTCCCCAGCCACCATCCTCATTTTGTTGTAACTTAAGCCAAGCGAGTCCGGCATCGACTTGAGTGCCGATTTGTTTTGCCAATTCTGGGCTGCAAGCATCAGACGATCGGAAAAACGAAAGCGCGCTGATTGCAGTTGCTGTTGAGAGTGCCGACGCTGAGAGTTGCCCTTCCCAATGCCCTTGAGTAACGCGTTCGCTCAAAAGTAAATCACGCGCCTTTTGACTTGCTAATTGCAGTCTTGATTTAAAAGAAACAGGGTTAGCGTGGTCAATTGAAATAGTAGTCGCCGATCTTTAAGCCGGGTTTAAAATTGCGAGTAACTTACTGAACCGGGTGAACCATCAAGCTAGGAAAGTTAAATTGAAGCAAAAGCGTGGATCGTATCGTTTTATGAGTTATTATTTCAGCCTGACCGAATCAAACGCGTGAACCGAAATGTTTCACGCTAATTCATTTAATTTTGCCAGTTTGAAGATGGATTTCCAATGTTTTTTATTGCATGCCATCTAACGGGGGGGTAGACCGGCGGTTCCATTGAATTTTCATCAAGACTCGAGGCAAGATTTTACCGTAAGACTCAATTTTTAATGGATATTCGGGCAGTCAGGACGAGCAATGAGTAAATTTCAGCGAGGATCTCTGAGGCACCTGTTTATTGGATCTCCTGATGAAATTTATTGTAGCTTGATTGGTTACCGCTGGCTTAGCTCGTGGACTGCATCCACTAGTGCGATTGCATTGTCGACAGGGGTTTGGGGGAGAATACCATGCCCGAGATTAAAAATGTGCCCTGCCCTTCCACCTGCTTGATCAAGCACAAACTTTGCATGTTTCTTGATTTCGGTAGGATTGGTGAGTAACACGGTGGGGTCGAGATTTCCCTGAACGGCTCGATCGTAGCCAACCGTCTGCCATGCGTCATCGAGCCGCGTTCTCCAGTCGATACCAATCACGGCCGCGCGTGTGTCGGCAAGTAACGGCAGTAGCGCTGGATTGCCCGTCGCAAAATTAATCACCGGTACGTTTGAGGGAAGGCTGGCGATGATCCGTTTGACGTAGGGGTGGGCGTAGGTTTTGTAATCTTCAAAGCTCAGGCAACCTGCCCATGAATCGAAGAGTTGAACGCATTGAGCACCGGCTTCAATTTGTCCTAAAAGGTAAAGTGAAATTGAGTTCGCCAAATGTTGCATGAGCTGATCCCAGGCCCCGTGATCTCCATACATGAGCGTTTTGGTAAATGCGTAATTGCGGCTTGAGCCCCCTTCGATCATGTAGCTTGCAAGTGTGAACGGGGAACCTGCAAATCCGATCAGTGGCATGTCCGCTGGTAAATCTGTGCGAGTCTGTTTGACCGTGTCCATCACGAATTGGAGTGGGTCATTGGATTCCAGGGGTTTGATGCGATCGATATCTGCGGCAGTTCTCACGGGGTTGTGAATTACCGGGCCATCTCCTTTGACAAATTCTAGATCGCAGCCCATCGGGACTAAAATTGGGAGTAGGTCTGAAAAGATGATGGCTGCGTCGACTCCGAGTCGATTGACGGCAGTGCACATCACCTCACTGCAGAGTTGGGGGTTTGCGCAAAGTTCCAGAAATGACGTTTTACTGCGAACTTCTCGATACTCGGACATGTATCGTCCGGCCTGTCTCATCATCCAGATTGGCGTGACGTCGGTTGGTTCACCACGGCATGCTTTCATGAATGGGCTGTTATACCAAGGAGCGTTGGGATCTGAGTTGTTGGTTGTTGGGCCTGACATGCTAACTCTAATAATCGATTTTTGTTTTGTAATTTGGCTGATCTGTGTTTTTATTTCTTCAACACCTTCCACCGGATCAGTCGTCTCAGTGGAATAGTCTACCGTGAATCCTCGATCGGAGAGGATTTCTGCTGTGTCCTTACCGATTGCCAACACAAGATGGTTATCTAGCAAGTGAGGGGTTAGTTTTGCTCTGCCAAATTGTTTGGCGAGCGTACAAAATCTTACTGCGTTTTCCGGAGATGGGAATAGGATTATGTGAAATTCGCCTGCTTCAAGTTGTTCGAAAAAATCAGTCGCGACCGGAGCCCACGTCGACAAAGGTGCGGTGAACAAGGGGATTTTGACAACTCTCGCCCCGCGTGCCTCAAGGCCGCTGATCAGGCTGTAGATCGATTCGGATTCTTCGAGAGCGATTGATTGATTCACGACTGGAAATGATCGGTCGAGTGCGATCAAAATGTCACGCCATGAATTTGAAGAATGAATCGAGATTTTTGGAGTGATTTCGAATTGCTGCAGCGCATTGATGGCGGATTGGGACCCGGCAACGGTATGGATGTCGGCGAGGCAATCAAGAAACCTCTGTTGATCGACACTTTTGGATGCTTGGTCAATAATTGCCCGAACGCCAACGCCCGTTACAAAAATAACAGTGTCAATGTCAGCCGTTAAAATGCGATTTGCGAATTCATTGGCTTGATCACGAGTGTCGGGTTTTTGACTCAATAAAAATGATCGCGTTATTCCCCCACCTGCCTCAATGATCTCCGCGCAGTTGCTGGCGTCACTTTCGCCAATCACCGCGATAATGAGGTCTTCGAAATGTCTGAGCTCTTTCATGCCCCAATGCTAGAGGAAAATATGTTGCTGCCAAGACCGGGGTGCCGCGATTGCAAACAACGCTGAGCGACAATCTCGGGGAGAGTAAACTATCACGTTGAATGAAAACGTGTGGTATATTGGTTTTCTTTGGGAACGCGAGTTGGAGAGTTCGAAGCTGCTGGGCAGACGCCCATCTGGGGCGGCGGAGTCTCTTCGAGTTGCTTCGTTTTACGTTTACTAACCACTTGCTAGTGCAGCATTAAATGTCATCTATTCCATTTGAAGAGTTTTCACGAGTTGTCACGGAATCTGGTGTTGAGCCTGCTTTAGATTTTCTTGAGCAGCATTTTCGTCGTGAACAAGATTTTTTTAAACTGTTTGAAGTTTTGAAAATGCGATGCCGGTACCAGCTTGGGCTTCCTCTAATTTATTCCAAACAACCTGATGATCTTGATGAGACTCAGCAAAGACAACTGGAAGACAGCTTGTTAGAGGCCTGTCGAGAAATTGGCATCTTGTTCTTTAAATTGGGGAAGTTTCAAGAAGGCTGGATGTATTTGCAGCCTGTCGGAGATAAAGAGCTGAATGAAAAATTAATTCGAAAAATTGAAGCGGATGAGGAATCGATTGACGCTTTGATTGACATGGCGGTTTCGCAGGGCGCTGCACCGGTGTATGGGTACCGCCTGTTATTGAAGAACTATGGTACCTGCAATGGGATCACAACTTTTGATACCCAAGCGAATCGATTTGACGCAGAGACTCAAAAAAAGATGGCAGAGGAGTTGTTGGATCATATCTATCTGGAGTTGATCGAGAACGTCAAATATGCAATTGAAAATGCGGAGGCAGGGTCGGCCGTGGGGAACAGCGAAAACGTTCCAACGTCTCAGTCCGGGGATCGTCGTCTGGTGGACTGGTTGCAGATGTATCCAGATTTGACTGCAGGCGGCGCGCACCACATTGATACCACTCATCTGGCGTCGGTGATGCGCATTGCGAGGCCGGTTGATGATCGAGAATCATTGCTAAAGGTTAGTGAGTTGGCGGAATATGGAAGCCGGCTACATGAGGATTTTAAATATCCTGGAAACGCGCCTTTTGAGGATACCTATCACGATCACCAGCTTTTTTATAATGCATTGCTGGGTAAAGACGTCGACACTGCGATTGAGCATTTTCTTGCAAAGACGGCGGCGAGCGAAGCAGATCAATTAGGCCCCGTCGTAGAAGAGACCTATGTCGAGTTTCTATCACGGTTGGGGAAGACGACTGAGGCGGTCGAGTTTTTGACTGAGCGGTTGCTCGGGAAATTTGAGTCCCTGGGGATTGCCCCTCCCCCTTTCGAACTGGCAGACACCCCCGAATCGCTTGAGAAGCTTCGCGATTTTTATCGGTCTTCGGATGATCTTTTGGGATACGCTGTTTGTTGTTTAAAAGCGGAGTGAACCTTAGGATTTATCGCCGTTTCTAAAAATTGGCCAGACAATAAAAAAAGCGGTTTGGCGTGAAATCACCAAACCGCTTTTGTTTTTAATTGCCCTTAGCGGGCGTCGTCGCTGAAGATCGAAATGCTACAGCGAGCGGAGATTAACCTCGGAAAGACATGAACAAGCTTGGATCAACCTTGATGCCTTTAGCGGCTTGATCGTCACCAGCAGCTTCTTCATCTGCGGTTTCGCAGTCAGAGCAACCAGAGTTCTGGAAAACTCGGCAACCATCGTTGCAGCGATTTCCAACCTGACGGATGCGATCTAGCAAGTTTGCCTTGCAAGGATCGTCACAAGCTGGAGTTTCTTCGCAACCACAGTTTTGACCTGGGCGAGGCATGCGAGCAACGATGTTCTTAACAACCGCTGGTCGTCCGCAACCGCAATCGCTTTCGCAATCAGTTGCAGGAGCTTCTTCGCAACCACAAGCGTTGCTTCCCATGCTTCCAACTCGTGAAACAAGACCGCTTACTCGACCACGAAGATCAAGATTCATTCCGCATCCGCAAGAATCTTCGCAAGCTGGTGCAGGCTCAGCGGCAGGGGCTTCTTCGCAACCGCAAGAGTTGCATCCCATGCTTCCAACTCGTGAAACAAGACCGCTTACTCGACCGCGAAGGTCAAGATTCATTCCGCATCCGCAAGAATCTTCGCAAGCTGGTGCAGGCTCAGCAGCAGGGGCTTCTTCGCAACCGCAAGAGTTGCTTCCCATGCTTCCGATTCGTGACACAAGACCGCTAACCCGACCGCGAAGGTCTAGGTTCATTCCGCTTCCACAAGCGTCTTCGCAGGCTGGTTCTTCTTCTTCGCAACCGCTGTCGCAGCAACGAGAGAAGAGTCCACGAGAGAATAGTTTGCAACCGCAGTCGTCGGCTTCTTCGCAGGCAGGCTCAGGTTCCGCACAGGCGTCTTCTTTGCAGCAACCGTTGAATACTTTGGCGAACATTGCTTTGACTCGTCCACCACCGCAACCATCATCACATGCGTCTACTACTTGCTCTTCACACTCAGGCTTGCATCCGCATCCTTTGAACAATCGCCCAGGAAGGCCGATGTGGAGGCTGATACTGATTCCTCTTCCGCAACACGGATCGGGAGTTTCGCAACATGTTGGAGCGGCTTCACATTCGCCACATCCACTTTTTCCAAGCATGCGACCCAAAAGGTCAGCATTGCTTTCGCTGCAGATCATGGCAACGCATAAGAGCGTTAAAGCAGCTAATTTAATTTTCATCGAGACTCGTCTCCTTGAGTTTTTCCGTGCTATCTATTCCACCAAACCTACCCAACGCTAATGATTATTGGCCGCGTGGATCATTTGGCGTTCTGAGTAATTGACTCAGGACAGTGGGTTAGCCTCGTTGGCTGTTGAGGCTTGGTTTTTCGCGCTAGATAGCAGCGGTTCTAGTCGCATCCGAGCGGTCTGACCCATCCATTGGGTCGGTTGACAAATACCAACTCAGTTACGCTTGCGCCAGTTTCGACGCAAGTTCAGATTGCACTGACGTCATCGACTTTATCAAACAGGCTACTTCACCAACGAAAAGCGAATGCAGGTGGTGATTAATGCCCGTTTCATAACGCCTCGGTTCGAAATTCGGGTTTAAGCGGTGTCAATTATTGGGTAAACCTTACCGGTTAGCGAAAGGGATTATTTTGTATCGCCCGCAACGGCAGGAATGGTCTTGGATTGCGGCGATTGACTGTTTTTGAATGCACGCTCAGGTACAGTGAAGAGGTTGCTGAAAACCCCGCTATTGGCCTGATAACGCAGGCAAATCCGACCTCCGGTTGCAGGGGAAGTAAATAAGACGTTCGGAATTACGTCTATCACATCGAGACACGTTGATCGGATTGCGGGTTGGAGTAAGATAAAGACTGCGTTCTTAACAGCATTTCGATCAAAAAGTGGCGCCCGTGAACAGCGTCAAATAAGCTGATTGATGACTACGCCACAAAAGTACGATAGATAGATTTATGATCTCTAATACGAAAATTCGATGGGCTTCATTCCTGCAAGTTGTTGTGGTTGGGATCTGCCTGATGTCTGTCTGCGTTGGTTGTCGACAGGGTCGTTACAAAACGGTTGAGAATCGGAAATCACCAGCGAATTCGACTTTGCCCGCCGAGCAAGACCTCGTTAACGGTAGGAATTGGACCAGCCTGCCGGGTGGTCGCTTGGGTTCAACGCTGCCCGGTCGAAACTGGTCAACACTGCCTGGGCGAGGAGGCACGACGCTTCCTGGGCGAAATTGGTCCACACTTCCCGGGCGAAACTGGTCAACACTTCCCGGGCGAAATTGGTCAACACTGCCTGGGCGAGGGGGAACAACTCTGCCAAACCGCTATTCCCCTTGGCGGCCCACGGGTTCGACATTGCCTCGGCGAATTGGAACCACATTGCCCGGTAGATAGGGTATTGAAATTCATTAACGCGAGAGCGGTGCTGGTTTATCGTCGGCGGAATCACGCCCACGTTGCCAACAGTTGTGCCTGTTCTCACGTTGGAAACAAAAAAACCGTGCTTTTTTGAGCACGGTTTTTTGCGTTCTATTGAAACACCTTGCGGTAATCTCGCGACGATGTTCAGCCTTACTTGGCCTTCTTTTTCTTGGCGGCCGCTTCTTCAGCTGCCTGTTCTTTTAACTGCTTTGCCGTCAGTTTCTTTTCCTTCTCTTCGACAATGTCTTCCTTCACCTTTTGCACAAAGTGAGGAGGTTTTCCTTCGGGAGAAAGTTCAGCAGCTCGTTTTTCGGCGGCTTTTCGTTGATTAAACTCATAAAGAGCGACTCTCTTCATGGCATGATTGAAAACTCCCCAGAACAGCTTTCTGCGAATAACTTCAGCCGCTTTGGTCCGCGATTTCCGCTTTTTCTTGACTGGAGCTTTCTTTTCGTCTTCAGCCTCAGTTTCGACCTTTTTTGTAGCGGTGGAAGCAGACTTTTTCGTCGCTTTTTTCTTAGTAGTAGCTTTTTTGGCCGGTGCTTTTTTGACAGCGGCCTTAGTTGCTTTAGCCTTCTTCTTGGCCATTTTTATCCGTCTTTAAATTCTGGGCAGAAATGCGTTATTGAAACGAAGCGTAATCATAACGTTTTTTCCCGATATTGGATAGTTGGGCTTTAATTATCGCCACGGTTCTCAGGTCATCCGGCGTTTGGGGGCGGAGTTCCGTGTCCGTCTTCGACGTATTTCGCACGCTGGCGAGCGTATTCTTGAAAATTAACTTCCGGAGTCTCAATCGCTGAGAGCTCGGTTTTATTAGCATTTGCCGCGTTGTTGGGCTTGGATTTTTCTTGTTCAAGCAACCGCTCGAGGTATTTTCGACACCAACCGCAACCCGTTCCCGCACCAAAACATTGGCTCAGTTGGCTAGGCCGGCTTGGTTTTTCAATTCGGATAAAGTTAACCACTTTTCGTCGAGTTACGTGAAAACAGAGGCACACCGGGTCGTCAGGTTTCATTGGCGGTAACTGTCTGTTTGCGTTGAATTGGAAAAAGAGGCCGAAAGTGCACGTTTTTGGGGCTTCGTCAGTCGAAATCAGAATTTACCCCAAATCACAGAAACTCGGTTCGACAAACAGGGTTTTATCATCAAGCGAGGGTTAAAGCCAACATTAGGATGGCTGGTCTAGAACATTTCTTGTCGATCTTGCGTCTCGTCAGAGAGTCGGGGGACGCTAGAATGTTAATTGAACTTTAACAACTTGCCTGTACTTGGAATTCCTTTGTCTGTTAGCGAATCATCGTTACAAAAAGCTTCGAAATACGAGTTGCTCGACCCTGACGTGCGACTGATGTTGCAGGTGCGCGAGGGGAGCGCTGCGGCGTTTGAAGCTCTTGTTGAAAAGCACCAAAAGCGTCTGGTAATGGTATTAGAACATTTAGTTTCCGACCGCACCCAAGCTGAGGATCTCGCGCAAGATGTCTTCTTGAGAGTTTATCGGGCTCGCGAACGCTACATCCCCACAGCCAAGTTTTCAACCTGGCTCTACACAATTACGCACAACGTCGCGAGCAACTCCATTCGCAAGTCGTCACGACGTAAAGAGATCAATCTGGTTGCGTCCCCGTCGGGCTCGATGCCTGTTCGGCCATTGGACACGATGGCAAAGGATAAAAGTAATTTAATGCCGACACGCTTGGCAGATCAAAAAGAGATGGAAAAAGTGATCCGTGAGGCGATTCAATCGCTTGGTCCACGGCAGCGAATGGCGATGTTGCTTTCGAAATATGAGGGGATGAGCTACAACGAAATTGCTGAATCCATGGAGTTAACGACACAAGCAGTCAAGTCTTTGCTTTCTCGTGCACGCGGGAATCTCAAAGAAGCGCTCGCTCCCTACTTAAACTCCGGAAAGTCATCTCGTGAGCTAGAACGAGAAGACGGGGGGGCATCATGAATTCGAAATCGGAAAAGCCTGAATCACAATCGGGCGAAGTCGAATTTTCAAACTCCGACGAATTGACCGCCTATCTTGATGGTGAGCTGGATGAAACGCAGACTCAAGAGGTTGAGAGCCGTTTGGGCAGTGATTCAAATTATCTGGCCGAAATGCAATCTTTGCAAAAAACATGGGATTTGCTCGACACTCTTCCTGTCCATGAGCCTGGTGGTTCCTTCACAAAGACGACGATGGAGTTAATCGTCGGGGATGCAGTCAGCACAGCAAAAAACAGGCGCAAAAGGACTTTGTTTTTTGGGCGTGTCGCAGTGATGGCCTTGCTGCCGGTTGTCTTTTTCGCCACCGCCTACGGTGTCGCGAGGCGAATGCAAAGTGACCCGGACCGCCGCTTAATTGAGAATTTGAGTGTCATTGAGAACTTTAAAAAATATGAAGCTGTCGATTGTAATTTAGAGTTTCTGGAGAGCATCCGGAATGTTGACTTCTTTCAAAAGCCAACAGTGATTGTTGAAAATGGAAGTAAGATAGATGTCGCTTATGAAGATGACTCCGCCGGTTCAATTCCGATCGATCCGATTCAGCGTGCTGGTTACGTAAAGGGCCTCGATGTTGAAAAGAAGATAACCTTAAAAGAAAAATTTAAAAATTTTGAAGACAAAACGGATGCCGATCGCAAGCGTTTAACTGATTTTGATTTGGAACTTCAGGCTCGGGGGAATCGTCAACAGCTAAGGTCGACGCTCAACGGTTTTTATGAATGGTTGACGGAGCTGGAGTTGGGTGAACGAAGCGATCTACAAGATCTTCCCCAAAACGAGCGGATTGCAAAAATAAGGTCGATTAGAAATCGTCAGGCTCAGAATGAGTTAGGGAAAAAGTCGTTAGTAAAGTTGCCTTCCAAAGAGGACGTCCCGTTCTTGATGGGGTGGTGCGAAAGTATTTTCCAACTGAAGGAGCGGCAATTAAGGGATCGTTTTCCAGTCGTACTGGCGCAGTCTATGCGAAAGAAGAAAATGGGTTCGGTGCCTCCTATGTCAGTCCTGTTGGAAAAGTCGCGAGTGGAGAATTTGAATTCGATTATCGGGTTCTTGCTGAGAGAGGATCGGCAGTTCGTTGAAGATCTAATCTTTGAAGGGGAGGCACTTTTCGGGCTTTATGATATCTTGTCACTCAACGCGAGAAAGCAGCTCGACAGTCGGTCCGAAGCGGAACAAAGAAGCCACATTCTGGATTGGGTTGATGCAGTTAACCAGTCTCAGCAAGGTACTTCCACAGAAGATTTAGAGAAATTTGAGATGCAGCTCAGCAGTAAGGTTCGCAACCGTTTGCAGAAAATGTCCAGTGAAAAATATCGAGAAACGCTCGAGTGGATGTATGAAGAGAGCAGGAAATCCCAAATTTCCTCGCAAAGTTGGTGGGAGCAGCAAATTGAGAAAACTCTTGATCCGAACTAGCACTTCGGCAGGCGAACTCCGACACCCACCAAAAACCGTGTTTTTTTATTCTTGTTGACTTCTCATTGGAGGCGGATTCTCGGTTTTCGCCCCAAATTTTTGAACCAACGCGATTTTGCCCACTTTCTTTAGGTTCTCATTGGCTAAATCGCGAATTTGGCTCAAACTTGGCAGTGCTCCAGACCGTCTATAATAATAGAGCGGCATTGTTTTGTTTCCGTTAAAACGGCAACAAGGCCTTGGTTGGGTCGACGGCAGTTTTTTTCAGTCTTTGAGTTGTTTGTGGATGAGTTCTGATAACGGTATTCCACTTAGGGGACGCCCGCTTGCGGTATTGCCTTGATCTCCGGTCTTGGCGGGCACGTGCTGGCTGAACTGCGAGGGGCGGGTTTTATGGGTTTGGTGGGTGATTGGTAGTTTGCATAGTTCCGGAGGCAGCAAGCCCCGACAAAGGCAACGATAGTTGATAGGGATAACCAGAATGGCAAGTGAAATTAATTCCTCAACCCGCCCAGCGGTGACCGCCTCTGCGCGGCAAGCAGCCAAGGTTAAAAGTTATGTCAACCAGCAATTGGAAAAGACACGCAAGCAAGTCAAAACGATTGACTTTATCTCGGGTGCATTGGTGCTGGTTGCTTTCACGATTGGATTTTTGCTATTCGCGGCAATGGTCGACGCTTGGATTTGGCCGTTGTCGCGGTTGGGGCGTTGGGCATTTTTAATTATTTGGCTTGGCAGTTGCCTCGGGTACACAGTCATTTCGATTGTGCCGTTGTTGATGAAGCGAATTAATCCGGACTACGCCGCGAAGATGATCGAAGAGGCGAAGCCCAGTTTCAGTAACAGTTTGATGAATTATGTTTCTCTTCGAAAACGACCCGAGGGAATTAGGCCCGCCGTGCTGGACGCAGTGTCGCGACAAGCTGCGACTGATCTCGCGAGTGTGCCCGGCGATGCAGCAGTCGATCAGTCTAAGATGATCCGAATTGGATTTGTTCTAGTCGGGCTTACGTTGTTAGCAGTGAGTTATAAGATTCTTTCGCCGAAGGATCCGCTCAGCACCGTTGCTCGGATTTTCGCGCCAGCGAGTGACATTGCTCAGCCTGCCGTTGTCACGATTGAAGAAGTTTTGCCGGGGGACGTCGAGATATTTTTTGGTGAAACACTGGAGGTTGTTGCCCGGGTCAGTGGTCGGCACCAACCGGAAGATGTCAAACTAATTTACTCGACCGTCGATGGGCAATTAGTTGACCAGCCTGTATCGATGGCGTTGACAGACGAGCCAAGAACCTACTCGGGCACGATCGCAATGCCGGGGGGCGGTGTTCAAGCTTCGTTGCAGTATCGAGTGGTTGCGAAAGACGGAGTTTCTCGTGATTACGTGGTGACCGTCCGGCCTAACCCGACGATTGCGATTGAATCGTTACTTTTTGATCCTCCGGATTACACTGGGTTGGCCTCCCGTACGCTGATGGGGGTCGGTGATATTGACGCGATTGAAGGAACTCTGGTTACGATCAACGCAGTCGCTAACTTGCCAATTAAGTCGGCAGAAGTTGAATTGCTTAACGAAATTGTCAACGTGGCCGGCGATGCCGAATTGACATACGATCAGCGATTCGTTCCGGCGGTGGGCAGCAAATATATCATGGAAGTTGAAGGGCGAAATGCGACCCAATCTATCTTGGTGAAGCTAGACGCTAACCGAGAGAAGCCGTTTGCAACCCACTATCGGTTGAAATTTACCAGTACTGATGGAAATCGAAATTTGCAACCCAATGTTTACCCAATTCGAGTAACTCCTGATCTTGCACCCGATGTCGAAATTAAAAATCCAATTGAAACGGACGGACAGATTCCTGAAAACCAAGTGCTGGCCATTGATATCGTTGCCTCTGATCTTGATTTTGCGATCGACTCTGTTGAGTTAAGTCTTGACCATAATGGCCGAAGCCTGTTTTCGGACAGCCTTGGTCTTAAATCAAACAAAGGTAATCGTCGAGTAACCGCGCGTTATTTACTCGACCCCAAAGCACTGGGGCTTGAGCCTGGAGATGTCGCGGTTTTTCATGCCATCGCGAAGGACAATCGGATGCAGGGTCGTAAGCCTGCACCAAACATTTCACGTACGCAGAACTACTCGGTGACGATTCAACGTCCCGAGGAGAAATCTTCGGAACCCGTTACGAAAAATCCAGATGGCGAAGGTCAGAACGGCGAAGGCCAGAACGGCGAGGGTCAGAACGGCGAGGGTCAGAATGGCGAGGGTCAGAATGGCGAGGGTCAGAATGGCGAGAGTCAGAATGGCGAAGGTGGTCAGCCGAGTTCTGGTGGAAGTGAAGCGTCTGGAAGTGAAGCGGAAGGGTCTCCTTCGGGGGAGTCTAGCCCATCCAGCCCCGGCGGCGGTGGGAAGAACTCAAGTCAAATGGGGACTGGAGCTGGTGGCGGAAGCCCTCAGGGCGAGTTGCTTGAGCGTGATAAAACAAACTTCGACCACGCTAAGAAGGCGACCGACATGGTACTTAAGAAACTGTCTGACCAGCGGTATGACCCAGATCCCGAATTACTCGAAAAGATGAATTGGACAAAAGCAGATTTAGAGAATTTTCTTCGACGTTGGGAAGAAATGAAAGATGCAGCCGACACAGGAACGCCGGAGTCAAAGAAGAAGTATGAAAAGTCACTTCGAAGTCTTGGACTTCGGCCCAAAAGCGGGAGTCGAAAGACGAAAACAGTGGATGAGTCTGCCGAAGGTCTCGGGCAGGATAGTGCAGTGAACCGTCCACCGGCGGAGCGAGTGCCCGATTTCAATTCGTTCATGCGAGACCTTAATCGGGCTAACGATAATTAGTTTCGCTTCAACTTCATGTGATCTTGAATTTGAGGGGCGATGTTTCGTTTTTAGTATCGATACCTGACAGGTTGTTTGGGATGAGGCTTAATGAAAACAATAGAGCAGTTGTTTTCCGCTCATCGCGACAAGGCGGATGTTTCGTCTCTCTTGGAGGTTCCTCAAGGGGCGACGGAACTGCTCGTCTTGGCTCACGGCGCGGGTGCGGGGATGCACCATCAAAATATGCAGCGAATTGCGGAAGCGATGCATGAGCAGCGGATTGCGACGTTTCGTTATCAATTTCCATTCAGGGAACGAGGAGGCGGCCGCGATTCACTTGAAGTCTCGTTATCAACCGTTGAACGTGCCGTGGAGTTGGCTAGGATGCTTGAGCCTGAACTGCCCCTCCTTGCTGGAGGCCATTCCTTTGGTGGCAGGATGACTTCGATCGCGGCGGCAAACCGCCAGTTGTGTAAAGTCAGGGGATTTGTTTTTTTTGCATTTCCTCTGCATCCTCGCGGGAAGCCGAACAATGAGCGGGCTCAGCACTTACCTGATATTCGCGAGCCACTTCTTTTTTTTACGGGCTCTAAGGATCCATTGTTTACCGCGAGGCTATTTAAGCCCATTCATCAGCAAATTCGCAAATCGGCAACAGTTCACACTTTGGATTCTGTCGATCATGGGTATCGGGTGTCGAAGCGATCCCGTCAATCTAAAGAAGATGTTTTTGAGGAAATGGGGCGTTTAACACGGCAATGGTTGGATGGGCTCTGATTTTTTGAATCAGTTGGCTCGATCCTCATCCGTTTCTAATTTATGGGAACGGCCACTTTGAACCGTTTATTTGCGGAAAGCGTAGCAAAGAAGGCGGTTTCCTGTGTTTCCAGGCAGGCGTCGGGGGCGTTACGTTCGCTACAATCCACCGAAACGTGGTTGGAATTGAACGGTTTTTCAAAGGTATGCAGAGACGCTCGACAAGCCCGATTGTTCGAACCAAAATAGCCGATTGTAAACAGAGACCGGTGACTTGGTGTGAGGTTCACCTCTGCCGATAAGGGCGTTAGTTAATCGCCCTAAGGTTGTCCCACTCGACAGCCCAATCTTCAAGACTATGCGAATCAAACAGTAGAGCAAAACGATGGCAACTGAAACCGAGACGTCGGTTCAAGGATCTGAAGAATCCGTTGAGCAGACACCTATGATTGAAGCAGACGGCCTGTCTAAGTTTTATGGGATTTTTGCTGCGACCCGCGAGGTCTCCTTTAAAGTCTACAAAGGGGAAGTGGTCGCGTTTTTGGGACCCAATGGTGCGGGGAAAAGCACCACGATGAAAATCTTGACCGGTTATCTGTCACCGTCTCAAGGTGTGGCTAGAATCGCCGGTTTCGACATGAATACCGATCGTCTCGCAGGTTCCCGAAAACTAGGTTACCTACCGGAGACGGGTCCTTTGTATCCAGAAATGACGCCCTATAGCCTGCTTGATTTCTTTGCCGAAGCTCGCGGCATGAATAAAGCGACCAAGCGTTACCGGATCGAAAAAGCGGTCGATCTTTGTGCGCTCAGTAGTGTGATTTATAAACCGATTAGCAAGCTGTCCAAAGGCTATCGACAACGAGTCGGGATGGCTCAAGCTTTGATTCATGAACCAGATGTTTTAATTCTTGACGAACCTACCTCTGGATTGGATCCGAATCAGATACGCGGTGTGCGGCAGACCATGAAGCGCCTGGGCCAAGAGAAAACGATCCTATTGTCGACGCACATTCTTCAAGAGGTCGAAGCGATGGCGGATCGCGTTGTGATGATTAATGAGGGGCGAAAAGTCTACGATGGGAAATTAGAAGATATTGATCCGACACACCAGGGGTTGGATGCCGTGTTCGCGAATCTTACGGGGCACGATGCTGAGACGGGTGTAAAGCTTGACAACGAGATTGATGAAGAGTGAGACGTGCAGGTGTCGGGTTTTTGATTACAAACTATTGAAGAAATATAAATAGCGGATTTTTTATGGACACGAGCCTTCAAATCGCACAGGCGAGCCTTCAGCTAACTCAAGTCACTGAATTTGTATTCATGTTAATCGTCGACATGATGTTCTTAGTAGTTCTGGTACTGATGATGCTGCCTCTCGGGATTTGGCGTCAGGCGGCCTTTGCCGTCATGAAACGGAATTTTATTGGTTACTTTAGTAATCCCACTGGCTACGTATTCCTGTGCCTTTTTGTGCTGCTGACTTCATTTGCGGCCTTCTGGCCCCATGAGTTCTTTACAACCAACTTGGCAAATTTTGATCAGCTGAACACCTATTTGCCGTACATCATGCTGATCTTTATTCCCGCGATCACAATGAGCATTTGGGCTGAAGAAAAACGTCATGGAACCGATGAGCTTCTGTTGACGTTGCCTGCAAAAGACTTTGATATTGTGATCGGAAAATACTTTGCAGCGGTACTGGTTTTTACCGTTTCTTTACTGTTTTCCCAGTTGTCAAATTACGCGGTTTTGTTGGCAATGACGGGTGGTCAATTGGATAACCTGTTACTGTTCTCAACGTACCTTGGATACTGGTTTATGGGCGTCTCGATGATTGCCCTGGGGATGGTAGCTTCGTTTTTGACCAGCAACTTGACCGTCGGTTTTATTTTTGGAGCAGCCCTGAATGCTCCATTGGCTTTTTTCTCTAATGCTGATGTGATTTTTTCAAATTCAGCGTGGATTCAGCGGTTGTTTGAGTGGTCATTATTACAGCGGTTTGAGCCCTTTGGTCGCGGCCTAATCAGCGCTCCATCAATTTGTTATTTTATTGGCATTATTGTCGTGGGTGTTTATCTAAGTTTGATTTTAATTGGCCGGCGGCACTGGCTTGGTGGTCGCGACGGCACGTCCTATTTATGGCACTACCTTGTGCGAGCGGGTTGCTTGGCAGTAACGATGGTCGCAGCAGTTTTGATTGTCCAGTACAGTCCGCTCAATCGACTTCGCGTCGATATTTCTGATGCCAAGGTAAGTACGCTTGCGCCGGTTACCACCGAACTGTTAGAGGCGTTGTCGGCTGAGGGGAATGAGGGCAAGCCCCCGATTAAAATTGAGGCCTATGTCGGGGCGAGTGTGCCGAGTGAATATGTGAAAATTAAATACGACCTCGTAAATTTACTCCGGGAATTTGATGTTCTTGGTGGAAGCCGCATCCAGGTGAACTTGCATCAAGGTGTCGAACCGTTCAGTGAAGAAGCGATTCTGGCTGAAAAGAAATATGGCATTCGCCCGGTCAAAGTCATGAGTCAGTCGAGGGGAGCATTGCGGGAAGAAGACGTAATTCTTGGCGTGGCTTTTTCAAGTGGGCTAGAGCGAATCGTACTTCCCTTTATGCCGTACGGTATTCCGGTTGAGTATGAGTTGATGCGTTCAATCAATACCGTTTCACAGCCCGAGCGAAAGACGATTGGAGTTGTTCAGACGGATGCGATGATTATGGGGGCGACGGTCAACACTGGGCAAGAGTTGGCACGTATTCCTCGTCTGCGATTGCTGACTGAAATTGAGAAACAATACAACGTTGAACAGGTGGACGCATCCACGCCAATTTCGATGTGGATTGAGGATGGAGAAGGGAATCCAATCAAGCGGCGCTACGATGTTTTGCTCTTAGTCCAACCGTCTCTTACTACGCCGGCAGAAATGGATAACATAATTAAGGCAATCCAGCTTGGTCAGCCCACTGCGATTTTTGAAGACCCCCTGCCCTCCCCTGAGAACTTCAATTATATCCCTCCGACCTACATGCCGCGACTTTTCGCACGCAATGGCGGGGAAAAGGCCGTGATTCAGAATTTGTGGGACGCGATCGATCTCGATGTTGACCATAAACCCATTGCCAGACCGACGACCGTAAATCCCAATCAAAGAGTCGCAGAAAAAGATGGGTTCATCGTCTGGCAGATGTCTTCAAATAATCCTTATCCGCGGAATAGCATTCTCAATCAAAGGGAACGACTTATCGTTTCTGATGGGCAAGGTTATTTTTCCCCAGAGCACCCTGCAACCAGCGGCGTGAATGAATTGTATTTTCAGTATTCTGGTTACCTCCAGCCGACTCCTTCAGCCAGCTTAGAATTTGAAAAGTTGGTTGAGACCAACTTGGCTGGAAGAGTAAAGGTTTCAAATATCATGAATCGACAGAATGATCAATTTGGCTCTGCGAATCGTCAGTTCACGTTGGCGGCTTACATACATGGGAACGAAGTGGACAAGGGTGTGCCAACGAAAGAGGCCGCTGGTGTGGCGTCTAAGCAAAAAACGGATGTGATTTACGTTGCTGATATCGATACTCTGAGCGATTTTTATGTTTCGATGAGGGAGACGCCAATTGTAGATGGTGTTGAGTATCGGTACCAAAATATGAGTTTCGTTTTAAATGTAATTGATGCCCTGGCTGACGAGCAGATTTATCTTGGGCTGCGGAATCGAAAGGTTGATCATGTGACGCTTGCGGTTGTCGAGAAAACCTACGAATCTGCGATGCAACGTGTGTTTGATTTGGACCAACAACTGCAAATTGAATACACAACGAACATGAATAAAGCAGAGAGCGATATCAAGGCAAAGTTAAAGCCAACGGAGGACGAAATTCAAAAAGAGCTTCGTAAAAAGAACAGTAATCAGTATTACGACGCCGCCAAATTGGCCGCCAAGCAGCGTTTGCTCGAACAGCAGGTTCGTGATTTGCAGGAGAAGTATAAGAATAAGCAGTTAGAATTCGAGAATGAACGAAGTGACAAAAAGCGTCGAATCGATCTCGATGCCGAACTTGAGATTCAGGAGATTCAGCGTCAATTTAAGTTGGCAGCTGTAATTCTCCCGCCGATTCCGCCCATGTTAGTTGGTCTGATTGTGTTCACTCGCCGCCGACTGCGGGAGCGGGAGGGGATTTCCAAGGCTCGTCGCCTTAAGTAGTTCCGTAGTCGTCGAGCAAATTGTTTTTTGATTTTTTGTATACAGCTTCAATCTGAATTCTTCCTATGAACAATCCCAGTATTAAAACGCTAGTTATGGTTATTCTCGCGGTTGTCTCGTCTGGCATCGCGGCTTCGTTTTACCCTTGGCCTGAACGAGTGGTCGAGAGTGAAATGGTGGGTAAGCCATTGTTCGATTCGTACGATACAACTGCGGTTCGGGCGATCGAAATTGAAAAATTCAATGCTGATAAAAATGAAATCGAGAAAATCCAACTCGAGAGAGATGGTGAAAAATGGGTTCTGCTCCAAAATCGAAAGTATGTTGCGTCCAATGCACGCCAGGTTTCGGCCGCTGCAAACTCGCTAACCGAAATTCTTGTTCTTGAGGAGAAGACCGAAGATCAACAGGACCATTTCGAATACGGAGTCGTCGATCCAGAGGATCATTTGACGCAGCCCAACCGGTCGGGGTTAGGGACTAAAATCATCTTAGAAGATCGCAACGGAAAGCCTTTGGGCAAGTTGATTGTTGGTGCGAATCTCAAAGATGATCCGAGTGGGAAAAAGCGGTTCGTGAGGGTGCCGGGGCAGCCAAGTGTCTATGTTGTTGATTTTGATCCGAATGCGTTGGCCACTGATTTTGAAAGATGGGTCGACCCTAACTTGTTCCAACTCGCGAATGTTCCAGTTGAAGACATTCAGGTTACAGACTATCGACTATCGCCCAATCAAGGTGTCGAGTCCGAGGCGTTGAATTACCGGGCAACCTTAAATGTTGGCCAGAATGGGGGTACTTTGTCGAAGCTTGACCTTGCGAATGGAAAAGAGTGGAAGCCAAGTCAGATTTCTACGAAAATGCAGGGCCAGGCTCAGTCCGTTTTTCGACAACTGCCGACAATTAGTTTTTCTGGTGTCCTGCGGAAAAATAATGAGATGCAAAAATTGTTTGAGTCGCCAACTGCGGATTCGGATGCGACCGTTCTCAAATCATTGGAAAAATTTGGGTTTTACAAGGTCGGCTTTGCCAATGGCGTTTTTCAATTTAAGTCGTCAGGTGGAGAGGTTTCCGTAACGACGAAGGATGGTCTCAAGGTGACGATGTACATTGGAGGACTTGCCAATCGATCATCTGAGGAAGATTTGGAGCTAAGCTATTACGTTTTGTTTAATTCCGAGGTTGATGCATCCGTTTTTCCAGTGCCTCAGAATCCCAAGGGCGACGACGACTCTGAAGTGGATGAACAAGCCAACAAGGACTATCTGAAAAAGGTTGCGGATCGTACGAGTGCTCTCAAGGCGGCTAATCTACGTGCCGCCGCGTTCAACCGTTTGCGAGCGGAATGGGTTTATGTCGTTCCTGAGTCTGTGATCAATGGCGTCCGCCCAGATCTTGATTTTTCATCATTAAGACCATCGAATCCGGCAAGTGCGATTGGTGATTTACTAAAAGTCAAACCCCCGACGCCTCAAAAGTAAGAAACAACGGGGCCAAGATCTGTCGAATGAGAGCAGTCTAAATTTGCTCTAATAGGTTGGTTCTCAGCAGCCTGACGGCAATAGAGAGTAAGACAATCCCAAAGACTTTTCTTAACACCGATAGGCCCCCATGGCCTAATCGACGCTCGATCCAGCCACAGGATTTTAGGACGCCGTAAACGATTGCAAGGTTGATGACGATGCCGGCCGTAATGCTCCACTGGCTGAATTCGGACTTGAGCGAGAGGATGGTTGTAAGGGTGCCCGCGCCGGCGATTAAAGGGAACGCGAGGGGCACGATGGAGGTCGTGTCTGTTTCATCGGGGTTTTGTTTGAATAAATGAACGCCGAGTACCATCTCGAGTCCTATCAACAAAATCACGATAGCGCCTGCGACTGCAAATGAGTTCACATCCGTTCCAAGTAGGTGAAGGA
>Ga0208971_1000764_pt1 | contig 21446 bp, 31 predicted proteins | sample AOAMet1_18_M0_10_2_FD_188229 | JGI IMG/M metagenome (GOLD analysis project Ga0208971, IMG submission 188229) | Ammonia-oxidizing marine microbial communities from Monterey Bay, California, USA - CAN11_18_M0_10 (SPAdes) | ecosystem: Environmental > Aquatic > Marine > Intertidal zone | place... | reverse complement strand
TTAATCTATCAGCCAGTAACCGACTTTGAACGGATCAAAATTCCAAAGAATCACAGCACTTGCGCACACGAACATATAAGTAATTAGGCAAGCGATGCGTTTCGTAATTAATAAATTGCCTGTCGGCCGCTGAGCAAATGGATGGACCCATCCCCACACTAGCATTAAAGGAACTAAAACCGGGGTTGCAAGAAAAAACAAAAAACAACCAATCCCAAGAATGTCAATCAGGTAATTGTCTGTATACTCCCCAAATTTCGGCGGATGCCCTAGAGACGCAGCCGTGATCGCCCAAAGAGAGTAGACCAACACCAAAATAATAATCGGATGAAGATAAGCAATCCACCAAAGTGCAACCAAGCGGCCATCCAGATCCTTGGCATCCTTCTCCACCGCCGTCTCGTTCAGCAGAGACGTTTCGTTTACCAACGTCGTTTTGTAGGGATTCTCGTGAAACATTCTTTAACAGCGAACGATGGTAATCAGCGGCCCAAGGATTAAAACCAAAACATTGAAAACTCTCGACCGAACAAATAGATCAAACCGCGCCTAAACTGTCAAAGAGACAAAAGCCAAGTAACGGCTTCTAGGCCAAACGCGTGACACCATAGATACAAACGGAGAAATCCACCGGTAAACAGTAATTCGACACCTTCAGCTTACACCAATCAAACTTGGCTTCCATCCGGTTGCTATCCAAGTTTGTTTTGATCAAGCTGATGTAGGTTGACCAATTTCACCACCTGCGATTGCAGAGTTGAATCGATGGACCAGAAGTCCATCAGTTCACCCTCCCAATTCTGCAAAATTGCAAAGTCCTCCGGAACATACAAACGAGCGTTCCATTGGAAATTTACCGTATGCCCAAACATGGCAATCGCGATCTCTTTTTCGCCTGCTGGTATCAAATGCCCTGGCGCATCGATTAGATTGCGTGATTCTCCATGTAAAATACGTAGAGCCTCTATTACTAGCATTTCGCTAGGCTCGTAGAGCGGCCAGTCCGTCACCTGAATGAGAATTTCGCTACTCAAGAGTTTGAGAAAATTTCGCATGAACGCAGCGGTTTCCAACGGTCGATTCGGGCATGCAAATTGAATGAAGTGAGAGGGCGATTTTGATTTCCTACAAGGAACTGACGTAACGTTGTGGTCAGCCAACCAAGTCGCAATTTCCGAATCAGTTAAACATTGCATAGTTGGCCTCTTAAGACACGTTCGATCACCGTATCGGAATCATTAAATTTCCACTAGCCAAACCAACAAATTGATTCCGAGAAGTGGAATTTACCCAAACAATATTAAACGAACCAGCAAACACCCAACTGGACTTCCGCCTGTGGCCGTGTTGGTGCGAGTTTTTGAAGCTGACTTATTCATGCAGTGCTGTAGCACCGACTTTCAGAGTGGCGATGAGATATTCCGTGGGTGTCGCGTGAACAATACCATTAGCACCGGGATAAACGACCTCGCATTCCACACCAAATTCCTCGCAACGCTCCTGCAATTTCACCCCAAAATTGGAGGTGTGGGTGGGATCTTTCTGATTCTTCCCAATCGCCGGAGCACTGCTGTAGAAAAGCGCAGATGGAGGGTCACCGGCGGTGACCAGCGCGTAGGGTGAGTATTCGGCAATCCACGGTAAGATTTCCTTACGTTGGGCCAGAAATTCGGCAAAATTTCTTTTGCCAAATGCATGCCCTCCATAGCGACTGTTGGGAGTCCATGCTTTCATTTGCTGTGGATCGAGGGTGGTCTGGGGAGCCTTAACAGCGACGCAGGAAAGCCGAGTGGACTCTCGCGAGACTGGATCAGCGCTTCCCGGTTCGGCCAAGTCATCGTGATAGAGCAGCCAGAGACTTGAGCAAGCGCCAGCGGAACCGCCCGCAGCACCGATCCGCGTTTTATCGATGTTCCATTGGGCTGCTTTTGAGCGGACAAACTGCAGTGCACGAGCGGCATCATGCAAAGGGGCTTTGACGGGTGGTTCCACGACTTCCGAGAGGGGGAGCAATCGGTAGTTGATCGCGACAACCGAAATGCCCTCCTTCAACAAAGCAGCGGTATCGGCAAAACGATCGATCCGTTCCTTGCTTCCACCTTTCCACCCGCCACCGTGTATCACAAATACGAGCGGAGTAGGTTTGTCGGATGGTGCTTTCCAAAAATCTAACACATGCCGTTCGTGTTCACCGTACCGGATTCCTGAGAAGGTAGCCTTCGGCACACTTTTATCGTAAACGGGTGCTTTCTTTTCCTGCTTCACTTTACCCGACTGGTTGGTTTCCTGGGCATAAGCGGAAACTGTAAATGCAAGTAAACTGACAACACAGGCAGTCAGTAAAGTGGGTTGAACCGTTTTCATCTAAGACAAGGCCTCCGAATTTGATCTATGGGATACGCTGGGAATCATTGCTCCGGCGGTTCATGTAAACCACCAGAAAGCCACCCTTCCGCAATCGAATAGATCAGAAAGAGTTTGACCTGTCAAAATCGCCAGACCCGACAAACAGTTGAGCAACGCTTGCCGTCAACAGCCAGACGTCACTGATCCACACTTTTAAAACAGATCTTTTCACCGTCGACATTCATGTCGGTGATGGCCCTAGGCAAGTCAAGAATTCCAGAAATCTTATTCTTGAGAGTCAACCAATCGTCTGACTTCCTCGGGATCCTTTTTCGCAGTGCGTGTCAGATATTCTACTAATTGCTCGCTGGAAACATCGGAGTGTCCGCTCTCGAAAAGTCCACTCACGATGGTCTGCAAATAGAAATTGGAAGGCTCACCAAATTCGAAGTCAATATGTGAAGTGAAAGTGACTACGGGTAATTGGTCGACGGTTCCCAACCGAACCAGTCGTCGGTACCACCTGTCCTCGGGAATGCCATTATTGATCACTTTTGATTCGTCATGTCCCAGATCAACCATGGCGTCGACAATCGAAGATTTCACCGTGGATCTATTTTCGGAATCGAACGGGTTGCCACCGTTCTCCTGAAGAAACACGTCCACGAACTGATCAAAAGAAATCCTATAAAGCCGACAAAGGGCTCCGGAAGTAATTGCCTGTTGTGCTGACGGCGGAGAAGCAGCAGACTTCGCCCGGCTCAAAAAGGCAACGCCCATATCCTGCCAACCTGCACACTTTCGCCCAAAATGCAGTTCCCAATGCGTGACGAAGGGTTGCCTATCCGCGATCGGCCTCTTATCTGTTGAACCAGCCGCGGACATGGAACTATTTTCGGCTGTTCCGCCGCTAATATAGCGATCAAACCGTTGGTTTTTTAGATTTGAGCCGTAGCATGCGTACCAGACTTCTTTCAATTTTTCCATTTTGCTCAACCCCTTTTCAATCTCAATAATGTGCAGACCCGTAATCTACTCATGAGAGTTCACAAACTCAACGCATAGATTTAGTGACTGCTGTGGCCGAATGTGATCCTTTTCTCGGCGTAGTCCGAATCAGTAAGAAAACAGCCATCAGTCAATCTCGTAAAATTACAAATAGTTGTACGAACAAAAATATTCCGAGCGAAAGAGGAGCGATTACTGTTGCAAATGCAGTGAATTCAAATTGGGGACAATCGATGCGGGCATCACCAATACAAATCAAGCCCCTGAAACAGCTAGGCCGAAGTTCGCTTGGGTTGGGGTAACTGCATCTTGTTCGAGGCCAACTTTATCCAATGGACGTAGGAGTGTCACGATGACTAACAAGAATCTTTCAATCACGAACAATCGGCTGAAACGGATACCTAACCGTCATCTCGCTGAAAGCGCTTGGCATGAGTCCCTGCCACCAGTGACATTGACCTCCAAATTTGGTTTGCCTGCAACTTTGGTGAATTCGATTGTTATATATCGTTAGTATTACGTTAAGGTTTTGTCGCCCCAAATCCAATATGGTACACCCACTTGATCAAATCCACGTGTGATGCAATTGGCTTGCGGACACCTGATTTTGAACCGTAGGGAACACGCTTCATGGTGTCACCAATCAGTTCGCCGAGTTTACATTCCATTGATTCGATTACATCGTCCGTTGCTGACACACGGATCAAATTATACGACGGAACTACTGCTTGGTCGGATATGATGATACATGTGCCGATGATCTCGATTTCGCATTTCGTCGTCTTAGTTACAATCTCTGGGCACACACCATCAAGCCCCTCGTGTTTCCATTCGGAATGAACCTCACGCAGGATTTCTGGAATGAAGTGCTCCAAGAAAGACATAGCCAAACGAAGGTCTTTCGAATCAACAATTTGATCGCCGACGTCAACAGTTTGCAGGACGTTGCGAAGACAACGGACAAGAAGTTGTTCAGTGGATGAAGCGAAGGCAGGCCTCCCTATGTATTGCGGGACATTGTTTTGCGGGACAATGTATTTGCCGAATAATGTTTCGCATGACCACGTCGCCGCGGTTACGCCTCAGATTATTAGGCCGTGTCGATTGGCCACTCAACGCGTATCGTGCCAAATCCCTCTCAAATAATCAATCTTATTTTGCCAAAAACAGTCCAAGAAAAATAAACGTCACACCAAAAAAGATAAGTCCAACACCACAAACAATACGCACCCAACCCATCGAAACAGCTTAGGATCCGTCGTAAGTGTTGCTTGCACTCATCACCTTATCGACTAGTTGGGCCCCGAAAACTAAGGTGCAGAAACAGGGGCACCGTCCCGTTCGGAAGGACGGTTGGCCCAAACCAAAATCACAGTCAACAGAATAGCCAGTCCGAGGAGAGCGATTTTTGGATTGACGGTCATAAAATTGACGAACAACACCCCGTGGCTGAGCAGGTATATCCCGATCAGTACCAAGCCCCACTGTTTGCGCCAAATTTGCCCAATCGCGCCAAGACTAATCGTGAATCCCATGAACAGTATGAACGCGAAATAGGCAATCGGCGTGAAACCGACGATGTTCGATTTCTGCTCGCTAAGAAACCGCTGAGTATCCGCCAGCGACTCTGCAGCCTCTCCATCGAACGTCCACCAACCTGCCGCCTGCCCAATCATCATCCCGCCGACGCCGATCCGGATTAGACCAGAGACAAGGAGGACGCAGCAGATGACGATGGCGAGCTTGCGTTTCATGGAGTATTGTTAAAACGATACCGTTTCGTTGTCGCGAAAAATTTATAAAGGCGGTGCAGAGCAATTGAATTGAAACCGGGTCACCAGTTTCAATCAGCCTCATTCAGATAACGCCGAAACGTACCGCACCGGCTAATTCCAATCAAACCACATTTTTATTCTCGGAATTTTTACGCCGCGTTCTCGTGATTTTCGGATTTGAGCCTATTGGCCAGAGCGTCTCCATCCTCGATCAAATCAGCTTTCCATATCAGATTATTTATTTGATCACCCTACGCCAAGGTCTTCCACAAATCTCGCGGTCGGAATGACTTCCTCGTCGTCCACTCCAAGTTGTTCGGAAACTAATCGTTTGACAATCGAGAGTATGGATTCATAGTCATCTTCAACCGTTGGGTTCGTCGCGACATCTAGCCCGACCAACCGCTGAGTAATATCTCCAAACGTCTTGTACCCCTTGGGGGTTCGGGAACGAAAACCGATCGTTAACCAATTGAGTGTGATGCCGAACACGAAGGTTGCGAAAGCTATCATGACCAACATTTCAGCCGACCATGAAATTAGAGTCATACAAAAAACAGGGAATGCAAGCACGGCCAGAACGAGCAATTTACGTAACCATGAAGGTCGCCGAAGTTGCAGTGGCGTAGTTCCTAGCAGTTCAGGCAATCGCTGCCAAAGACGGTACCGCTTGGATTTTTCGAGGCAAGCTTCGACTCTATCGCGTGGGCGAATCTTCAGGACTGGATCATTGCATATTTCACGGACGAGACGTCGAAGTGAGAGAAAATAAGGCAACGAAGGGCACCGCACTGTGTGGGCAGCTTGAATGCGATCAAGACATAATGCAACCAAATCGCCAACAGTCCGCAGTTTGGCAGCCTCCGCATCCGATATCGTGATACCGAATTCCTCTTCTACCTCCATCATCAACTCGATGCCATCAAGACCCATAATTTATGCTCGCAACCGCAGTTTTAACCGAAACGTTAACAAGTTCAGTAAGTAGTGAAGGAAGCGGATGATACAAACGGAACTTTGCGACGATTATCCTCTGAGCGAGCAACCAAACCAGTGCGTTGAGCACCTTTGGTTGAACGCATTGTTATCCATCATTGGTGATGTCAAACCTTCATTGTTGAGAGACCTACCGCCATAAGCACAATCGAAACGATACCGATGTAAGTTCTAAGGTGATTCCAACGCTGCCATTTCACTTGGTAAACTTCCCATTCGTTCGCATTGGACTTTTCAATTTTTGCTAGACGGTCATTCAGAGGAACATTGAACATCAATGTGATGCCCAACGGGCCAATCAGATAGAGCGTCGCGCCAACCAGCAACCAGAGATTGAGATCCTCGCCTGCGTTTAGGCAAGTTTGGATCACAACAAGCAAACAAAGGACTGGCGTACCCACAAAAAGAAAAAAGAAAACAGGGTTGATTATCCTTACGTTGATTCTCTGCATTACCTCTACGGCATTTTCAGTTGACACGTCGGCCAGTGCCGCCATGACAAAATTGGAGAATGCAAACAGCAGGCCAGTCACCAACGCAGCGCCCGTAATCATTGAAACAACGACAGAAATCATGGTATTGGTATTTTCCTTGAATGCACAACGTCCGTAACTACCGAGCCGGAGCCGACCGCCAACCACGTTAAAATCATGAGCAATTCAGGCTTCATCCGCGTCCGATTGTTATACCGCCACCAACGGTACGAGTAAAACAGTCTTAGCGAATTGGTTCCGATCCGTAAAAGTCCAAGCGGAGATCAAATCCAGTATTAGCAAGATCATTCAACAGTCGGTTGTCAAATTGACTAGCGCAACATCCATCGCCAAAAATTCCAAGGTGTATGCAGACCTCGGCCCCCGTTGAACTTAATTGTTTCAAAAAGCCACGATGAGGCTGAAACGTCATTACCAGCTTTTTGAGAAAATCTGTGATGCCAACCTGGTCTTCAGTTTCAAGTTCACATTCCCAGTAGTTCATTGGATAAGTGCCTTCCAGTGGTGTACCAGCAGGTGTTCTTCGAAGGTCGCCTTGGTAATGAGATTTTTTCGGTGTCCTGCCAAGTTCAGTCGAAATTGTGTCCGGCGAGGTTGAGGGGTGCCGGACGTGCAGCGACGCCTCGTATCGAAAGTTCAGCATGTCGCTTCGATAGATTGCCATTCGTTTCACCGTTGCTCCATTCTTCGGGCCGTATCGCGACGACGGTAACCGAGACGCGTTTTAAAAGATTAGGAATGTAGCAAGAAATAATTGGCGAGGCCGAACCCGCGGAAATCCGTGCGAAAAGCCCGGCAACGCGGCTTGGACTGCTATTTACGGCTTTTCCACACTCTCGATACGGATCTTACTGCCTTCGACACTGAGATAAACGATAACCGCAGGCGAGTCCAAAATTCCATTCGTGCTATTCCCGAGTGCTGTCATCGAGTGTACGCCGGATGCTTTCGGTTCGCCTCCGCCGACAATGAACGGTAAGTTCGTCGCCGGAACAGCTGTCGAATTGCCTTTATGGTCAACGATGACCAGGTTCCCGTCGGACGCCAATTCGATTTGAGAGGAGGCATTGAGCATCAGTGACGCCTCCTCATATCTTTCATTAAATAGGTGATTGGAGAATTCTTTTCTGACGTGTTCGGGGCCTTCAAGCCATGAAACCGTCACCGCGATGCAGGCAAGCACCACTCCGAAAGCCACTGCGATAACCAAAAGAGATTTATTAAAAGTAGTCATTCAATTGTAGTTTCCGGGGATGGTCCTGCTTACCCAAAGACAGCGCGGTCGCCGCTCGGGATAACGCTTACGGATGACCGGGCGGGTGTTTAGTGATGCCCAGCAACGCAAAGAGGCGATGTGGCACCGTTTCGGTTCATTAGACTTTTACGACCCGCCAAGTCATAGATTTAAATTTAGAAAAGGTAAAACGCAACATCGCCCCTCGTTCCGTTTCGGCGAAATAATAACGATTAATCACTCAAATTTCAAGTACTTTTACACAGAAAAATAACCAAATACAAAACGCAGTTTGGCTAATTTAAGCTAATCATCAGCTAAGTATCATAACGAACTGCTTTTGCCGATTTCCACTTACTGGCCCGAATTTCAAATCGGAAATCATAAATTTGCAGACCTCTTCACGGATTCTCTCTGGCATCGCCTGCAGCATTTCGGCTTCACAAAACCGCTTACGATGCCGAAACAGATAGTCAAAATCATCACCGGTATTTGTCTGTGCTTTGCAAGCAAGTACCGTCAGTTCGGACTCAATTTTCAGCGGGACTTCTATCAACAATTTCCATTCCTTCCGCATTTTATACCGCGCACCGATTAGCGAGATTTCGATCGTGTTTTCTAAATCCAAATAATGCCCCTAAGCGAAACACCGTTAACAAATTACCCGAATTGCGGCAAACGACGTTCCTATGCAATGGTCGCGCAACTAGCAAATTTAGAGCACTGCCTTGTTATGCAAGCAGAGATATTCCAACAAATACTTGAGACTATGCCACGTTGGTGGATTCAGACCGAAGGAGATTCTGCGTGCTAGTCCGCTGCAACGAATTGCTGCAGACGCGGCTATTTTTCCGTCGAAATCATTGCCATGTGATTTTTAATTTTAATAATTCTGTCGTTGGAAGTCATCTCGTTGAACCACTCCCAAATCATTGTCTCTTGATTCTCATAACTAATTATTAACCTAGCTGAACTTTCATCTGGGACTGCTGCGCGTGGTGGGGTCATTTGGGCCCAGCACTCTTCCTTGATTAGCAGGGTCACTAAGCTTTGAATCTCATCTTTCGAAATTTGCTTTTGTGGTGGTTTGATTTCGGTGCGTTCGGTCTTTTGCGAGACGGATCCGTCACCGGATATTGAAAGAACAAGCCCGCCATGAAAACCATGGGAGTCATCGTATGTTACTTTCAACGGGGTGATATCTAATTTACCTTCGCAAATTTGATTTAATGTTTCATTAATACTCTTGGCTTGAATAGGTTCTGAAATCTTTTCACCATTTAGAAAAAATAATACGGCGATCGCTACTACCAATAAACTGATGAGTGCAAGTTTTTTCATCGTATCTAACGGGAAAGATCACCGAACCGTCGAGCGACATAGTCCACTAAAAGTCCAACGATTTTCTTCGATTAGAACGATTCAGCTTTGAACTGTCAAAAAGCGTCCTTAATCTGAAATTCATTCGTGAGCCAAGTAATCGACCACGAGGCTTCTGTTAGTGGATCACGTTTGTGTTATCCGAGCGGCGAGAAAGGTCTGCCGACGAATGGGCGAGCGAGGCAAAAGATTAGCCCCTGACATATCATCGATTGGAGCCAATTGACTAGCTTGGCTTCTCCGCTTCGGATCAACACATTGTTATGCGTCGAATTCGTCCTGCTGTACGATCTCAGCGATCTCGTTTTTGCCAAGTGGTGAAATGTCGTTAACTCCTAGCCAGTTCCAAAGTCGGTCCAGCTCATCGGGGCAGCTAATTATCAGCCGGTCGAAGCTCAGTTCGTGAAAATCCAGTCCATTCGAATGCGGGGGATTGCGGTAAAGCCTACGTAGCCGCCAAGTCGATTGTCGGCGAAACCAATGGCCTGCCTTGGAACCATCGCGATTGCGTTCGCGCCAACTCCAATTCTTGTTGACCGTCAGGATTCGCAGCTCTGGGAATAGTTTTCTCCAAAGCAATACGTTCGCTGAATTACGAGGGTCTTTCCAGCCCCAGAGCAGGCGAGGTTCCTTGCTGCACCAGTACTGTCGAAGGAGGTGTTTGATATCGACCAAACTAGCCAACTCCTGAGGGTCCCGTTCTAGCATTTCTATATGCTGCAGAAATTGAGCTGTTGTTTTGGGAGCATGAGGAAAGCCGATCGTTGCATTAAGTATGAGATTATTTGCCTCGCGAAAGCATACCGATTCATGGAACTTTCGAGCCTCTTGTGGCCCAGCATCCGATCCGACGAATACCCCGGACCGACGCAAGACCTTTGTTACCAACGACGTGCCAGAGCCAGGCGCTCCGCAAATTAGTATTGGAGTTTCAGTTATCATAGGCTTTCGAGACGCATAACGTTTACGGATAAACAGGCGGGGGTTTAACATTGCCGAGCGAAGCGAAACGGTGATGTGTATCCCCTCCAGGTCATCGATTTGTTATCCTGCCTCGATCCTTTTCTCGGACGGAAGTTGAAGATACGGAATATCATGCTTTGTCTTTAGGCGGTTGAAACACTTTGCCCAGAACCCACGCCCCCAGCCAATGTGAATCCCCGAATGCCAGAAATTTCCAAAATCGCTTGGCTGACCTTTTGAGGGCAACGCCAAAATTACGAAATTTGCATTGCAAGTGTCGTATAGGCACCAAACTCCCGTCGATTTTTCAAACACGGAATCGAATTCAAGATTCGCAGATTCGTCAATAACCACATTCATCACTCCTGAACAATGAATCTCTTGCGAGTTACTATTTGTCGGGAAATGCTTGACACGCACTTGCAACTGCCCGCGTCCGCCTCCCTGTTTCGCGTAGATAACGAATCGACCGTGCGACGGATTCGATTCATCATGCACCACATGGAAATCAGAATCACCCCACCAAACCACTATTGCAATTATGGTGATGACCAAAAACAACGTCTTGAGGGAGAAGTGTTTCATTTGCTAAGCAGGATAACGCCACCGTTCACCGAGCCGATACGGAGATCATAATTACTAATTAACACGCGCAAATCCAGTTTCGCGTGCATCCCATTGTTATCCATCAATCCCCTGGAATCGGTCGCTCAAGTGGCACTTGAAGTGTATGCAATTTACCATCCTTGCTGGAAATATAATGCGCAGCTTTTAGGGGATCAGTTGCTGAGAAAGTTGGTATCCAAATCAGAAGGTCTCTTCCCGCGTGTTCGTCGACATCTTGCCAAGAAATATACGCGGGTTTTACAAACCTCCAATTATCATCACTAAACTTCGACGCAATCTTAGTGGAATCACCGCCAGATGAGACAATAATCTCTGCGTCGCCATCATCTCCATTGCCCAAAGAGATGGATCGAGTTTCGATCATGACGTGACGTTTCCCAATATCAAAATCACGAGTGCCGTCATATTGCAAGCCTGCTGGCACCCGTTGATATGCCATCAATAACTCACGGGCTCCGGCAAATGCTACAGTCGCAAGAGCGAAAAGCACAGCAAGTAACATTATCTGTTTTCGACTCAAGATGCCGCCCAATACGAGAGTTCACTGTTGATGGATACAGTTTACGGATAACCGCGCGGGTGATTAGCACTGCCGAGCGAAGCGAAACGGTGATGATTCATCGCTCCAATTCATCCGATTGTTATGGCACCCCAAGTAATAAATTAAAATCTACAAGAGCTGAAGCGCAACTCCCATTGGCGAGCGCACGCCGTCCTACTCGGTGACAATTATTGATTTTAACGCCTCAGATTTCAAGTAATTCAACATCCCAAAACACCAAATTACAAACCGTTTAACGCCAAAATTAAATTACTGATTAGCTTAACGCCATAGCGGCAACGATCACTTGAACGGAAATCTTGCAAGCAGAAAAAAGCACGCCCAAGTCCGGATTCGCGTGCATCGTATTGCTATCTAACGCAATTTGAAATATCTGGATTCGTCGATTCACTCACTCAAGCCAGATTCAAGGAGCACTGTAACAACATTTTTATATTCGGTTCGCCCGGGAAGATCCTCGTATTGTTCGTATTTGCCGGATGCTGCCTGCATCGCAAGTTGTAAAGCTGTTGATCCATTTTCGACAATTGATCCTGCATTAGCCCCCCGCGACAACAGCATCGGAATCAACTCTGTTTTGCAATACATGATTGCGTAGCGAAGCGGTGTTGTTTGGCGATCTGGATCAGCCAGTTCCAAGTCAGCACCGCTGTCAAGCAGTAACTCTGCGACGCTCAATTGGTTCCATAAGATTGCACAATGCAGAGGCGGCGGAGTCCACTCCAAAGAGTTGACCAATATTGGATGTTGTCGAATCAGTCCCTCAACAGTGGCGAGGTCACCGCATTCGATAGCATCAGAGAGAGAAGTGTGAATATTTGGCGAAACTGTCATGGCTCAAGCTAAATAATGGCAACGATCACCGAGCCGCGACGAAAGACAAAACATTGAAACCCGCGCGGCCCGTGGCTCGGTGTGCAACCCATTGTTATCCGGCTTTGCGATTCCAAACCATGCCGGCCGTGTGGGAGTTGCGTCAGGCTGCAGCGGTAGACGAATTGTCGTGGCTGGGTTCCTGCTGGGCAATATTCGTGTGAATTCCTGGTATTGAATATCATGTCTATCGGTTGAGATTTGCACATCCGTCGGCGAACAGTGCTTGAATCACGTCCTTGCGAACAGAAGTGACGCCTTGCAATGTGGCTTCGCCATTAGAGATGACATATTCGCCGTCCGATTCTATTACACGCCAATCCATGCCAAGGTCGTACCCGTCATGCACACCGTTTTCGCGAAGAGCTGATTGAAACCGTGTGAACAATGCACGGAACTCCTTCCGACCCTCTTCTCCCAGTTGTGCCCATTGAGTTGGGTTGACCATCGATTTCATGCCTGAGTGTTGCCGCATAACGTTTACGGATAACCGGTCGGGTGTTTAGCATTGCCGGGCGAAGCGAAACGGTGATGCGACACCGCCCACTTTCATCCAATTGGTATGTCGCGCTAAGTAATAAATTAAAATCTACAAGAGATGAGGCGCAACTCCCATTGGTGGGCGCACGCCGTCCTACTCGGTGACCATTATTGATTTTAACGCCTTAGATTTCAAGTAATTCAACATCCCAAAAACAAAATTACGAAGCGTTTAACGCCAAGATTAAATTAATGATCAGTTTAGTGCCTTAACGGCCGTGATCACCGAGCTGGCACGATACATCTAAACATTAAAAAGCACGCGCAAGTCCGACTTCGCGTGCATCGTATTGTTATACGGCGAGTTGGCAGTGGGCGGACAAACAAAACATATCAACGGTCTTTGCCAGCGTCCCATTCGTCAAGGATGGATTCTTTCGGCAATTCCAAGTCTGGACGTGAGATTTGCCAAACTCCATAACACCCGACTATGACAACGAAAGCAGCAGGATAGATGAAGCCATATGGGTAACCAGTTATCACGCAAGCCACCAGGGTCGCGACGAAAGCGGTGTTGTAAACCATTCTCCCAATCGAAAACTGATTTTTGCTAAGCATGAGAAATTGAGCCCTTAGGTGAACTTTATCACGGCGCGACACTGGATAGTTGATTGACTAGAATAACGACAAAATTAACCAGGCCGACCAGTTCGGCCCAAGCATAAGTGTATCAAAGGAACCAGAAAACGGCTAATCGGATCCGGCTCAACGCTTTGTTATGCAGCAATATAGTCATCGGTCAGCTTGCGGCTACAGGGCTCTGGTGACAGATGCAAAATCATGTCGTTAGAGATATCTACTGTAGGGTGAAACGCGCAGTTTTTGCAAAACCAAAACACTTCGGCGATCGTCTCTTCCGAATGCCAGGTGGTCATGACTAATCTATCATCTGGTATCTCGGCGTAGTCGAATTCTTCTAAATTTGCAATGTCCACTGAATCATCCCATGAACCGCAATCGTTGCCCCATGCCATCATGTACAGACAACCGGATTCAACAAGCCATTTGCTAATTTCAGATTGACGATCTGCACCAACGGTGTCTTCAACGATAACGACCGCGCGGAAAGGTCGCGACGAACAAATATCAGGTAAAGCTGATGACGAAGTTAGGTGAAAATAAGTCATTCGCGAGGCTGCATAACGTCTAGGATATCCGAGCCGGAACAAGCGATCATCCATTTTTAAACCACGCGCCAGTCCGGCTTCGCGTGCATCACATTGTTATTCGACATCTGGGATTTTGATTGTGGTGAAAAGTGTCGGTCCGATTCCACAGCGCGCGTTACTTTCTTGATTACATGATTCCCAAAACTCATCATCTGCGGGCCAGTTTTCGAACAACAACATATATTAACGCAGCCATAAAAATCACACCGGCAATAATTGCAATTTCGAGGACACCAAGCATTTTTGCTCCGATCAATTTTAATTAGTGATAGACGTGTCTATATGTTCAGGAAATTCAACGAAATATTGCCGAATATTTTAACATTTCGTCCAATTCGAAGAGGCAATATAACGTCAGGAATCACCGGGCCGCGACAAGTAATTATCCATTTCAAAACGCCCGGCTTCGCGGCTCCGGTGCTTTGTATTGTATTGTATTGTATTGTTATCCCGTGAGGTCGAATTCCTACGCGGATTTAGACTGCGGGTTCACGCTGTCCAAATAGAGATAGACCGGCAGCATAATGCACGAAAGCAGTATTGCGGAAATCCATTGAACCACGCCAACAAAAAAGATGCCTAGATTAGTAGCTTCGGGGAGTGCTTTGTTCCGATTGAGATAAGCATGGGTTTCTAAAGAGAGCAATGTGATTCCAAGCACAGAGATAAGGAGAATGAATGCAAAGAGAGTTACGGAAAGGGCTCGGTGGGATCGTATCAAAAACGCAAGAATTCCGAGGACAACATACGGACCGGCCAGAAGAGTGGTTGCCACAGCGAACATCAAGACAGCCGCAAAAAATGACGGGCCCCAATTCTCAGTCCCTGCAACGATGTTGTAACCGGCAAAGGCAACAGCTGCGAATGAAGTTAGCAGTGACAGTTTCCAAAACATCGAGTTCAATCGGGATAACGTCAAAGATCACCGAGCCCGAACCAGCGATTTTCCATTTCTAAAACACGCGCAAGTCGGGCTTCGCGTGCATCGTTTTATTATCCGACGAATTCGGAAGGATGTTGACGCATTCTATCCGAATTGTTGCCAAATCAGGTACATTAGCGCTCCAACGAATGCAATCCTTGCGATCAAGCTGATTGCAGACAACCTCAGTCGAGTTTTTTGTCGTGAAACTGCAAATGGAAGTTCGCCCCGCCAATATTGGCCTCCATTCAATCCGAAATGGTATGTTTTTGAATCTGTTCGAACGGCCAGTATGTAACCCGGGATTCTTAATATCGGCGAATTGAACGACGAAAGGACTGCCTCTCGGATTTGGTCGTAGGCGATCGACCAGTCTCCGCATTCAAGATGACTATCGAAAAGTTTGAGCCTCGCTCGCCGAGAGGTAATCCACTGAGGCCCGCACTCCAACTGGTCACCATCGCCAACGACAGCTTTGGTCATACATGAATGGATATTATCAATCATTGGTCAAGTCTGATAACGGTTACGATCACCGAACCGGAACGAGTGATCTTCCATTTCTAAACCACGCGCAAGTCCGGCTTCGCGTGCATCATATTGTTATTCTGTGTTTGCAGTCCTGTCTTGCCTGGCGTAAAAATGCGCCCAACTCATTCCGCCAATCAAGAATAACACCAGTCCCGAAATCGGAAGCCAATCGGGAACTGAATTTGTCCGGATGGCATACATCGTCATGGTAACCATTAGTACGGCACAAGCGGCGGTCGTAGCAAGGAACCCAATGTTTCGCCAAGTACGAACGGCTAGATCTCTTGGACGAATCCCCACAGCATTGATCGCAAAAATTGAAAGGCTAATCGAAGTAAGCGCGATTGCGAACCAGCGAGTCATGGACGGTGCAGATGAGAGCCAATTCCAAAGGCCTCCGTTTAGTGACGGTGAGCACAAGAATGTGATTGACAAGGCCAAAGCAAGCAGAGCAATAATCCTCAAGGCAGATCCTCCAGCAAAAACGACTAATTCGATTGGTAAATTATAGCATCCTCTGACAGTAACCAATCGTTGTGTCCGCCCGAAATCGTGTGGAATGTTGCATTGGGATAGGCCTCAGTCAACGCTTCTGCATGTCGAATAGGAATGATTTCATCGTCTTTTGCTGCATAGATGGTGACTTCGCCGTCGTAACCTTGCAACGCTGCGATGTTGTCCCAGCGATCGCGAAGCAGTAGCCATACAGGTAAAGCAAAGAACTTCCGGGCTACGACACGGTACAGAGTATCAAATGGTGTAATCAAGACGATCTTGTCTGGAGCCGGTTGACAATTTGCCAGCATTGACGCAGGGCCAGTTCCGATGGATTCGCCGATGATACACACAGGGGTGTTTCGGAATCGGCTCCGCAGGCTTTGGTACGCATCCCGAGCGGCAGCATCAATGGTACCTTGAGACGGAGACCCGTCGCGTCGGCCGTACCCTGGATACTCAAGTACGTAAAGAGAGTCGCGCGATGACATGTGTTTTAAAATATAGTCTCGATCAGACGCCTGTCCGGCGTTCCCATGCATCATCAACCAAACGACATCAGGCGAAGAGACTTCCTTGCTATAGCCGATCGTCTCACTATTCTGAACCCAAGGAGACAACTGAGTTGCATCTGAATGGCGAGAAGGGAAGTACAGAAGTGAGCGTTGAATAAAGAACATCAGGACGCAGAGTACGAAGTAGCAGATGAAGCACCCAATCACAATTCGGTGCCAAGTTTTTTTTGGGGTAGTGCTCATACGTATGCTAGCCGAACGATTAAGTTAACCTGGCGATGTTTACCGTTGAATGGGCGGAGCGAACGCCCGATCGAGTGCTCCGCGTGCAACCCTTTGTTATGTGGCGGTTAGCCACGCCTGATATTGTTCCCAATCTTTGTCGTAGATTTGTTGTGTTTCGTCAACAGACATCCTTTGCATACGAGACCATTTCTTAGATGCAAGCGGATATTCGGCCACAGAGATTGTGTCCCGCCAATAGCCTTGAGCGTTGTCAAGTTCGGACAGCAGTTCTTTCATATCTCCGCTGGCGTTTTTCAGGCAGGCAGGAACAACACGAGTTTTCTCCGTAACGTCGACCTTGTCAATTGCAATCAATCTTGATTGAAATACAACCGAATCGAAGTCCCTGCGAACGATTCGTTTGAGGTCATCTATCGTGACGTCCGGTGTTGGTTGCATTGGATAGTCCAAGCCAAATAACGTTTAAGGTGACCCACCTGAGACCGGGAGCAAAGGTAGTCTGCAATAAGAGTGATCGAATCTCGCGGGCGCGTCAACTCCACGGCGCGTCTCAGGTTGACGTCCACCTGCTGGTTAGGCACTTCATTCGTGTGTCCGCGGCGGGTCCGTTAAAATTTGCACGATCAAGGATGAGCGGTCATTGCGCATCGTCTCGTCCCACGCCTGCTTTTCCGCCTCAACCTCTGACCGCGTGCGTCCGCAAAAGGACATCTCGACCGGGGTGAAGAACTTTTGCCCTTCGACACCGAGTTGCCCAGATCTATTCTGTCCTACTCCAAAAACAGCCCCATCATTCGTCAGGAACAGACTGAAATTCTCGCCTGCGGAGACTCCCTTCACATTCTCCATGATTTGCACTGGGGTCGTTGGCTCTAACTTAGTTCCCGTTCCAAGTTGCCCGAATCGATTCATACCTGTTCCCCAAGCTGTTTCATCCGTCTTTACAAACAGGCTGAACTCGACACCTGCGGAAATTGCAGCCACATCTGTCATGATGAGTGCCGGGAGAACCCGATCGGCGGTTGTTCCATCGCCCAGTGCTCCGTAAATGTTTCTGCCTGAAGCCCAAACGGTACCATCACTCTTTAGAAATAGGCTATGATTTCCCCCCGCTGAAATGGCTACCACGTCGGTCATTACACGGACAGGGAGCGTTCGCTCAGTCTTGGAGCCATCACCTAATTGCCCGTATTTGTTGTTTCCTGATGCCCAGACTGAACCGTCCTTCTTGAGGAATAGGCTGAAGCCACCACCCGCTGAAATGGCCACCACATCAGCCATGATTTGAACCGGTAGGGAGCGATCGGTCTTTGATCCATCGCCTAATTCCCCATGTCCGTTATACCCAGACCCCCACACCGTACCATCCTTTTTCAGAAACAGGCTGTGACCAGACCCCGCGGAGACGGCCATTGTTCCCGTCATGATTCGAACTGGAGTGATACGAGCGCATTCACCCGTGTGTCCATCTCCCAGTGCTCCAAAACCAACCCAACCTACGGCCCACACAGAGCTGTCCTTTTTGAGGAACAGGCTATGCAGTGGCCCCGCGGAAATGGAGGCCACATCGGTCATAATCAGCGTTGGGGCTGGGCGGGCATACCCGGTGCCGTCGCCCACCGCCCCGGTCAAATTCGACCCGGCAGCCCACACTTCGCCGTCATGCCTGAGAAAGAGGCTGTGGGATGCACTGAAGGATCCGCCCGCGGAAACCGCTTTGAATCCCAAACCATCAGCGCCGTGGCCGTAGGATGAAGCAATGACGAAGCTCAAAAGAAAGACGAAGGACAATTTGTTTGAGGTAGTTTTCATTGTTTTACCGAAGAGCAATGTTCTTTAGTTGGTACACGCGACCATCGCTGTTCTAGATTGGGATTTTCTAAATTTCTGGGCTACATGAAGTCGCGACGCGCCCAGACCGTTGGTTTCAGTCGATAGAGTTTCGATCGCCATCCAAGATTACGGCTCCCGGATTGTTCCTGACATTACTTGGCTACTCAACGCACTAACGCCTTTCTAGCCTAATTCCTAAGTTAACCGGGCCGAACATTTCAGCCCAAGCATGAGTGTAACAAAGGAACCACAAAACGGCTAATCGGCTCCGGTTCAACGCCTTGTTATACCGTTTAATATATCTTGCGTATCGACACATCGTTGAAGCCAGCAGCGTGCGCGGCGTCGACAACCTCATTAATTGCCTGAGTCGTGGCAGAACGGTGCGCCTCAACCATCATATCGGGCGAGTTCCACCAGATTCGATGCCACCGGCGATGCGATATAAGCCAAGTTTCTAAATCTCCAACTCGAATCATTCTACGATTGATTGTAATCTTGTTATTTCGATCAACTTTGACAAGTACGTCACCGTATGGGGGGTTTAAAAAAAATGCGAGCACAATTGCAACCACTAGTGTAGCCGCCAAGAGTGCCTTAATAGAAACCTGAAACCTGGCCATCGGATCTATTTTTAAAACAGGGGATAATGATTACGATCAGCGAGCCGGAACGGAAATCAGTGCTTCAGTTGACACGCGCAAGTCCGGCTTCGCGTGCATCGTTTTGTTATACCGCGTATCGGGTTAGTTTTTCAACCCAAAGGTTTTGAGCCAAATCGAGGCATCTTCTGGTGTTGTACAACCGATCAATTGTTCCAGTTCTGTGTTTGTTAAGCCTAAAGCAGGAATCTCTATGGTGCAAAGCACCAGCAATACGCAGTTATCGTTTTCAGTAGTGAACGATGAAGAAACGTGGGCAATCAAGGGCGTCAATGGATCGTTAATTGTGGATGGTATTGCATCGGGAAATAGCAGAATAGTTTTGTCCACATCGCCAATCTGGTATTTGTCACGATCGACAAGGTCCCAACGCATCGTAACCTTAAATCGAGAATCATCAATGTTGGTCGGCTTGGGCGCATCGTCCACGATTTGCCTGAGGGTTTTGGCGTCAGAAGCATTCTGGTCGGAGATCCTGTAAGCAATGTCCAGCAGTGCGATCCGTTCGCGTTCCCGCTGGTGCGTGTATGCGACACCATTCATATACGGATGGGCAATCGACAACGCCAAAAGTCCAATCACCCCGAGGACACATATTGCGAGCAGTTTCATTTAGCTTCGCCTGAGCGGGATAACGTTCGAAATCACCGGGCCGGGAGTAATCGTGATCGAGCGCAGCGAGCCAGACTGACATTTCCGGCGCTGGTGCATTTCGTTGTTATACCGCCCGTACTGCATGTGATTCTACCATCCGAGGTGGCAAGTAAATCGTGAACTCTGTTCGGTTCTGAATTAAAACGCTGTGAACATTGGCAACCGCACCGCTTTCGACCAATCCAATACGGTCGAGCAGGTCGAATCGAGCGGAGATGACACTACCAACACTTGGCTGAAGCCGGTCGTGCCATATCTTGTACGAACCAAGTCGCCCGTCCCGTCGAAAATAGTAGCCAGTTCGCGGATGTGTCAACAAGACCATGCCTGATTCCAAGCTGTCAAAGCCTTTGAGTTCCGTTGGAGCTTTTCCTGTGTCTGCCAGTTCAACATCAGCATTGGCCCAGCTATCGGTAGTTTTCATGCGATAGGAGTCATACCGTCGTGCAATTGAGTCGAACTGACATTCAAACTTAATGTCGGCTTTGTGCCACGGCAGTTTCCACAAGTGTCGAGGTATGGAAACGGTTAGTGAATCAAGAGAGGTGCCAATAAACCATGCAACGTGCTCACCGGTTTCGGAATCGGTCACGTAAATGCGATAGTTAGTCTGCCCAAAACGCCATTTCTTCCAAGGCGCAATAGAAAAGCGAAAGTCCTGATCGACGAAGGGCACAACCGACAACAACGCGAACGTACGCCCATTGACGACGATCACATCAGGATGAAAACGAGGGTGAATGTGGGCTCGCACTGCATCGGGGTCAACGAGGTAGGTAACGATCGCAAAATGGGCAAGCGTTGTATCGACATCGATCCACTTGGGCCGCTTACGGCTGAGAAGCTCGTCGCTAAAGAATAACGATTCCATTATTGCGTTTCGTAGGCGGTGTAACGTTTACGGATAACCGGGCGGATATTTAACATTGCCGAGCGAAGCGAAAAAGCGATGTGGCACCGCTCCGATTCATCCGATGGTTATGGCACGCCAAGTAATAAATTTCAATATACAAGAGGTGAAGCGCAACTCCCATTGGCGAGCGCACTCCGTCCTACACGGTGACCATTGTTGATTTTAACACTTCAAATTTCAAGTAAATCTACATTTCAAAACACCAACCGTTTGACGGCAAAATTAAATGAATGATCAGTTTAGTGCCATAACTTCGTAGCTGCCCCAGGCCTGATCGGAGGGCGGGCATTGACTGCGGGCGAATAGTTAAAAGTTCATTGCGCTTCCGGACTCAAGGCGAGTCAGGCCTTGGCGTCCAGCGCCTTAAAAATGTGTTGAGAAAGTTTCTTGAGTTCAATTGTCGAGCGAACGTTTGAGCGCACTCACGCACCGGTAGGCACTGTCTCCACCGCCTTGTTCTTCCTGAGTTTTACTGTGTAATCGATCCTATTTCCCATCGCTTGCCCATTGTTTATACATTGCTGCATTTTTGCGAAATGTTTCGTGGCGAGGTGAATTACGCTTAATGAAGCTCAATTCATCTGCCATCTCCTGAGCATAAACTTTCGGAGATTCAGAGCCGGGATCTTTACTTTCTTCAATCCACCGGCCCAGTTGCCCGCGTAGTTCGAGTAAGGCGCTGGCGTGTTTGGGATTGTCGGCTAGATT
>Ga0208971_1000761_pt1 | contig 21475 bp, 16 predicted proteins | sample AOAMet1_18_M0_10_2_FD_188229 | JGI IMG/M metagenome (GOLD analysis project Ga0208971, IMG submission 188229) | Ammonia-oxidizing marine microbial communities from Monterey Bay, California, USA - CAN11_18_M0_10 (SPAdes) | ecosystem: Environmental > Aquatic > Marine > Intertidal zone | place... | reverse complement strand
GTATTAAAAATTTAATAAGAATATTAGCTATGGCTTTGGACTTAAAATAATTCCAAATCCTCACCAAAATAGTTCGACTTCGCTCCTCTCTGCTCCACTATTAAGCCTTGTATCCATTATGATACAAGGCTTCTGTTTTTTAGGTGACAATAAAAACAACATATTTAATCAAGTAATATATTTCACAATAACTTCAACAAAGAACTTTTTCAATATAAAATGTATTTTATCAATGGCTATATGTTTATCTAACATTCGAAGTTTGAAAAACAAGCTAATAATGGCAATATCATAACTCTTTTCAGATTTTTTACACCTAATAGTATATTTTTCTTATATTTGGTTAACCAATTTGGTTAACCAATATTTTTATTAAAATGAAAAACATTACTCACTTCAAAAATTTAGGCGGTTTAGCCGTTACATTTTTGATCACTTTTAATCTATACTCACAAACTACACATAATATTTCTGACCCTGAAGATCTTACAGCTTTATCAGCATCACTTGGTGCAGGAGATACTGTTATTTTAGCAGATGGTGTTTATACTACAGATGAAAGAATTAAATTTTCACCTACAACTGGTACAGCAGCTATGCCTATTACATTTAAAGCTGAAACCCCTGGAGAAGTTGTTTTTACTGGTGGTTTACAAATGAGTATTGGTGGTGATCACGTTATTGTCGATGGGTTTTACTGGCAAGGAGGCTATGGATCGAGCAAGGTTATTGAATTTAGAGATGGCACTGATTATGCTAATAATAGTACAATTCAAAATTGTGCAATGGATGGTTTGACAGTTCATCCAGATGACATAGAAGTTGGAACAAGTGTAAAACATAATTGGATTCATATGTACGGTACTTATAACACTGTAATTAATTGTTCCTTTATGAATAAAACAAATGCTGGCAATATGATTCTTATTGACCTTTCTTATAATGTCGCTAACAGCTGTGATGAAGTTGGACATAGTATTATTAATAATTATTTCTATAATTTTGAGAAAATTGATTCTGATTTAACTAATGCTGGAGATAGTGAAACCATACGTATAGGTACTAGTTCTAATCAAATGGTAAATAGTGGTGCTAGAGTAACTAACAATTATTTTTATAAAGCCGATGGAGAAAATGAAATTATCACTAATAAAAGTAAGAATAACACATATTCTAATAATACGTTTAGAAAATCTAGAGGTTCTTTAGTGCTTCGTCACGGTTCTCACGCAACAGTTGATGGAAATTACTTTTTAGGTGAAGATGAAGATGGTACAGGTGGAATTAGAATTGTAGATAGAGAACACACAATTACTAATAATTATATACAAGATTGTATTACAGTTATTGATCAGGCAAAGTGGAACAACGGTATAACATTTTTAGGAGGAAGTACAGCTAGTGCTGATACATGTGAATCTAGTAATTCTTCAAGTGGATATCAAAAAGTTGAAAATATTAATCTTTCAAATAACACAATTATAAACACAAATGCTCCTTTATATTATAATACAGATAAAGGCTCAACTGATCCAACCGGAACAGTTTCAAATAACTTGATTTATTTTACTGCTGGTAACGCAAATATTACAGATGTAATTACAGGTGATACACCTACTTCTTATGCTGATCTTGGCACAGCATTAACTTATTCTGGAAATGTTTATACAGGAACTACTTTGGGAGAAACTAACGTAGGTTTTTCTTTAGAGAACGGAATTACTGCTACTCCAGATGGTGAAATATTTACATTTTCAGGAACTGGTTCTTCTGGAAAGGGTGCTGACATGGGTGCTTATACTCCAACTACTGATGATATGGTTGGATATGAAATTGGAGCTTGTTTTTTAAATAATTTAGGAGTCAAGATTACTGATGGTGATTGTACTATTATAATACCTGAATCATTAACAGTAAGTAGCTTGTCAACACTCTCTTCAGATGCGGCTAGCTACGATGTTTCGGTTAGCGCTAATGTAAGTTGGACAGCTCTGTCAAATAATGGCTGGATTTCTATTAATACTGATTTTGGTACTGGCGATGAAACAGTATCAGTCACTGTAACTGAAAATACAGATATAAACAGTAGAGCTGGTTCTGTAACTTTCACACAAGATTTGGGTGGTGATGATATTGTAAGAGTTTTAAATATAACTCAAAATGGCATTGAGTTAACAGATTTGTACGACCTCATCAATACTGGACTAACAGATGATCCTGTTATTATTCATTCTTTTTCAAAAGAAGAAGTAAACGGAGTTGATAAGTTTAATTATGCAGCGAATACTTTAGATAAAGATAATAATTCAGTTTGGGCTGCAGACGATGGAGCTATTCTTTCTGACGACTACAAAGGAGATGGCGAATATATTATTTACGATTTAGGTAGTATTCATAATCTTGATTTAGTACAATTTAGTACAACCAGTAAATCAGATGCTTTCGGTTTTCAAGTGTGGGTGTCTACAACAGGAACAGAAGTTTCAGATTTTACAATGGCATTACCTACAACAGGAGATTTACTATTAACTGCTACTAACACAACTGATTTTAATCAATATGAATTTACAGCAAATGCTCGTTATTTGAAATTATTAGGGTTTGGAAGGTTTAATAATGCAGGTGATACCAGAGTAAGTGTTTGGAGTGCTGTTGGAGAGATAGAATTTTATGGAACTTTAGCGCTTTCAGTTGAAGATAATGAGTTCACAAATAAAGTGGTATTATTTCCTATACCAACTAGTGATATGTTGTTTTTAAAGAACATAAATGGCGTTAAATTGGTAACCATTTACGCTATGGATGGAAAAAAAGTTTTAGAAAAATTCCTAGATTCAAGTTCTGAAACTTCTATTAACGTTTCGTCACTCTCTAATGGTGCCTATATTGTAAATTTAATTAATGAAAAGCAAAAGAAACAATCGAAAATGATTCTTATTTCAAAATAGAAACCTTTTGAAAATCAATCTGAGACTTAATCAAATAGTTTTGATTCTATTGATATTGTGAATGATTTGGTGAAGACTATTAAGATTCAGAAACTAGAGACTTACACTAATAATTTAATAATATCTAAGCCTTAGAACGGTATTGACATTGCAATTTTTAAAAGACAATAGAATGATTACAATTAAGAAAGTAATTGTTGATATTTAGATTTCAATAATTAGAATATTATTTAATTCTTCTAATAATTTGGTTGAAATATTGGTGCGAAAGAGTATCAATAGAAGAATTAGAAATATTCATTTCTTCTATATTTATCAAAAATAATGGTAGCGTTAAGAAGTCCTTTCTTCCTTCAATCAAATAAATATTACTTGGATGAGAAAGCAAGCATACTGCATCTGCGCTTCCATCATTTACAGAATTTAAGCAATTCAACTCATTTTGATGAGATGAAAACGATTGAAAAATAAACAGTTTATACTTATGAGAAAATGCATGTTTTTGTAATTCATCAAGAAACTCAGCTGATGAACTTTCATCTATTTTTGGGACAATAATTACTAAAGTTTTGACCTTTGTTTTCGAAGTGCAAGTGCTGAAAAATTCGGAACATAATTATGTTTTTTTGCAATTCCTTGAATAGCTTCTCTAGTTACTGAACTTATATCTTTTTTATTATTAAGCGCTTTTGAAACAGTAGATACTGAAAAACCAGAAAGAGTAGAAATCTTTTTTAAATTAACCGTTCCTTGATACATTAATTTTTCTTCCTTAAATTTTTGATAATGCTTAGTGAAAACTGAACTAATTGTTCAATTTTTTGATAATCAAAGTTACCTTCTGAATCTTTTGCAATGAGTTTTGATCCCATTCCAACACAAGTCACACCTGCATCAAACCATTTCTGAAGACTTTCTAAAGTTGGAGATACTCCTCCAGTTGGCATAATACTTGTCCACTTACAAGGGCCTTTAATTGCCTTAACAAAATCTGGTCCATAAATTCCTCCAGGGAAAAGCTTTACAATTTCGCAACCTAATTCTTCAGCTCTTGCTATTTCTGTTAATGAACCACATCCAGGCGACCATAAAACTTTTTTACGATTACAAACTAGAGCTATATCTTCTCTAAGTACTGGAGTTACCACAAAATTTGCACCTAATTGCATATACATAGATGCAGCTCCTGCATCAGTAACAGATCCAACTCCAAGAATCATTCCATGCAGGTTTTCTAATGCATACTTATTAAGTTCGCTAAAAATCTCATGAGCAAAATCACCTCTATTTGTAAACTCTAATAATCGAGCTCCACCATCATAACAAGCCTTTAAAACTTTTTTACTTTCTGCTATATCACTATGATAAAACAAAGGGACTAAACCCGTTTCAGCCATTACTCTAGCTACTTCAATTCTTGAATATTGTGCCATAATTTAATATTATCTTGCAACACGACCAGATGCGTCACCTCCCATTAATTTTTCTACTTCAGATAAACTAACTAAATTAGCGTCACCTTTTATAGTATGTTTTAAACATGATGCAGCCACAGCAAAATCCAATGCATTTTGATCATCTTCAGGATATTTCAATAAACCATAGATTAATCCTCCCATAAATGAATCACCTCCACCTACTCTATCGACTATATCAGTAATTTGATACTGTCGAGTCTCATGCATCTTAGAACCATCATATAAGACTCCTGCCCAAGTGTTATGCGAGGCAGAAATAGAACCTCTCAATGTTGTTATAACTTTTTTGGCTTTCGGGAATTTTTCCATCATTTGTTTACAAACCGATAAAAATACTTCTGCTTTTACATCGTGTCCATGTTTATGAACATCCAATCCTTTTGGATGTATACCAAAATGTTTTTCTGCATCTTCCTCATTACCCAAAATAATGTCACAATAAGAAGTTAACTCAGTCATTATGGTCTCTCTATCCCCACCATACTTCCATAATTTAGCTCGATAATTCAAATCTGTTGAAATCGTAATACCCAGATTACTAGCTACTTTAACAGCTTCCAAACATGCATCTGCAGCTCCTTGGGAAATTGCTGGAGTAATACCAGTCCAGTGAAACCATTCAACATCTTTAAATACATGTTGCCAATCTATCATCCCAGGTTCAACTTCTGAAATAGAGGAGTGCGCACGATCATAGACTACTTTACTTCCTCTACTCACAGCTCCAGTTTCTAAGAAATAAATACCTAGCCTATCTCCTCCATATACAATTTTATCAACGCCAACTCCTCGTTTTCTCATTTCCATCATAGCGCATTGACCAATATCGTTATTTGGAAGTCTGGTAACAAAATCTACTGGAACACCATAATTTGCTAATGATACAGCGACATTTGATTCGCCACCACCATAAATAACATCAAAACTTGTAGTTTGAGAAAATCTCAAAAATCCTGGAGGAGCTAATCTTAACATGATTTCTCCAAAAGTAACTACCTTTTTCATTTTATTATTTTTTTATTTTTATATTCCTAAAGCTTGTCCACCACCAATTTGAATAGTCTCAGCAGTTATAAAAGATGCATCTTTACTTGCTAAAAACGAAATAACACCTGCTACATCTTCTGGCTGACCTAATCTTCCTAACATAATATTATTTGCCCATGAAGCAAAAACTTCTGGCTTCGTTGCTTTAATTTGTGCATGAAAAGGAGTATCTATTGTACCAGGAGATACTGCATTTACTCTAATACCATACTCTGCTAAATCTTTTACCAATGCTCTTGTTATTGCATGTACACCAGCTTTAGAAGTACCATAAATTCCAGCTCCTGGTCCTCCAGCAGTCCAACCTGCATTAGACGTGTAATTAATTATCGAAGGGTGTTCTCCTTTTTTAAGAAAAGGGATTGCCGCCCTTGACGCAAAAAACACAGAATCTAGGTTTAATGCCATAACAAATCTGTAAAAATCTGTTGTCATTTCTTCAAATCTAGATCTTCCACCTAATCCTCCAGCATTATTTACTAGAACATCAATTCTACCATATTTTTCACCAATTTTAGTAATATTTGAAGTTACAGCTTCTTCACTTGTTACGTCAAATCCACAATATTCTGCTGTAATTCCTTGAGCAGTCAGTTCTTGAACTCTTTGCGCTCCAGATTCATCTTCAATACCATTTAAAACTACAGTATATCCATCTTTACCTAATCTTTTTGCTACTTCGAATCCAATTCCACCCGTTGCTCCTGTTACAACTGCAACTTTACCTTTTAATTTACTCATCTTTAATATTGTATTTTAATATGTTATATTTTTTTTTCTTAATTCTTTGTTTCTACAACTAATTTTACTTTTTTAATTAAAAATAAAATAGAAAACACAGCAAGCACAACAGATATAGTAATTGCTATGAATGCTGGTGTGTATGAGCCTCCATCCGTTATTTCTCCAATAAACCAATTCATAATCATAGGTGAAAATGCTGCCACAGTTCCTGCTAAACCAGCTAGTGTACCTACTGACGGACCTCTAAACAAATCACTTGATAATGTTTGAATATTACCTATAGCAAATTGGAATCCAAAAAGTGCTAGTCCTGCCAGATAAATGAACGTCATATAATTAGAATCATTAACAAATAATATAATAGAAACAAAGCCAATTATTATTAAAAGACTTCCTAGTATTATACTAGTTTTCCTACCAAAATCAACAGAAGTACGTTTAATTATTTCTTCTGTAAATATTCCTCCAAGTATTCCTCCTGCAGCTGCCATTAAATAAGATATCCACATAGTTGTTCCTATTTCTTCAATACTTAATCCAAATTTAGAATTCAAATAAATTGGCATCCAACCTGCAAAAAACCACCAAATTGGCTCTATAAAAAACCTGCAAAGTAGAACTCCCCAGGGTTGTTTATAACTCAATATTTGCGAAACTGGTAAGCTTTTAGCTCCTTCAACAACCATATTATTGTTTTCTATTCTGTCATTTAGTAGCATGGTTCTTTCATCCTCAGTAATCCAAGGGTGATTTTTTGGTTTAGACTTGTTTATAATCAACCAAGGGATAACCCAAAGAAGTCCTAATACACCTAATATTATGTAAGTAGATTTCCATCCAAATTGCGCATATAAATAAACTATAATTACAGGAGCAACTACATTACCAATTGATGCTCCAGCATTAAAAATACCTTGAGCTAATGCCCTTTGTTTTACAGGAAACCACTCTCCATTGCTTTTTACAGCACCAGGCCACAAACCTGCTTCTCCAAGACCAAGAAGCCCACGAACTATAGCCAAAGAAACAACACCTTTTGCCAAGGCATGAAATGCTGCAGAAGCAGACCAAACTACAATAGATAAAACAAAACCTATCCTTGTTCCGATTTGATCGTACAATCTACCTGATAAAAATTTACTTGCTGCATAGGCAAACAAAAAGAAATTAAGCATTAATGCATAATCAGAATTATCCATTCCAAGATCTTCTCCCATTTCGGGCCATAATAAAGCAAATGCAGTTCTATCTATATAATTAATAACAGTTGCTATGAAGATCAAACCAATAATCCACCACCTCAATCCTTTAATTTTCATATGTACTGATTTTTATTGAACAACATTAGGAGAATAGCAATACCATTACAACTAATGTAATTCCTTATATAAGATTAATAAATATGAAAGTAATTTGGCTAATTTGCCTTAATTCAAAAAACATGAAAATTTGAATTATAAATTACGTTCCCTCCTTTTTTAATTCACTTTTTGAAAATAAATCGTGCCATTTATTTTCAAATTTTTTAAATATTATAACAATACTGGTAGAGCATTTTAAAATGCCCCTTCATTTTTTTCTTTGCCAAAGAAGGATTTTGTGCTTTTATAGCTTCAAAAACAGCTCTATGTTCTTCTATTCCTAACAATGCTTGATTATCATCACAAACATGATATTTTTCAAAATTTGTAATAATTTCAGGAGTAATAATTAGCATAAATGTATTCATGGTACTATTACCAGACGCTTTAGCAATTGCTAAATGAAATAATAAATCTTCTTGAACTGCATCCTCTCCATTATTTACTTTATCTGCATAAGCATTCAATGCTTGTTCTATTTTTTCTAAATCTTCATCAGTTCTTCTTAACGCTGCTAATCTAGCTGTTTTCAATTCTAATAAAATCCTTGTTTCAACAAGTGATTTAAAATCTGGGGATTCCAATTCGATGATATCCTTAATCATTCCATTCATTGCAATAACTCCAATGTTTGCTACAAATGTTCCACTCTGTGGAATTGATTTTAAAATGCCATAAAACTCCAATTTTTGAATAGCCTCCCTTAAATTACTCCTAGAAACTTCAAATTTTTCAGAAAGCACACGCTCAGCTGGTAATTTTTCACCAGGCTCAAGATTCTTTACATTAATTAATTCACCAATTAGAGAAATAATTTTATTTTGAACGCTTATATTTTCTGTTTTTGTAAGTACTTCTAATTTCATATTTTAATTTAAAATTGGTTAACCAAAAATTTCTCGTTAAATTTAAAAAAATTCGATAAACTTCCTCATCATTAATGTAATTATTCTTAATTGAGCTTACTGGCCATTTTATGACCAGTAAAACTCAACAGTCAGCTAAAATAAACTAATCAAATATTTTTAATGACTCACTTCTAATTCGTAATATCTCACCTTTGCAGATGAGCCTTCATCTCTTGATTGAAAATAATTACCAGCTTTAAAATAGTTTTCAAAAATTCCCCATCTTTCCATGTGAATATTTTCATAAACCTTATACTCATTCTTATTCAAAATCACTACTAATTTTCCTTCAGTTACTCTGACTTCCAAAGTAAACTTTTTAAAGCCTACTTCCTCTTCAAAATTAAATCCATTATCATCTCCCCAAGCATCCTCATGCAGTATTTCAGTATCAGTAGCCTTTAGGTTTTTTAACACTTTAGTCTTAACTCGTATTTTACCTTTATCCCAATAAATTTTCAATATTGGAGGAGCATTGTTATCATCTTCTCCAATTAGATCTCTTTGTTCATTGGTTAGTCTACCATGAATTTGCATAATAATTACACGATGATATTTACCATCACTATCACGAGTAACACTATTTAATCCTAATTTCCCTTTCATAATACCACCTTGCTTAAAGGTCCAATTTGTATTATTATCCCCAGGAACCATTTGCTCTCTTAGCTCAGATCTAGAATATTTAGTATTCCTAGTTGTAGCTTTACTTGGGTAAGCATGAAAAACAAGTGCGCCTTTACTAGAATCATTATACATATAAGGCATTAATTTCTCATTAGTAGCATAATCAGAGATTTCTGGAGGTCCTACTTCAACTGGTTTTTTACCATCTCCAGCTGGAGTCGTTACTTTCCAATGAGTTAAGTCAATATTAGGTAACTTGAACTTTTTCTTCTTTTTTTTGCGCTTTTCTTTTTTAACATTCGAATCTGTAACGCTACTTTCCTTAGTTTGACTAGTAGCGTTAACAGATATAAATATTATTACTAAAAATAGTAATATATATTTTTGAATGTTTTTCATTTTATAAATTAATCGTTAACTGCTGTAATTGTAACATAATCAGCTCTTATCTCTTCATCTCCACCAGTGTAACCGAATTCACCAATACTATCTCCTCCAATACCTCTTATGAATAATGCAACACTATCATTTGCTCCTGCGTTAAATGTATAATTATATGTAATATAACTATCATCAGCGGGATTGTCCTGTACTTCAACTAAAAGATTATTTTCAGCTACTTCAACTTGTGCAATTGTTGCATAACCCCAGCCTTCTTGAGGAAAATCTACAGTATCAGTATAATACGTTGGTGTGTAACCATTAGTATAACCAGCACCTGCCAAAACTCTTAATTCAAGCATAGAAGGAAATGGGCCACCTGTTGGATCTTTAAACTGTGTAACTATTTGTATTGTGTAATCAGCATTTGGTGTAACAGCGAACTCTTGATATACATGATCAGATTCATTATTATCAAACTTAACAACGTTATCAGAACCTCCATTACCAGAGCTAGATTCTCCTTGTTCACCTATACCTTTATTAATCCAACCTGAACAAGCACAGTCAGAACCTGAAGATTTAGGAAGTTTATTAAAATCAGCGTTAACCAAAACAGGGTCTGGAACATCCGGTTCTTCTGGTTCAACAACAGTAATAGTTTCCGAGAATGTGCTAACAACACCAAGTGCATCAGACGCAGTCAATGTTACTGTCCACGTTCCCTCACCAGAATACGTATTGGCTCCATCAACCTCTGTAGACGAACTTCCATCACCAAAATCCCAAGCAAACGTAGTTGCACTTGAGGATAAGTTAGCAAATGTATAATCTTTCCATTCATCATCAGGGCCAGCACCTTGTGTAGAAGAAAAATTAGCTGTTGGAGGTGTTGCATCGGCAATAGAATTTTCTCCTAAAGGTTCAAACTTGTCAAATTCACTACAAGTCTGAGTTCCTAAAATAAGAATCAAAGCACTTGCAGACCATATAATTTTTTTGATTTTTTTCATTGTCATAAATATTTAAATTAGTAACCAGGGTTTTGTGTTAAAACACCGTTACTTAAGTTAATTTCTCTTTGTGGTATTGGCAATAATAAATCTGATGAATTAAAATTGTATCCGTTTGCTGTAGAAAATGCAGATAAAACATTCTGAGCTTCTCCAAAACGAACCAAATCAAATAACCTATGGTTTTCATAAGCTAATTCTACTCTTCTTTCATCTAATAATTCTTGCTTTGTTATATTGTTGTCATCATCAGCTAATAATCCTGCTCTAAGTCTTACTTCTTCAAAAGAATCTAATGCTGCTTGAACATTAGTACTATTAGATCCTGCCATAATGGCTTCAACATGCATTAATAACACATCAGAATATCTTAGAACTATCCAATCATTACCAGCAGCAGTTGGATCACTTGATGTAGGAGCAATACCTAAATCTTCATCTCCATCTGGAAGATACTTTACTACTTGAAACTGTGTTGGTTGTCCAGTATCGACTCTATAAGAATACATTGTTCTGTTTCCTCCAAGAGCATCTAATGCTTCTCTTGATTCTGGAGTTGTATAATTAACTCCACTTGTTCTACCTACAGCGTTTAGCCATTCTGCAGAAAAATTTTGACTATCAACACCATCTGGTTCATAGCCAATAGCGAAAATTATTTCATTATTTAACTCGTTAAAGAATACGTCCTTAAAATTTGGCTCAAGTCCAAAACCGCTTGACATAACTGCTTCACAAAGTGTTTGAGCTTCAAGATAATTAGTTCCAAGCGTTAAATATACTTTTGCCAATAAAGCTTGCGCAGCAGCTTTTGAGGCTCTTGTTGTATATGTATTATCAAGTCCAGAAACAGCAGTTTGTAAGTCACTTGTAATTAAATCGTAAATAGATGATGTAGACACTCTTGTATAAGAGATGTCAGTTTCATCGATTCCAATTACTCTATCAACTAAAGGAATGTCTCCATAAAGTCTTACTAAGTTAAAATATGCATAAGCTCTTACAAATTTTGCTTCCGCTTCTATATTAGCTGCATTTCCTTCTGAGGCTACTCCTAAGTTGTCAAGAACAACATTTGCTCTGAATATAACATTGTAAAAACTTCTATAATAATCTTCTACAATACCATTTGTTGCTTCAACAGAGTAGTTTTCAAATTGCGCAGCTTCTCCTTCAGTACTTTTTGTTCTTGTGTTATCGCTTCTCATTTCAGTGAGATAAAACTCTACTTGCAATGCATGATTATCATTTGAAGAAGTAGAATTAATACCTTGAATTCCATCATACATATTAATAACTGCTGTTAGTAATTCTGCTTCAGTTGAATAATAAGTTTCTGCATTCACCAATGATTCTAGATCAGGTGATAAAAAATCTTTTTCACACGAAACTATACTGACAAGTAATAATAACAATGTAAAAATTCTAAATTGTTTAATAATATTTTTCATTTTAGTTATGTGTTAAATTAAAATTCGACGTTAAGTCCTATAGTTACTGTTTGATTTATTGGTGATCCTGCTCTTTGGTAACCATAAGTTGTAGGTGACGTTGTATTTATCGACTCTGGATTAAATCCTGTATAACCGTCAGCAGTGAAATACAATAAGTTTTGACCACTTAAATATAATCTCGCCTTTGTTAAAGATAATTTATTTAACAATTTCTCTGGCACCGCAAATCCTACATTAATATTACGCATTGCTACATATGATGCGTCTTGAATGATATCATCAGTAAATATTTTTTGCTTAATAAATTCTTGATCTGGCGTTGAGGATATAAAATCTTGACTACTATTAAATTGATTAAATAAGTATTGGTCTCCCATATTTCTTATTTCTGCACCATGACTACCTTGGAACATAAAACTAAAGTCAAATTTTCCGATTTTAAAGTCATTGGTAACACTCCAAACAAAATCAGGATAAGGATCACCAAGGATTGTTTTATCATCATCGTCAATAAGTCCATCACCATTTAAATCTTTTACATAAACATCTTGAGCTTCACCTCCAACTGGATGGTATGGATTTGAAATATACTCTAATGGAATATCTCTATCTACAACCCAACCATAAAATGAAGAAATTGGATTTCCAACTGAATTAATCCATTCAGCAGCTCTTTTACTATCAACATTTTGGATTTGACCATCAGAATCAGCAAAATCTAATAATTCATTTTTATTTCTTGAAGCTAAAATTGTTGAAGACCATCGAAAATTTTCTTTAGACATATTTCTAGTTCGTAGTTCAAATTCAAAACCACTATTTTGAACTTCACCAATATTTACTAATGCACTATTAAAACCAGTAGTTGATGAAACAGGATTATCAATTAATAACTGATCACTTGTCCTTTTATAGTATTCAATTGATCCTGTAATTGCGTTGTTTAAAATTCCAAAATCTATACCAGGATTTATCTCAACTGAACGTTCCCATTGTAAATCTGGATTTGCTAAGTTAATTGGATTAAAACCTGTAGATACATTTCCATCAACAACAGCAGTAGAAGTTTGTAATAAAGACAAATATGGAAACTTATCTACCAATACATTTCCTGTATTAAAGAATGGATTTCCAGCAACACCATAGCTAAATCTAAATTTCAAATTACTTATGGTTTCACTTTCACTTAAAAAATCTTCATTACTTGCAATCCATCCAACTGATGCCGCTGGGAAATTACCGTATTTATTATTCTCTCCAAACGCTGAATAACCATCACGTCTAAAACTTAACGATACTAAATATTTATCATCAAAAGCATAATTAACTCGACCTAAATAAGACATTAATCGTTCCGTAAACTCATAAGAGTTTGCTATTACTGTTGTTGGGTCAGCAGCCGAAATAGTTTGAACTAAATCAGAATCATATCCAGCTCCAGTTGCTGATTCAAAAGTGGTGTCCCATTTTTCAGCAGAGAATCCTAGAACTGCACTAATTTCATGCTTATCATTGATAATTTTATTATAAGAAAATAAATTATCAGTAACCATATGTATTCTATTTTGCGTCGACACGTCTAATTGCGTAGCTGCGGCTCCATTTCTACTTGCTTGAATTCCTTGCCAGCGATCTCTCTTTGTATTTTGAAAATCTCCGGAAAGTGTAGTTCTAAATGAAAGGTCATTTGTAATATTATATTGTCCGTAAAAGCTACCTGCTAATTTGAATTTATAATCATTTCTGTCACGTTCTAAAACTTTTGCAGCTGGATTTGTGTTTGAAGTATTACTAATATCAGTTCCTCCAGATTCAACGGGTTGCATTGTATCTAAATCGTAATCATCAAACATTCTTTGAATTGCATAATCTCCAACTTGTGCATATGCATATTTACCACCATCTCTTAATTTATTTACAAATGGTAAAGTCTCTTCTGTAATATATAATGGCAACCATGGAGTTTGTCTTAATATATCATGTGTAGAACCATCAAACCGTTGTCTATTAGAATACGATGGAGATAAATTCATACCAAGAGATAACTTGTCATTTACTTTAGTGTCAAGTCTAAGTCTAATAGAATACTTTTTATAGTCATCAGTTAATAAAACACCTTCATCATGCAGATAGTTTAATGATGTGCTAAATTTCGTAGCTTTAGTTCCACCTCTTGCACTAAAAGCGTGACTATTAATAATACCACCATCAAAAATTACATCTTGCCAATCTCTGTCAACACCAATTAATTGTTTAACTCTAGTTCTATCTGAAAGAACTCCATTAGCAGCTAATTCAGCAGCAGCCGTTTCAGCAACTGTAAAATAATAGTCATCACTTTGTCTAGCTTCTTTCCAGCCAGTAAATGTGTTATAAGTAAATTTTGTTTTTCCTTCTTTACCCTGTTTTGTTGTAATTAAAATAACTCCATTAGCACCACGAGAACCATAAATTGAAGCTGAGGCAGCATCTTTTAAAACTTCAAAAGATTCTACATCATTCATGTCTAAATTTCCAAGGAAGTCTGAATCTACAACTAAACCATCAACAACAATTGCTGGATCAGAACTACCCGAAATTGAACCTGTACCTCTAATTCTTATTGTAGGAGCAGAACCAGCTTCGCCTTCAGTTGCCTGAATATTAACACCAGACACTTGCCCTACTAGAGCATCATCAACCCTTGCAACTGCAATTTGGTCAAGATCTTCATTTTTTACTTTTGAAATTGCCCCAGTTAAATGACTCTTTCTCTGAGTACCATAACCAGTAACTACTACCTCATCTAAAACACTTGCATCTTCTTCTAAAGTTACATTGAGTTCAGTTTGATTAGTAGTAATAACAGTTTGCGTTTTAAATCCTATATAGGAAAACTGCAAAACATCATCTTGTTTTACTTGAATTTGATAATTTCCATCAAAATCAGTTGACACACCATTAGTGGTTCCAACAACAATAACATTAACACCAGGAATTGGCAGGTTGTCAAGTTGAGAAAGCACCTTACCGCTAACTGTATAGCTTTCTTGAGCAATAGCTACAACTGAAAACAACGACAATACAATTAAGGATAGCTTAGTTTTTAAATTCATAATTAGTTTTTTAATTTAAATAATTTTGTTAGTAATTACTTAAAAATGCTCTACCCAGTAAATAACAAATTGATTTTTGTATTTTTACTGAAGTAATGCCTTCTAAGCATTATTTATATTTACTTCCCTCCAAAGAAGTACTTTATTTAAAAGGATAGGTGTGCACCTGTCCTTTTTTTATTGGTAAACCAGATTGGTAAACCAGATTGGTTTTCCAAATATATACAATTTTTTCAAACCACCAAGATAATCGTAAAAAATAGTAGTCATATTTCATATTTTTAACATAAATCATTCTGTAGAAGTAAGAAATTACTCCATAAAGTCTTCACGAATAATATAAGAATTTTACCTATTTTTCTTTATCACCAAAATAAGATACTCCTTCACCACTTAAAAAATCTTCCCTTACTGGACTGAATGTGTCAATTAGTTGACCTTCTTCTAAACAAACTGCACTATGCAATAAATTAGGTTCAATATACACGCCATCTCCTGCCTCTATGATCTGTTTTGTTCCATCAATTTCAAACTCAAATTTACCTGAAACACAATAGGTAGTTTGCGTGTGAAAATGTTGATGTGGAGAACCTAATGCTCCTTTATCAAATTTCACACGTACCATCATAATTTGGTTATCGTAACCTAAGAATTTTCTTGATACTCCTCCGCCAAGCACTTCCCATTCCATGTCTTTCGCGATGATGTACTTTTCACTAAATCGTTTCATAATTTTTATTTTTTTTATTTAATATAATTTCTTGTTTATTTTTGAATTGTATTACATATTATAGACCCCTCCATTAATATCAAGTGTCGCTCCTGTAATAAAACCATCGTATTCAGAAGCTAGATATATAACTGCTCGAGCCACATCTTCCATATTTCTATTATACATAGAAATTTTAAAACCTTTACTTCCTAAATTTCTACATAGACTTTTACCCATTTCACCTAATCCAAAAACTCCAAGTTCTGATTTTAAAATCAATTCTTTTTTAATTGTATCAACAATAGTTTCTGTGCTCTTGTTTACATCTATTTGTAAAGCGTTCATAGGAATTTCTAAAGTATCGAACTGCGACATCAGCAAATCAGATGACATGAAATGATTTTTTCTGACATTAATTCGATTATAGATTGTATCAAACGAACCAAATAAATGAACCCAACTAGCTTCATTCTCAATATTCTTACTTAAAATATCACGATACTTTAATTTTAAAGCTGAACAAACTATAATACAATTGTCTTTTTTGAGTTGATTTATTGCCAATTCATTGAGAGTTTCTAACCAATCCTGTCTTTCTTCATCGTTTAAGGGTTGTCCTTTAGACATCTTCTCAATATTACTTTTAGAGTGATAATCATCACCGTCATAATATGGAATATCTAAGTCTTGTGATAGTAACTCTCCAATAGTACTTTTTCCACTTCCTGAAACGCCCATTATGAAAATTACTTTTTTCAGGTCAATTTTTTATTGGTTTGGTTTCTCCCCCGGTCCTACCGTTGAATCTCTAAACCATACTTCGGTATAACAGCCATTTTCATATTGCTTAGCTATATCACCTCCATAGGTCTCTGCACCTGCACACCAAACCATATTTGTTTCTGGACTTTTCCCATTGGTTTGATTATAAGCACCTTGTTTAAAATAACCTAATTCACCTTTGTATGCTATAGTTCTTTCTGTTCCATCTTGTCCAATTGGGACAAATAATTTTTGGACTTGAGCTGGTATATCTGATTTATTTACGTATTCCGATTCTATTAAATTTTTAGTAAATGTTTTTGTTTCATGACCTTCACTTTTGAATGTGACATACATTATCCCTTCATAAACATTTATTTCATAACTGAATTCTTCCCCTAATTCTATTCCATCTGTAGGTTCATCAGGAAAATCATCTTTAGTTGTACCAACTACAGACATGTCATGTCCCCAAACAGCAGTAGAATAATCCCATCTTCCAGAATTATCATCACCTTCAGTATTTATTTCATAATTCCAAAAAACAGACCCTTTACTTTGGCCCGGAAATTTTTTATAAAATATTTTAATTGGTTCATTTTCATGTCCTTCACCACTATGAATCTGACCTACAACTACTGAATAAGATGCGGCTACTCTAGCGTCTCCAGAAACAGAAACTTGCATTACCTTAGTCGTACCAGTTAGGTTACCTCCTTCTTCAGGGGTCCATTCTCTTTTTTCGTGCAACTCTGTTCTAGTATTACTAGAGTTTTTTGAAGTAACACCAGAATTTGGTGTTTTATATACTACCCAGCGTCTTGTACCATCAATTACAGTATAGAAAAAATCTTTATTCTCAAAGCCGACAAGATTCTCAACATTTGTTCCATCACCCATTAACATTTTAAATTTATCCATAAATGGTAAGACCTCGCTAGGATAAACTGTTTTTGTACTTAAGCCGTCATTAGCTTCAAAATAACCAGTATTAGAATAGGCATCTTCACTAATCTCAATATTAGCCGATTTAAACCAAACTTCTGCATAATTCCCATCTGCGTATTGTTTTTGTATATCACCACCATGTGTTTCTGCTCCAGAACACCACACTTTATTCACCTTAGGATCTTTTCCATTGGTTTGATTATAACAACCCAATTTAAAAAAGAGTCCTTGGCCTGTGTAAGCGTTTTCTTGCTCAACTCCATCTTGACCAATTGGCACAAATAAATTCTCTACTTGTTCAGGAATATCTGAACGATTAGCATATTCAGATGAAATAAGGTTTTTAGTAAAAGTTCTAGTTTCATGTCCTTCACTAATGAATTTAAGATACATAATACCTTCTTTAATTTCTACCTCATAACTGAATTCTTCTCCTAATTCAATTCCATCTTCTGGTCCAGTTGGATAAGTGTTTTCACCAGTTCCAACAACTGAAAAATCATAGCCCCAAATAGGGGTAGAATAGTCCCATCTTCCAGAGTTATCATCGCCTGCGGTATTGATTTCATAATTCCAAAACACCGAACCTTTAGTATGACCTGGAAATTTTTTGTAATATATTTTTAGCGGTTCGTTCTCATGCCCATCTGCACTATGAATCTGACCAACAACAACCGAATAAGTTGCAGCAACACGCGCATCTCCAGTAGTTGAAACATTCATCACTTTAAGAGTAGCGTTCATTTTTGCGTCTGTCATTGGAGACCACTTTTTTAATTGTGCCAATTCTGTCCTTGTATTGTTTGAAGTACCATGCGTATTTCCAGCATTTGGTGTTTTAAATACAACCCAATCTTCATTATTATCATTTGCAGCATAAAAGAAATCTTTATTCTCATAGTTGGTTGCTTGACCAACATTTGACCCGTCACCCAGGATTAAATTCCAATGTTGAAAAAATGGAATTACGTCATTCGCGTTACGTACTAAAACTGTCTCGTCATCATTATTTACTTGGTTTTGCTTTTTGTTTTCAGAATCACAATTACTTAAAAGAGCAATTAAAATAAATGAAAAATAGGCAATATTTAATTTGAAAGTTTTGAATTTCATATAATTGAATATTTCGGTTAAATTTAAAGTAATAAATAAAACAGCTTTATTATATTAGATTTTTGATTTGCTATTTAAACCCAAGAAAGCCATTAGAATCAATAAATAATGGCTTTCTTGAAATATGAAAAAAAATTACTTATTTAATTACTAATTTTTTAGTTAAACTCTTATTATCTGCTTTAATAGTAAGTAAATAAATACCATTGCTTAAATCAGAAATATCTATTGTATTGTTTGATAACTTATTTTGTTCAAAAACTTTTTTGCCTAAAAGATCATAAACTTCGATTGAACTTAAGTTAATATTATTAGTTTCAATTGTTAATTGATCAGTTGCTGGATTAGGGTAAACCTTAAATTTTGTTTCAAAAGATTTATCTGTAGATAATGTTAAGTCAAGCGAAAAATTATCATAAAATACTTCAGTACTCTCATCTACAGAGTTTAGGGATCTGATATAAACTACAACAGAAGTAGTTGTTGCAGTAAAAGATAAGGTATTAGTTGTATATGTATCAAAATCGTCAGTGATACTCATAAACCCATCTACACTAGAATCAGCACCACCATTTGCATTAATACCAACCTCATCAGTAATTTCTGTATTTAAAATATATACTTCTGAATCTGTACCAATTGCTTCAGAGCGTGAATCAACAGAAAAAGTATAATCAACTCCTATAGAAAGTCCAACTACCTTCTGATATATACGGCGAGAGCATCCAGTTATTGATGGAGATCCGTCGTCATACAATTTAACTCCTCTAGTTCCTTCATTTCCGCTACTTGTAGATCCTGGTTGTTCATCTAAACTGCCTGCGGCGCCGAGATAAAATACTTCCAACCAATCTTCTAAAGCATCATTATCCCAAACAGCTTGATAAGGACTTGGTATATCATTACCCGATTCATCCTTTATAGTATTATTAGGCGTCATGTCATAAGAATCTGCATTATCACTGGTACTGCCCGCTCCAGTCCCATGAAGGTCACAAGTAGGATTTGCTATTAGATTTTGACTCCAACTATAATTAAAACACAAACAGAATACAAATAGCATGTAAAATATAAAAGAATTTTGTTTTGTAAAAAGTAATTTTATTTTCATAATTTAAAGTTTAGTTGTTATAATTAATGTGTAATATTTAAGTTGTAATATTTAATGTATGAATAGGCATTTGGGTGTGTAGAACCCAAATAATTTCCGGCTTTAAAATAATTTTCAAAAGGCCATTTATCTAGACTTACATCTTGATAAACAAAAGGTTCATCATTGTTAAGTTGAATTTCTATTTTAGCATCTGAGGCAGTTATTCTAAAATCAAATTGATTAAATCCAACATATCCAAGGTTAACCTTTATATCTGACCACGTATCACTAGAAGTATCTAATAAATCATCTCCAGAAGTGTTTTCGTTAACCAATGATTTTTTATGAGACCATATATAACCATCTTTCCAATAAATTTTAATTAATGGTGGGCCATTGTTAGACGAAAAACCATGAGTTTCCATATCTTCTATAGAAATGATTCCGTGAATTTGCATAACAATAACTTTGTGGTAATCATCACCAGATTCATTGTTTTCCGAAACGTCATCAACCTTTAATTTACCCGTCATTTCCCCGCTTTCTAGAAGTGTCCAATTTTCTCTTGCATTGTTTGGGTTAATGAGTTCTCTTAATTCAGTTCTTGAATAAGAGCTATTTGTTGTTGAGACATCAGGATATGTATAAAAAACGATCGATTCATCTGAAGTGTCATCATACATATAAGGTATAACTGCTTCTAAGGTTTGATAACCAAAATTTACTAGTTGTGATGGCTGATACTCATCTGGCCCTCCATTATTATTTTCATCAACAGGTAATGTAACCTTCCAGTTTGAAAAATTGATATCAGCATACTCAATTGAAGTTTCTTCTTCTTCCTCTTCTTCTTCTTCAATAACAATTACATTTTCATCATCAGCTTCTTCGTTTTCAGAGCACCCAATAAAATATACTATGAATAACATTGAGAACATCAAGATTAATGTTTTAAAAAAAGAGTAACTTATTTTTCTCATTTTAGAGTAAAAAATTAATTGGTTTACCAGATTGGTTTACCAAATATACATATATTTGTATAGTATCCAAATATTTCTAAATTATTTAACAGCATGCATATGTTTTCACTTACAAAAGAATACAGAAAATCTTTATTAAAAATAAGTACAGCCACAATTGCAACTTGTCTTTATAAAAAGGGTTTGAAAAATCAAAGTATACAAAACGTATACCCTTTAAGAAATGGAAAACAAAATATGGTAGGTGAGGCCTTTACATTAAGATATATACCTGCTAGAGAAGATTTGAATCCAATATCAGTTTTTAAGGACCCTAATCATCCTCAACGTGTTGCAGTTGAATCTTGTCCTATAGGCTCAATTTTAGTAATTGATAGTAGAAATGATGCAAGAGCAGCTTCAGCAGGATCAATATTAGTTACCAGGTTGATGGTTAGAAAAGCAGCTGGTGTGGTAACTGATGGTGGTTTTAGAGATTCAGCAGAAATTGCAGCTCTCGATTTTCCTTCATATCATCAAAAACCTTCAGCTCCTACTAACCTCACTTTACACCATGCTTTAGACATTAATATACCTATTGGTTGTGGAGGAGTTGCCGTATTTCCAGGAGATATTTTAGTTGGTGATGATGATGGTGTGATAGTTATTCCTAAAGAAATAATTGATGAAGTTGTAGAGGAGTGTATAAAAATGACATTATTCGAAACTTTTGTATTGGAGCAAGTTAATAAAGGCAAAACTATTATTGGGCTTTATCCTCCTACAAATAAATTAACGTTAAAGTCTTTTGAATCTTGGAAAAAGCAAAAAG
>Ga0208971_1000758_pt1 | contig 21508 bp, 20 predicted proteins | sample AOAMet1_18_M0_10_2_FD_188229 | JGI IMG/M metagenome (GOLD analysis project Ga0208971, IMG submission 188229) | Ammonia-oxidizing marine microbial communities from Monterey Bay, California, USA - CAN11_18_M0_10 (SPAdes) | ecosystem: Environmental > Aquatic > Marine > Intertidal zone | place... | reverse complement strand
CAACGGCATGCCCAGCGAAAGCTATCACCCCGGCCCGCAAACCCTGCCCGGTTTTGATGCCGAAACGCAGGCGGAAATTCTGCGGCTTATGCCAAATGCCGCGGATGAAATCGATTATGGATATGGCCCCGCTGCGCGGGCTGTTTTGAAAAAACACGAATGTGCGGTTTTGCGTCAATACATTGAACTGCGCCAAACCAGCCATACAGCCCCAAACAAAAACACACTTCACTAAAAAGAAAAGCGCCGCCCAACCAAGGGCGACGCTTTGAATTTCATAAATCCATTACCGATTTAGTCGCGCAATAGTTCGTTGATGGATGTTTTTGAACGTGTGCGTGCATCAACCTTTTTAACAATCACAGCGCAATAAAGGTTCACACCATTTTTGGACGGCATGGAACCCGCAACGACCACGGAACCTGATGGCACTTCGCCGTACATCACTTCGCCAGTTTCGCGATCAACGATTTTTGTGGATTGGCCTATGAATACGCCCATGCCCAAAACCGAACCTTCACGAACGATACAGCCTTCAACAACTTCGGAACGAGCGCCGATGAAACAGTTATCTTCAATGATGGTCGGGCCCGCTTGCATTGGCTCAAGAACACCACCAATACCAACACCGCCAGAAAGGTGTACGTTTTTACCGATTTGCGCGCAGGAACCAACAGTTGCCCATGTATCCACCATGGTGCCGCTGTCCACATAGGCGCCGATGTTCACGAATGATGGCATCAAAACAACGCCCGGCGCGATATAGGCCGATTTACGAACCACACAGTTTGGCACAGCGCGGAAACCCGCGTCGGAAAACTGATTGTCGCCCCAACCTTTGAATTTGTTGTCGACTTTATCCCACCACGTGCCGTCTTGTGCACCGCCGCCGTGAATTTCCATGTCTTTAACGCGGAAACCCAAAAGAACGGCCTTTTTGGCCCATTGGTTTACGTGCCAATTGCCATCTGGGCGGGGTTCCGCTACGCGCAATTTGCCGCTGTCCAATGCGTTCAATGTATCATCGATTGCTTCGCGTTGTTCGCCAGTTGTGGCGGGGGAAATTGTTTCACGCGCTTCCCAAGCGGCTTCGATTGCGGTTTCTAATGCGGCGTTTGACATGATGCTCTCCGGAATTTGACTGGTCTCAGGTTAACTACGCCTATACTGATTGAACGAAACAGGCGCAATGCAAAGGACGCAACTTATGAACGACGAATCCAGACGGCACCCATTTCGGCACAGTCACCAAGATGTTCAGGCCGCAACCGAGGTACCAGATACACCGCAAACACGCGCGCCCGCGTATCGGTTAGCCTTTGATGATCGTGATTTTCTGTGTCGTGATGAACTGCGCCCCGTTCGACTACAACTTGAACTGTTGAAACCCGAAATGATCCTCGAGGAACGCGGAATCAATTCAACCATCGTTCTATTTGGCGGTGCCCGCATTCCGGAACCCGCAAACAAAGACAAAGCCAAAACAAAAACTTTGGCGGAGCTTTCCCGTTTTTACGACGAAGCGCGGGAATTTGCGCGTTTGATGACCTTAAAATCCATGCAAAGTTATGGCCGCGAAGATGTAATTATTACTGGCGGCGGACCGGGCGTGATGGAGGCCGGAAACCGTGGTGCCATTGATGCAGGTGGTGCCTCAATCGGGCTGAATATTGTGTTACCGCATGAACAGGCACCAAATGAGTACGTCACACCAGAGCTGTGCTTCAACTTCCACTACTTTGCGATCCGCAAAATGCACTTCTTGATGCGCGCCAAGGCGCTTTGCGCGTTCCCAGGCGGATTTGGCACATTGGATGAATTGTTCGAGGCGCTAACTTTGATCCAAACAGGCCGCATGAACCGCATTCCATTCCTTTTGTTTGGCAAAGAGTTTTGGAACAAAATTATCAACTGGGAGGCGCTGGCCGATGCAGGTACGATTTCGCCAGATGATTTAGATTTGTTCAAGTTTGTCGATTCAGCCGCCGAGGCTGTTGAATTGATTGAGAACTGGAAAATTTAACCGTTTTTCACGGGCGCTGTCTTAATATTGTGCGTAGCTTTGGCCCAACATCGCTATTGGTACGCACAACATATTCAGCGGCCTTTCCCGAATTTACGGCGTTTTCTAACGCCGCCAATGCCTTTTCAAGCAAAGCGTCTGAAACGACGTTTCGGTCATTCATTGCGATGGTCGTTAACAATAAAACAGAATTCGCAAAATTGGCTTGTGATAACGCAAGCAATTCTGGGCCTGTCGAAAATCGTTCTTTGTTGAATTTTACGGTATTCGGATCGTCTGTAAGGTTTTCATAGATTTGAACGGCCTCTGTAAAGTCTCGGATGCGCCCTTGGAGATCACCATTCAATGCACGTTCATTGCCCAATCTCAATAAAGCCGCTGCAAGCGCTGACCGCCATGCTGGATTGTCCTTGTCACGTTCTACAATACGTCTGCTAAATTCCACGAATTTTTCAAATGAAGACAGGCTCTTTTCTCTTTCTCCCATCCGAAAATACGTCGCAGCAATTTTTTGAAAGACAATGCCAAATTGTGTATTCCGAATATCCTGAAGGTTGTCGTCATTGGCTAATCCCCAATAACTGTCCTCCAATTTTTGCATGATACTTATCGGCCATGGATCACTAATTGCGTTATTTGAAATGGCCTGCAAAACTTCTTCTGAAAACGCATCTAACTGGTCTACACCCCGAACTAGGCTATTAAATGCCCGCTCTCGTTCAATTTTTTCCCGTTCAAGGGCTAACTCGGCAACATTTTTTTGACTGATAGCTTCTTGTCGTTGGACGAATGCTAAAGCTGCCAATCCAGCAAACACCAAAACCAGCGACACCAACAGAAACTGGCGCGCTCGCTGGGCCTTAAATGCACCAACTGCCGCTAAAATTTTCTCAACCGATTTATTACTCACGGTCACCAATTTGTCTTTGTCGCCATCTACAAGATGCAAAAAAGGCCACAAAGTAGACAGATTTTTCGCTGCACACTGATGCTGGCTTTCATTAAAATTTTCGATGTTGGTCAATGTATTAAAATCCGCATCATCGTTTTTGAGAAGGTCAGAAACTTCTTTCCCAGCGATGGGAATGAGCGGCTTACCTCGACGTGAAAATTCGTCCAACTCTTCGGTAACATAACTTGAAGTTAAAGCAGCCGGTGTTGTTACCAGAACCAACACCCTACTTTTTTGAAGCGCTGATGAAACCCTACTTGTCAGAGGGTCTCCTACGTTCAATCGATCATCATCCAAAAACACAATTAGATCATGCGTTAAAAGGGCGTCCCGTAGGGATTCTGCATAGGCTCGGCCATCTGTCCAGCTGTAGGAAATGAACACATCAAAACCCAAAATCGGGACTGAATCACGCCCAAAGATTTTGAAGAGATTTTTAATTCGCATGCAGAAACGGGATAACGGCGCCTTCGATGATTGGAATTAACCGTACAGCAGCGAGACCCAAACATAAGGCCCCCGAGACAAACACAATAACCGCGATCCAATGCGACGATGTTTTCCATTTTCGCGAAACATCAGGAATAGAAAAATCATCGATTTTGGTGGCAGCCGTTTTTAGGGCGACACTATTCATGCGAATGCCATTGTTAATTTTGGACATTATGAATGCCAACAACAAAAGTGCGATACCAATAACGGCGAAAAACCACCACTTCGCTGGCTCCGTAGATGCCCGTCCAACTAATGCAGAAACAGAACCTATGCCGATGAGGATTTGTAACATCTGCCAACGGAGTCTGTCCAAATGGCGAAACGTTTCAAAGCGTTGCCGGTAGATCTCAATTTCTTTTTGGTTTTCCATCAGAATAAACTCAAAACAATTTGTCCATTATTACAGGCTAGTTTTGTTTGCATCTCGAGGCTAGCGAAATTTTTGTGACTGCTCTAACCTTTCTCGTACGGTAGCAAAGGAATCCAAATGCCAACACCCCTTATCGGCCGCGTTCAATCCCCTCGCATCATTCGCATCGGCGGAGGCGTTGCGCTGGAAACAGCACAAGTTTTGCAACAACTGGGCCTTTCGCGGCCACTTATTGTAACCGACACGAACCTGATCGCCCTTGGTCACGTCGACACGGTTACCGACGTTTTGGCCAATGTGGGTATCGGTTGGGGCACGTTTGATGCGGTGGTTGAGGATCCCACCGACACCTGTGTTGACGAAGGATTGGCTGCTTTCAATGCGCGTGATTATGATTGCATCATTGGCATCGGTGGTGGCAGCGTTCTGGATGCCGCCAAGGCAATTTCGTTTATGTCTGTGAATGCGGGTCACGTGCGGGATTACAAGGCACCCACCCAAATCGACAAATGCGGCCCGCCTTTGATTTTGTTGCCAACAACGGGTGGCACTGGGTCTGAATTGACCCGTTGGTGCGTAATCACCGACACGAAATTGACAGAAAAATATAACCTGTCTGGCCTTGCTTGTGTGGCAACCGCTGCCCTTATTGATTGGACATTTACAGTCACTAAACCAGCGAGAATCACGGCGGATACCGCTGTCGACAGCCTAACCCACGCGATCGAGGCGTTCGTAAGTCGCCGCGCATTTGCCTATACTGACGCATTTGCCTTATCCGCCATGCCGTTGATCACCCAACACGTGCGCACCGCCTATACCGATCCTGAAAATGCCGTGGCACGTGAGGGATTGATGCTGGCTGCATCCCAAGCTGGCATGGCGTTTTCTAACGCCTCGGTCGCCTTGGTCCACGGGATGAGCCGCCCGATTGGCGCGCATTTTCATGTCGCACACGGCCTGTCCAATGCGATGTTATTGCCAGCTGTCACCGCGTTTTCCGTTTCACACGCCCCCCAAAGATACGCTCAATGCGCACGCGTTATGGGCATGGCTGAACCTGCGGATACCGATGGCAAAGCTTGCGAAAAACTGATCGATGCTTTGCAGCAATTAAACCAAGATCTACAAGTCCCCTCGCCCAGCGCAAATGGGCTTGATCACCATGCGTATCACGAAACACTGCCTTTGATGGCCGAACAGGCGATGACATCAGGCTCGCCCCAAAACAACCCACGCGTTCCAACAGCCGCTGAAATCGAGAGCCTTTATCGCGAGATTTGGTAACGGCAAGTCCACGCTGCCCACTTTGGTGCGTTCAGATTAGAAACGACAGCCTTATGGCAAAGGCAGTTTCATACCTGCGTGACTACGCCAAAACTGTATAATTTCATGCATGTAATCAATGTCGCAATTTCGTTTCGGGCAAGGTGCACGATTTCCACCCCAACCCGGCCAATCATGGCCCCCATCAACCGTGGTTAGCACCGCGACCGCCGCACTGTTGGCCGCTGTACCTTCACGATAATCTTCGCGAACAGTCATGGTGTGATCAGAGGGTTCAGGACCAACGCCTAAATTCGGATAAAGGCTTTCAGTTCGGTTCAAATCAACCCCGTTAAATTTCACCAACCAATCGCGGGTTTGGCTGCGTCTGGTTGGCATGTCGAACGGTTTATCACCCTTGGTAACAACAACATTCAAAAGACAACGAAACACATCCTCGGCATTGGTAATCGGTTGACACCCAGGCGCCGTATCAACCGCCCTTGCCAATGCTTGAATATCCAGGTTCTTTTTGTCCAATGTACCGATTTGCATAATGAAAGGACGGCGGGTTTTTGTGTTCACCGTGTAGTTTCCAACGCCGTTCACCTGCCCCAGCGCTGTAACCTTTTGCCCCTTAAGCCCAGCACCTGATGTTGCAAAACCATCTAAACGACGGGCAAATTGTTCGGTCATGAACAATTGAAAAACAAAATCGCCCCCATTTGAAAAACCCATTGCGTATTTACGGGCGTTTGGCGATTGGCGTTCGGTATCATCCAACAAAGCCTCAACAAACTTAAGATCATCAAGCCCGTTTCCACCCGCACAATCATCATCGCGCAACAGGTCATCCCAACCCTGATAGGTGTCGCCAATTTGGCGCCAACGATGGCTGCAATCCGCCATGTGTCGGGTCATTTTGGCCTGTGGTGCGATCACGACCATGGATTGTTCGGAATACGAGCGCAGCAAATTAACCATCGCCCCCGATTTACCACCGGCGCCGTGAAAGGCGAAAACAACGGGCAAATCCCCACCCTGTTGGGGCGAATGCAAACAATATTGGCGCGCCACGCCTTTCACCGCAATTTCACAGGCCTGAAACTCGCTGCTTTTGAACATGAACGTTGGGTCACTAACCGCTTGGCATTCCAATGCAAAAACGCGGGTGCTGATCAGAATAAAGAAGGCAATTAGTCGATACATTTAGGTCCTGCTCGGTTTTAGCAGTGCCTAACGAACAAACTTTAAGAAAGTTCTACGAAGGTACGCAAAAAAGTAGAGTGACGTTCGCTGCCCAAATATTTCAATATTTTGCATTTGTTCCCACAAATGTGACCGAAGTTTAAGTGCAAATTTGGGTTAAAACTGACAAAAGTCGGTTCAACAACTTCTGTATCAACGGCATCTGCACAGGCAGATTTGACTGAACCGCGAAAGGGTAATCCAAATGAAGCGTCGTAATTTCTTGTTGGCTGGATCGGCTTTGATTGCCTCGGCACACCCCGTTTTGGCCGCTTCTGGCAATTTTGAAGTGACCCGCACAGACGCGGAGTGGCGCGCGATGTTGACGAAAACCCAATACAACGTGATGCGTCACGAAAGCACGGAACGCGCGGGTTCTAGCCCCTTGGATAAAAACTATGCCTCGGGTACTTATATTTGCCGTGGCTGTGATTTGCCGCTGTATTCCTCAAAAACTAAATTTGACAGCGGTACAGGTTGGCCAAGTTTTTACAAAAGCTTGCCGCGCGCGATTGGTACCAAGAAAGACAATACCCTGTTCACCACAAGAACCGAGGCACACTGTCGCCGCTGCGGCAGCCACTTGGGCCACATCTTTAATGACGGGCCAAAACCCACCGGCAAACGCCATTGTTTGAACGGTGTCAGTCTGAAATTTGTGGCCGCTTAGGCCTGGTGAATTAATGCGTGTTTAACGAAGTTGACAGGTGTCAACTTCGTTAAAACATTCTTAGCCACCGCGATGTTTAAAGCTGTCACGCCGAAAGCTGTACAGCGCATTTGGGTCAACCATCACATCAATCACGGCTGGTTTTCCACAAACCAATGCCGCCTGAATGGCCCCGCCAAGTTCACCCAGCTTATCCACGCGATACCCTTTAGCACCATAAAGTTCGGCCACCTTGTCAAAGGGGGGGCTGGAAACATCTGCGCCGATGTAACGCTCGTTGAAAAAATCGCGTTGATAGGCTTTTTCCGCCCCCCAACATCCGTTGTTCATCACCACCGTTACTGTGTTGATCCCATGATCGACGGCCGTCGACAGTTCGGACATTGCCATTCCAAAACCACCGTCACCCATTAGCGAAACAACGGGGCGATCGGGCATCGCCAGTTTGATGCCCAGACCGGCCGCAAAAGAAAACCCAACCAACCCGAAATCAAGTGGGGAAAACAGGCTTTTAGGGTGGTGCATGTTCAACGCATCGGTGGCTTGCAAACATAGTGTTCCCGCATCCAACGTGATCGCCGCATCATGGGGCAACACGTCCCGCAGGGATTTAAACAAACCGCTTGGTTGAATGGGGCTGTCATCCATCACCGCATCAACATCACGTTGGGCCAGATAAGCCGCGCGGTCTGTTTGGAATTGCGTGGTCCAAGCCACAGCATCCGCGCGCTGTTTGATACCACCAAGGGCGGCGGTCAATTGCACAGCCACACTAGGTGCATCGCCCCAAATTCCCATGGCAACAGGGAAGTAACGCCCAATTGCCGTGGGTTCCAATTCCACATGAATGATCTGTGCATCACGGTTGATGTTGTCATAAGTGTAAAACGTCGAGTTGAACCCAAGACGCGTACCAAGGGCCAAGATCACATCGGCCTGTTGCACCAAACGCGATGCAACGGGGTTACCGCGAGGGCCCATTTGACCGGCATTCAAAGGGTGTGAAAACGGGATCGCATCCCCGTGTCCGGGTGAGGTGACAATTGGACAGCCCAGCGCCGACGCAAGAGCCAAAGCTTGATCCGCACCGCCCGTATTTTTGATGCCACCACCCGCAATAATCACAGGTTGTTTTGCACCTGCCAGCATCTTGGCCGCATCTTTGATCGCGCCGTCATTACCCGCCGGATAGGCCAGTGGGCGATAATTGTTCGGCGATTGCAGATCTGCAATGTCTGCCTGAGCCGCCAAAACATCGCGCGGCAAGTTTAACTGAACCGGACCTTGGCGCGGGGCAAGGGCGACACGAAACGCCTCGCGTACCAATTCAGGTACACGATCCGCACTTGGTGCCGTCCATGTTTTCTTGGTGATCGGGGTGAACAACGATTGCTGATCTACCTCTTGAAAAGCATCGCGATATAAATGCGATGTCGCCAACGCGCCCGAGATTGAAACAACCGGTGAAAACGCCGCTTTTGCTTGCCCCAAACCCGTGGCTAAATTTGTTGTACCCGGCCCATTTTGTCCCGCTAAAAACACGCCTGCACGCCCTGATGCCCGTGCGAATCCGTCGGCCATATGGCAACCAGTTCGTTCGTCATGCACACCGATAAAATTGATCTCTGGTGCATCATAAAGCGCGTCAAACATTTCCATTGTGGCGGAACCGATCAAGCCAAACACATGGCTGGTTTTTTCAGCTTTCAACGCCTCTACGGCCGCTTGGCCACCCGACATCATCGTCATGATTTTCTTCCTTCTAGAAATTGAAGTATCGGATCGGTGAAGGTCTGTGGTTCCTCCATCAATCCTAAGTGCTGAAGCTGCGGAATTATCAGCGTCTGGGCGCCTGATATTTCCGCTGCAATTGCATGGCTCATTTCTGGTGTGCTGCCGCTATCGGCCTGACATGTCAGAACAAGAGAACCCGCCGTGACAGCGGGTTCCGGTTTAATAAGTTCGCGTACACCATTGGCCAAAACCCATGCCGCTTGGGCATAGCTTTCAGCATCAACCAACCCGCGCCATTCGCGAACCAATGCCAAGGCGGCCGGATTATTCGCGCGGAAATCCGGTGTAAACCACCGCGCAAGTGCGGCATCAAAGGTGGCAAATGCACCGTGATTTCGCACGTCCGCTGCGCGTTCCTCAACTTGTTTTTGCGCCGCTTCACCCCGATCATGGGGTGAGTTCATAATCACCAAATCAGTGACTAATTCAGGGTAATCCAACACAAAACGTCGGTTGATCATGCCACCGATAGAAAACCCAACAATCGATGCAAGCCCCAGATTTAGGGCACGCATCAAACCTGCAAGTTGAGCGGCATAAACCGAAAGGGACGCCGTTGTTGGAACGGGCGAAGATTGCCCATGCCCCCACAAATCATAGGTCAACACTCGATGGTTTGCGGACAAAGCATCGATGTGATCATCCCAAAGATGACGGCACAGCCCAAGACCATGAATAAGCACAATGACCGGCGCACCGACCGTGCCATGCAATTCATAGGCCGTGCCCTCAAAGCGACCAAATTCTGACGTTCCGTTTGGCACCACTTAAACGCCCGCTGGATTGTCGACGTCGCGACCCATTTCTTTCAGGTCCTCATAGCGATCACCAATGCGGTGATGCGGATGCCCACCAATGGATGCGCCCAGCGCAATGACGACCTCATCTGGACCCGGTGCATCGGGAACATTCAGGTGAATTGTTTGATAATGCGAACGACGGCCTGCATCATGTTTGTCCATCAATGGGATCATTATCGGCTGGCCCGCAACACCCTTGCAGTTGGTGAATGCAAGATAGGTTTTGGCGCCAACCGCATCGCGGTATTGATTGCCGAACCACAGGGTATGCGTCAATGCTTGGGCGTGCTCAATTTCGCCGCCCATGCCGACTACGGCTGCTTTGCCATATCCCTCGATCTTGTCGCCTGTGACGTCCAAAATCATCTCGGTCAAAAGCTTGCCAACCACGGGGCCGATTTCACGGATTTCGGGACGCAGGTTTTCAACAAATCCACGGCCATGCCAAGGGTTTTTGATGATCGCCAAGGCGGCGATCAATTTCGTTGGGGTTTCAACTACGCGGCCCCCTTCGATATTGGTGGTTTGGATGTGCAACAGCGTACGGCGAATTTCAGCGGTCATAGTCTTCCTTTCAGGGGAATTATTCAAAAGCAGGTTTAACTTTGTCACAGAACAGTTTGAACGAACGTTTTTGGCGTTCCATATCCAATCCCATGCTGGCGTAATAGATAAAGGCATCGACGCCCAAATCTTGGTACATTTTTAGTTTTTCGACGACTTGTTCGGGTGAGCCGAACATCAGGTTTTCCTCTAGCATTTGAGGGTCAACGCGCACGTTGCCTTCCAATTCCTCTAGCGGGATTGGATCAGGAAAACCGTTCACTACATCGCCCCTTTTCATCATCAGGTTGCCAAATTGGCCCAATACGTTGCAAATGGCGCTGATAGAGGCGGCGCGGTCGTCTTCGTTTTCATAAATTGCCGTGTGACGCATCATGGCAAAACGACCCGTGTGCCCCGGAAATTTTTGACGCGCTTCTGCCAGTTGGTCACGATATTTTTCAGCCTCGCCAAACGGCATCGTCAAAGGCCAAGACATGATATTGCAGTTGTTTTGCACAGCATAGTCAAACGTAATCGGGGATCGTGCCGCCACCCAAATTGGCACATCCTCTTGCACCGGTTTGGGGCAAGACGTTGCCTTGGGGAATTGCCAGTGCTTACCGTTGTGTTCAACGTCACCTTTCCAAAGTTCCTTCACCAAGGGCAACATTTCTTGCACATAGTGATAGCTGTCTTTTTGATCTAACCCGGGATGCATGCGATCAAATTCACGCTGATACGCACCCGATCCCAGACCGAAATCCATGCGACCACCCGAGATCAGATCAACCATCGCCGCCTCGCCAGCAATGTTGATCGGGTGCCAATACGCAGCATTGGCAACACCACATCCAAGACGAATGTTTTTGGTGTGGGTGGCCCACCATGTCATGATCTGAAACGGGTTAGGCGCAATGGTCATTTCAAGCGCGTGATGTTCCGCCGCCCAAGCAATTTCAAAGCCAGCCTCGTCGGCCATTTTGACCATATCAATCACGTGTTCTTGTACAGCGTTCATGTCGGCGGTGTCGTCCATGCGTTCTAGGTTTATTGCAATGTGAAATTTCATGGTGTCACCTCAGCGTGGTTGAAAGGGGCTGGCGAGTGGCTCGTCAGATGTGTTGATCCAAACGGTCTTTGGGCGGGTGTAATCATAGACTGCTTGAAAACCAGCCTCGCGACCAAAGCCGGATGTTTTAATGCCACCAAATTCGGCAACAGGTGAAATGGCACGGTAAGTATTCACCCACACGATGCCAGCCTTGATGCGTTTTGACATCCGTAAACTACGCGCAGAATCGCGGGTAAAAATGCCAGCCGCAAGGCCGTGAACAGTGTCATTTGCCAGTGTTAGAGCCTCATTTTCGTCCTTAAAGCGTTGCACAGACAAAACGGGGCCAAACAATTCTGTATCCACAATTGTCATGTCCTGTCGTGGGCATTCGATGATCGTTGGTTCAAAATACAGACCTGGTAAATCTGGTCGCTTGCCGCCTGTCAGAACCTTGCCACCCTCTTGTTCAGCCAAGGCCACTTGATGCGTGATGTGATCCATTTGCCCTTGTGTACAGAGCGGACCCATTTCGGTTTCATCTGCCTGTGGGTCACCAATTTTGATGCCTTTGGCAATTTTGACCATCCGCTCCAGGAACTCGTCCGCAATGTCCTCGTGCAGATACAGGCGCGAACCAGCAACACAAGATTGACCAGACGCCGCGAAAATGCCCGCAACCGACCCGTTTACCGCGCTTTCGATATTTGCATCATCAAAAACGATAAAGGGTGATTTACCGCCCAGTTCCAGCGACACTTCTGCAAAGTTTTCAGCCGTGTTTCGGATCACGTGACCCGCGGAAATTGGACCGCCCGTAAAGGACACGCGCGACACCAAAGGATGCGATGTCAGAACTCGGCCGCAAGGGTCACCATGGCCCGTGACAACATTCACAACACCGTCGGGAATTCCGGCCTGCGCGATCAGTTTGGCAAATTCCAAAATCGGCGCGGATGCATGTTCTGACGCTTTAATAACCACTGTGTTACCGGCCGCCAAAGCAGGGGCAATTTTGGCCGCCGTCAAAAACAATTGAGAATTCCATGGAACAACCGCCGCAATAACGCCCAACGGTTCGCGGTTGGTAAAGACAAACATATCCGGTTTGTCGATCGGCAAGGTTTCACCGTTGATCTTGTCGGCAGCACCCGCAAAGAAATGGAAATATTCGGCGATGTATGCCGCTTGCCATTTCGTTTCCTTAAACATCTTGCCCGTGTCACGGGTTTCAATGCGGCCCATAGTTTCAGAATTTTCGGCTAACAAATCGCCCAACGCGCGCAAACATTTGCCGCGTTCTGTTGCGCTCATTGAACTCCATGGTCCGTCGTTAAATGCCGCATCAGCGACGCGCACAGCACGATCAACGTCGTCTGCGGTTGCTTCTGGAACAGTTGACCACAAATTTCCGGTTGCTGGTTCAAAGCTGTCAAAGCGCGCGCCGTCGCTGGCCTCGACCCATTCGCCGTTGATCAACATTTTATATTCAGTGATATCGCTCATGATCATTCCCCTTTTGAAAAGTTTTAGCGCGGCAAATGACTTTTTAAAATCAAATTATTATGTATAGTAAATTCGAATTTGTCGAAGTGTGAGAATATGAACCTAACAGCCCTACAAACCTTTTTGGCCATCGTCGAAACAGGCAGCCTTGTTCGCGCATCGGATCGTCTGAACGTAACGCAATCAACTGTGACCGCACGGCTTAAGTCGTTAGAAGATGAAATTGGGCAGATACTAATCACGCGTCAAAAATCTGGTGCTGTTATGACAGCGGCCGGGGGGCGATTGAAAAGATACGCCGAAACGATGATGGATCTTTGGCGGCAAGCGCAGCAAGAAACATCATTACCAAACGATCTTAGCGGGATGTGCAACATCGGGTGCCATCCAGATTTGTGGTTCGGTTTTGGCCAAAGGATTTTTGACAACATCCGCGTTACGCAACCATCCGTCGCCCTGTCGATTTGGCAAGGCAGCGCGGGGGAGTTATCCAGTTGGTTACGCGACGGATTGGTGGATATGACAATAACCTATCAACCCACCCCAACGGGCAATCAATCAGTGCATGCTTTGCCGCTGGATCGTTTGATCTTGGTATCAACCGAGCCCGATACCCCAACCCATTTTAATCCGGGCTATGTATTTGTTGAATCAGGTGAGGAATTTGGCCGAGAACATGCAGCCGCTTATGCCGATGCGGGCACCGCACGATTGACCTTTGGCACAGCAACGCTCGGTCTTGCACATATTTTAACAAACGGTGGTTCGGCCTATTTGCCGGAACGAATTTGCCAAAAGGAATTGAAAGATCAATCGCTGTTCCATGTCAAAGCACCAGAATTTTCGCGCCGTTCTTTCGTTGTCGTTAATGAAAACGAGGCCGTGCGTTGGCCTTGGTTGGCCAACGCTTTGTCTGAATTAACGCGCAATTCCGATTAACGCTGTGATGTTTTCCAATTCGGATTGATCCAAGGTTGCGCATTCGATTTGGCCAACATGCCATCGCCTAAAATGTGATCCGCTGCCTTTTCGCCAACCATAATTGACGGCCCGTTTAGATTTCCGTTTGTTATGCGTGGGAAAATTGAACTGTCCACCACGCGCAAACCTTTCACGCCAATCACCCGCGTTTCGGGATCAACCACCGCCATGGGGTCGTCAATCGCACCCATCTTGCAGGTACCGCAGGGATGGTAAGCGCTTTCTACGTGCTCCTTAATGAAGCTGTCCAATTCATCATCGGTTTGTAGATCCGCCCCTGGCTGAATTTCTTTCCCAGCAAATTTTGCAAACGCTTTTTGACCAAAGATTTCACGGGTTAATCGAATGCACTGTCGGAAATCACGCCAGTCATTGGGATGAGACATATAGTTAAACAGGATTTTTGGTGCCGCCTTTGGATCGTCTGAACGCAATGTAACTGACCCCCTAGAAGGCGAACGCATAGGCCCAGTGTGCGCCTGAAATCCATGCCCTTCGGCAGCGGCCTTGCCATCATAGCGAACCGCAATGGGCAAGAAGTGGTACTGAATATCAGGATATTCAACACCCGCATCCGAACGGATGAACGCCGCACTTTCAAATTGGTTCGATGCACCAAGCCCAGTTTTTAGGAACAACCAACGCGCGCCAATGATGGCCTTAGATACCCAGTTCCAATAACGATACAGGGTGATCGGCAGCAAAGATTTGATCTGAATATACAGCTCTAGGTGATCTTGCAAATTTTGCCCAACGCCTGGGCGATCAGCGACAACCTTTATCCCATGCTCTTTCAAGTGATCGGCCGGTCCAATACCCGACAGCATCAGAATTTTTGGCGAATTGATGGATGACGCGGAAAGGATAACTTCACGGCTTGCACGAACGATCTGGGTTTGGTTTCCATTGGCGATTTCAACCCCTGTTGCACAGCCATCTTCTATGACAACCTTTTTCACAAAGCCCTTTATTAGGGTCACATTTTCCCTTTTTAACGCGGTGCGCAGATAAGCATTAGCCGCCGACCAACGACGCCCTTTATAAACGGTTTGCTCCATCGGGCCAAAACCTTCTTGCTGTTCACCATTGTAGTCTTTGGTAACAGGATAACCCGCCTCAGCGCCCGCTTTAACAAAGGCTTTGAATAAGGGGTTTAATCGGGGGCCGCGACTGACATGAAGGGGGCCCTTGCGGCCGCGCCAAGCAGGGTCGCCACCGTGACCACCGCTGCGCCAATTTTCCATCCGTTTGTAATATGGCAATACGTCGGCATAAGACCACCCATTTGCACCAGACGCCTGCCAGTTATCAAAGTCACGCGCATGGCCCCGAACATAAACCATGCCATTGATCGATGATGAACCTCCGATAACTTTGCCACGGGGGGTGGCCAATGATCGATTGGCCAAATGTGGCTCTGGCTCGGTGCTATACCCCCAATCATACCGCGACATGTTCATGGGGTATGACAAGGCAGCGGGCATTTGAATTAATGGTCCTGCATCGGTGCCACCAAATTCAATGACAGCAACGGTGTATTTTCCATTTTCCGACAAACGATATGCCAAAGCGCAACCCGCGGACCCCGCACCAACAATTACAAAATCATATTCCATCATTCATCTTTCGTTTTTCCGAGCCGAAGGCGAGGCCGGGCCCAACTATTTTGGTGTTGCGTAGCAATGGTCAAATAGGCGGGAGAGCCCCCTTTCGGTTTCAAGACCATTGCCGTCTGATTATTCGCCGCGTGGAAATCTTTTGTCGTTTTCCAGATTGTCCAAATTCATGTGGTTACGCATGTAGCGTTCGCTGGCTTTTTGCAGAGGTTGATAATCCCAAGGGTAATAATCGCCATTGCGCAACGCTTCATAAACCACCCAACGCCGCGCCTGACTTTCACGCACTTGTCCATCAAATGCATCTAGGTTCCAACGCGCCTCTGATTTAGCACGCAGGCTGGTCACGGTTCCTTGGTGGGCGGGCTCTTCTGCCAAATTCGTCAATTCATGGGGATCATCATCCAGATTGAACAATTGATCCGGATCAAGTGCACAGCGATTGTATTTCCACGGACCATATCGCAATGACACCATTGGCGCATAAGAGGCCTCGGCGGCGTATTCCATGGCCACAGGGGTATCACGGCTTCCACCTTGACCAAGGGGTACAAGACTTTCACCCTGCACCCAGGGCATCACCTCATCCATTGATACACCCGCCAAATCGCACAGCGTCGGGGCCACATCAATGTTGGAAACCGGCGTTGTGACCAAACCCGGTGCCATTTCTGGTGCAGCGATCATGAACGGCACCCGCGCGGCACCCTCAAAGAATGACATTTTGAACCACAAGCCGCGCTCACCCAGCATGTCGCCGTGATCTGACACGAACAAAATGATGGCGTCTTGGCGGGTTGTTTCCAACGCCTCCATCACTTCGCCAATTTTGTCGTCCAGATAACTGATGTTCGCAAAATACGCCCTGCGCGAATTTTTGATGTCGTCTTCTGTGATGTTAAAAGCGCGCCAGTCATTGGCGTCAAAAATGCGTTTGGAATGGTTGTCGTGATCCTCATAATCCATGGCAGGAACATCCGGCAAAAGATGTTCACAATCCTCATACAAGTCCCAATATTTGCGCCGTGCCACATAAGGATCATGCGGGTGGGTAAAACTGACGGTCAAACACCAAGGGCGCGTATCACCGCCGCGAGCCAAATCATAAACCTTGCGCGTGGCATTATAGGCGACCTCATCGTCGTATTCCATTTGATTGGAAATTTCTCCAACACCCGCGCCTGTTACGGACCCCATGTTGTGATACCACCACTCAATACGTTCGCCAGGTTTGCGATAGTCTGGTGTCCACCCGAAATCGGCGGGATAAATGTCTGTGGTCAGACGTTCCTCAAATCCGTGCATCTGATCCGGCCCAACAAAGTGCATCTTTCCTGACAAACAGGTTTGATACCCCGCACGCCGCAAATGGTGCGCATAGGTGGGAATGTCAGACGCAAATTCGGCGGCATTGTCATAAACCCGGCTAAGACTTGGCAAAAGGCCAGACATAAACGAGGCGCGCCCCGGCGCACAAAGTGGCGAGGCCGTATAAGCATTTTTAAAACGCGTCGATCGCGCAGCCAGCTTTTTGAGATTGGGCGCGTGTAACCAGTCGGCCGGCCCATCGGGAAAGAAGGTGCCGTTCAACTGGTCGACCATAAAGATCAATATATTTGGTTTGGACATTGGTGCCTCGTGCCTGAAGATCAAGCATGAGATTATTTTTTATTAACTCGCCAGTCAATAAAAAATACCATCTGAATTTTTCTTGGTGTTTTACAGCTTTATTGCTCGCGCGGCGGCAACGTCATCTGGATCCCAATTTTCGAATCCATCAGTCAAATTGTGCAATTCTTTGACCAAAGAATCACCTTCTTGCATTTCAGATTCGCTGAATTCGCCGCTTGATCGCGCAAAGAATCCCATGGATCGATCCATAGGAGAGCCCTCTGAAACCGCAAATCCATAATTTAGGCCAAATTTTGCAGCCGCGGCGAAAACATCCTCTGAATCTTCTTCAGCTAGGCTTGACCATGTGCAATAACCAGTGTTTTGAAGGCCCCAACGCACCGTTGGATCAACCATAACAAGGGCGTTCTTTGTGTAATAATCCTGCCATTCTTGAGGATATGTTTGATAAAGTAAGCTAGGGTTGTTAAAACGAATCCGTACGCCGATTGCAAATTTCCAATCGTGTTCTACAACTATACGTTGCAAAAAGTTTGTTATTTTTGCATCAAGTGTCATGGTAACCGCCCTGTTTGGGTATAAATTTAGCTTACAAGGACACTAAAGTCTATCGTGCAACTGAATACTTGGACACCATTTTACGCAAGTTTGGCCCCTGCTGGGTTCTATGTTGCTGCACGGCTTGGGTTTTATGCCCCCGAGGAAGAGATTAATTCTTTTCCTCAGGCGTGGGTAGATCATTACACCGTAATGGGTTTGGCCGTCCAAGATCCGTTTATGCGGTGGGTTTATCAAAACGAAGGCACGGTTCGGTGGTCGGAACTTGACCTGCCTGATCCTGCGGGCGTTCAACAAGCGTATATCGAACACAACTTGCGTTATGGTTGTCTGGTATCGGTGCTTGATGCCCTTAGTGGCGCCCCTACGCGCAGTTTCGGCATATTCGCGCGCAATGATCGTGAGTTCAAAACATCCGAACTTGCAAAGCTTCAACAATCCTTACGAGGCGCTAAGCCCGGAATTGACGATAAACCTGTGTTAACCGAGGCTCAGATTGAGGCTTTGCGCCTTTTGTCTAACGGTAAAAGGTTTAAAGAGATTGCGCATGAGCTAAATATTTCGGAAAGTGCCGTGAAGGCACGTCTTCGGGCGGCCATGACGAATATCGGCGCAAAAACGGCGACCCAAGCCACATCAAAAGCGGCGCGATTGGGATTGCTGTAACAGGGACACAAGCAAGCAATGGCAGATGAGCTAACAAAAATCATCGACCTAAGCACGCAGAGCAATACCAGTGACAATTACCTGACGTTTATCGATCAACTTTGCGAACACATGGATTTCGATTTCGCATCTTACGCCACAATGAGTCCGGTTACCGGTTCGGTGTTGGGCTATGCAAATTACCCCGATGAGTGGAAAATGCACTACATGCGGATGAATTTGCATCGGGTTGATCCAACCATTCACCAATCCGCCCGCAGCATCGCCCCAGTTGATTGGACAAGGCTAAGCCGCGGCGAAAGTTTCAATTCAGTTTTCTACCGCGCAAATGATTTTGGTTTAACTGATCAGGGTTTGACCGTTCCCGTACGCGGCCCTTTCGGTGATGTGGGCTTGCTAAGCGTTACGCGGTCTTGTTCTGAACGCGAATGGAAGCTTCTTACACGGGATAAAATCAGCGAACTTCAAATGGCTGCGGTTCATTTACATGATTCGGTTATGCAGTCGGATGTGCTGTCTCGCGCCTTGCGACGCCCTTCTTTATCGGCGCGCGAAACCGAGGTTTTGCAATGGACAGCTATTGGCAAAACTCAACAGGATATTGGCGATATCCTCAGTATCTCTCATCGGACGGTAGAGGTTCACATGCGCTCGGCGCGTGAAAAACTTGGTGCTTTGACCACAATTCAGGCCGTTGGTCGTGCCATTGGATATCAGATTATCTACCCCGGATAGGTCTGTTAATAAATTAGCAACACTACGGGATACCCCTAATAGCAATTTTGTCAGAATTGCGGCCAAAGTAAGGCAGTGACTAGGGGAGACCATCATGATCTATGTTGTAGATTCACTAAATATCCAAGACCACAAAGGTCTTATCGACGAAGTATATAAACTAAGAAAGCGTGTATTCCACGACCGGTTGGGATGGGACGTCCAACTTGAAAATGGTCGGGAAATTGACGAGTTTGATCGCCTTGATCCAGCCTATGTGGTCAGTACTGACCCCAATGGGCGCGTTGTTGGGTGCATGCGTTTGCTGCAAACAACTGGTCCACATATGTTGTCGGACGTGTTCGCGCCGATTTTGGACGGACAACCACCATTGCGCAGTGTGCTGGCTTGGGAAGCCACGCGTTTCTGTGTCGACATGAACTCATTGGACATAGGTCATGGACGTAAGTCTATTTCATACGTAACCAGCGAGGTAATGATTGGTGCGTTTGAATATGCAATGGATGCAGGCATCAAGGATGCTGTGGCCGTGATTGATCCAGTGATGAACCGGGTGATGAGACGGTCAGGTAACGCACCTTATGACTATTTGGGCTCACCTAAATGCATGGGCAAAGTTACGGCCATGGCGGCGTTAATGGATTGTTCCCCTGAAAGGGTGGCAAGCATTCGCGAATTTTCGGGCATCCACCATGATGTGTTTGCACCGGATCTACGTCAAACTGTAGCGGCCTAACAACCGTTATTTGTGAATGAAATTCACTGTTGTGGTTTCATCCAACGTGACAAGTTTTCACCCACGTAACTCACGCGTTGGTGTCTGATGAATTGTGTGTCGGTTAGCGCTTTTTAGATTATGCGTTTTCCCTAGTGCTATGCGCTAATCGGCGACACAATTTGTCTATAAATTGGCTTTGCGCTTGTATATTTGTTGGTTTGACTTAGGCCGAAACCAATCAAAATTTTACAAGGTGTACGAACGATGACAAAACTTTCTGGACAATGTCTTTGCGGTGAAATTTCATTTCAGGCGGAAGGCGATGTTCCTGTCATGGCGAACTGCCATTGTACAGATTATCGAAAATCCACCAGCAGCGCCTTTGCCTCTTTGATGTTTATGAAAGCGGTCGACGTAAAGGTCAGCGGCACACCTAAAACGTTTCAACATAATTCCAATGCTGGCAGTGTAATGACCAAGCATTTTTGCAATAGCTGCGGCCCACCAATGTTTACCCAGAACTCCTCTCGCAGAGGCATACTAGGCTTGCGCGCGGGTGTTATTAACGACAGGCGGAATTTGCGCCGGAGGTAAACGCCTACACATCAAGCATAATCAAGGCAACAGTGTTAGACGCCACATTGCCCACATTTGAAAAACTGCCTGGTTAGCAGGCAATAGAACAGAACCGGTTTCTGTAACATTCGGCTCCTCCTGCCATTAGGATGAAAAACCACACACCCAAATAGCGTTTTAGTCAATCAAAGTACAACTCGTACCTGCAACAAACTCACGATCAGCATTCTCAAGAACCGCATTCACTCGGAACGATTTACTTGCCAGATCAATAATGGGATCGGCAAATACTACGGTCGCAGATACAACTGCACCACTTTCAGTGCGAATTTGAACCTCTTGGCCAGCATCAAATCGGCCAAAACGGTCGGACGGTACGTCGATTTCGACCAAAAGCTGAGACAGATTAATGATCCGCATCGCGGAACTATCTTCGAGCATCTCGCCTTCTTGGACCATAATTGAGACAACGATACCGTCATGCGGCGCACGTAAATTAAGACGCTCAAGCTCTAGCTCCATTTCGCGCGCGGACGCGACCTTCACGGCGAGTTCCATTTCACGTTGATCGCGATCTTCCGCAATCATAACACGTCCCAGCATATTGGCACGCTCCATCGCGCGCTCAGCGTGCTGAAGTTCCGCAAGACTGCGCTCGTATCGGGCCGGCATACCGGCGCCATCCAAGCGCATCACAATTTCACCCGCATGTACCTCTTGGCCCAATTGAACAGAAACCTCTTTTACCAATTCACGACCAGAAAACGACAGGTTGGTGTCCTTAATTGGGGCCAGAAAACAATATCCACTGTCCCATTCTTGGGCAGCTAGAGGAGAGGCCAAAAACACGATTAAGACACTAGTCCGCACGGGTAAACACCAAAAATTCATTACGTTTTTCCTCACTTTTAAGTAATTTCATGCGCCGATTTCGACGATGTTTTTCCAGACGATTTCTGCGCCATTCAACGTAGGGGAAATGGGTGCGAACTGCCAATGGCTTCGACACTACTAAAATGCGGCTGATCAACTTACGGACCGCTTTTCCGATAATACGGCTTAGTTCAGGTTCATCCAATGAATGAGCTATATCATAACTACCTGGATCACCTTGACGCCCTGCCCGCCCATAGAGCTGACGTTCGAGTCGACTGGTGTCGAGCGTGTCGAGAATAATCACATGTAGCCCACCCGCATCCTTTACGTCTTGCGGCAGCTTAATGTCTGTCCCCCTACCAGCCATGTTGGTCACCACAGTTACACGACCAGCTCGACCAGCGTCGGCAACAATATCAGCTTCCTCGA
>Ga0208971_1000756_pt1 | contig 21528 bp, 19 predicted proteins | sample AOAMet1_18_M0_10_2_FD_188229 | JGI IMG/M metagenome (GOLD analysis project Ga0208971, IMG submission 188229) | Ammonia-oxidizing marine microbial communities from Monterey Bay, California, USA - CAN11_18_M0_10 (SPAdes) | ecosystem: Environmental > Aquatic > Marine > Intertidal zone | place... | reverse complement strand
CGCCGGCGACCTCAACCTCGTCGGCTACGCCCAGCAACTGGAGACTTTGCTGTCCGGCGACATCGTCCAGACCAACACTTACGGCGTCGGCGCACTGCCAGATTGGGACGGCACCGCCTGGGCCGACGCCTTGCCCCGGCAGACCCACGATCCGTTCTCCTATACGTGGCGCGACGACGGCAACGGCAACTACCCCCCGGGCCGCCTCGACTTCCTGCTCTATTCCGATGCAGTGCTCTCACTGGAGCAGGGCTACATCCTGCGCTCTGAGGGCTTGCCAGCCGACGTGCTAAACGAATCGGGCATGCTCGCCAACGACACCGGTGGCGCTTCGGACCACTTTCCCGTTGTCTGCGACCTCATGGCGGATTCAGTGGCTTCAGTAGACAGCGATGGAGACGGCCTCACGGACTCTGAGGAAGCCGCGATCGGGACTGACCCCAACGCAACAGACACCGACGGCGACGGGCTTACCGACGGGCTCGAGGCCACCGCAGGTACCACCGACCCACTCCTGGCCGACTCCAACAACAACGGTTGTGCCGACGGCGCAGAGGCCCTCGGTGTTTGCGGCGCATGCGTGGGCGACCTCAATGGAGACAGCTTGGTCACCGTCGCCGATGTGCTCCTGCTGCTCGGCAACTTCGGCACCTCCTGCCTCTGAACGGCGTTTAATCCTACGGCAAGGCCCACCCTTGGCCACACGCCTTCAACCGGAAGCTGCGAATGTCAAAGCGTGCGATGACGAACGTCAACGCCGAAGGCCTGACTTCCCTCCATCCTTGTGGTGCAACACACAACGCCACTAACCATGAGCAAGCCTATCCGTCACGTCGTCCCCGCCCAGCCCAAATGCGAGCAGCACGGTTTCCTGCACACCCGCTACGCAAACCGCATGATTCCAGCCTTTATCGACCCCAAAGCCATCGACCAGCTGCGCAACACCTGGGACACCCAAGCCGATGACATCATCATCTGCACCCATCAAAAGGTGGGCACCCACCTCACCAAGAAATACGTCGTTGAGATCCTGCGCAAAGCAGGCGTTCTCCAGAACGGACACCCTGCCGCTGACGGTGACATCGGCAAAGGCGCCGTCCCATGGCCCGAGGTCATGGTGTCGCAACACGGCATCGGAAAATTCGAAGCGTTTCTCAAAAAGACCGCAAACCAGCCTCGGATTTTCTACACCCACGGAAACCTCGATGAGCTGCCCGTGCGCAACCTGCACCCCAAAACCAAAATCGTGATGGCCTACCGCGACCCCAAGGGCGCTGCGGTTTCTCAATTCCACTTCTACAAGAACCACCCCACACTCGGCGTCTCCCAAGACCTGACGATGATGGAGTTTGCTGAATTGTTTGTGGAAGGTGACCTCTATTTCGGGGACTACCACGACCACGTATCCGGATACTTCCGCGCCGCCCAATCTGGGCTCGACTCCAAGCAGGTGTGCATCGTCCGTTTCGAAGACCTGGTCGAAGACAAACTGAACGCCGTCCAAACGCTGTCGACGTTTCTCCTCGGCGCCGCTTTGAACGAGGAAGACACCCTGGCGGTTGCGCTGAGCACCGAATTCAACACCATGAAAGAGGCCATCCGCAAAAAACCCGGGAGCTTCCACTTCAATCCAGACCGCTTTTTCCGTTCGGGCAAGACCCAAGATTGGAAGTCGCAACTGCCCTTGGAGGCGATCGCCATGATCAACGCCAAGACCGCAGAGAAGTGGGGTGCTGCCGAGGCCATAGCACCTCAGACCACCCAATTGGACAACGGCGATTTGACGAAATTGGCCGCATGAATCAGCCTGAATCTCCCCAGGAATTGCTGCACCTCCAGCACATCCTTACCCGGGACCTGGACGCCCTTGCTCAAGAAGTCGAAGCCACCTCCGACGGCCTCTTGTGGCAAGGCGTTCCGGGCTTCCCTAACGCTGTGGGCACACTGGCCTTTCACCTTTGCGGCAACCTGCGCCACTTCATTGGCCACGAAATCGGCGGAGACCATTTCGTCCGAGACCGCAACGCCGAATTCTCTGGCACCCCCCTGTCAAAAGCCACGCTATTGGCTGAGATCCAAGCCACAAAAGATGTGGTTGACAGTGTCCTGGGCGCTTTGCCTCCAGCACAGCTGAACGCTCCCATGCCAAACCCTCCTCCCCATCACAAGGGGCGCACCATCCGGTTCTTTCTGATGCAGCTCAGCTGCCACCTTTCACGCCACACCGGCCAGGCCAACGCCCTTCGCCGCATCCTCGCTGCCGCCTAAAGCAGCACTTCCCTCCGGGATCTAACGAACACAGAAGCCACGCAGCTGGCCTCCGGCACTCAGGTCAATCTTGGACGCAACGCAGAGAGTACCCACTGCCAGGAGTGCTCAGCATGCGCCCGATGCCGGTGTCCTCCACCTGATTCCTGCGCGTAATGAAGATGTCGTCTTGAACATCAGACGTCCACCACACCCCCAAGTAATCGGGCTCAATGAACCCCGTTGGATCGCCCCGATACCCCCCTGGCAAGGCCGAAAAACCAACTGAATCTGTGGTATTGAGGTCGTTCTGCCAATGCGCAAACCCACGGAGATGGCCCGCCACATTGGCCTCCACGCCCCGGTTTCCCACTGCCAAGAGTTCGCTTTCGGGCATCCCCAAATGCACCTCAAGCTCACCCCAATCGGCATCTGTGGACACGTGCCAACCCGATGGACAAACCCCACGCTCGTCGATCACCGCAAGCCCATTGTACAGGCAACCAAAGGATTCGAAGTAGATGTCTTCATCTTGCAAAACGCAGTACCCCCCTGTCTCTGTGCTGGACCAGTCTTCCGAAGCTTGAAGATGAGCGATGTCGTCCCCATTGCGGTAATGGGTAGACCGCAGGTTCTCGGAGAACCAGCATTGGCCACCAATCTGCACCACACCGTAGTCATGGGTATCCCAAAGCAAAGATTCGGTGCCATCCTGGCATCCATTGTAAGCGCAAGACCCATCGTCCTCGTTGGCCTCCGCATCGAAATTCAACGCCCCTGAATCTGTGCACCCCGGCACAACCTCGATGGCTTCGTATTCACAGCTTCCGTCATCTTCATTGGCCTCAGGGTCATAGTTCACGGCCGCATAATCGGTGCAACCTGTGTACACACCACTGTCGGTGGTGTCGCAACCGGTGATCAAAAGAAGAAGACCCAAAGCGGCCGTGGGAAGTGCAATTGAATCCATCATTATAGAATGAACCCTGCTCGGAATGAAGTAGTTGCATCTGCAACCTCGGGGCCCATTCGCAAAGCAGGACACCATGCCCGGTGGCCATCTTAAACGCGGCTGCCCTTCCCTCTGTAATGCTAATATAGATGGGCGCAGTCCCGACGGGACTGTGTTAGCGTTGGGTGAGGTGGTCTTCTAGGGGGAAGCGGAGGCGGGGGCCGTAGAGGCCTTCCGGGATGCCTTGGCCGACCGAGATGGCCATGGTGACGGTGGCTTCGGAGGGAAGCCCAAGCAAGGCGCGGACCTTGTCGGGGACGAGGCCCTCCATGGGGCAGCTGTCGAAGCCGGCCGCCTTGATGGCAAGCATAAATTGAGCGGCGGCCAGGGCCACGCTTTTGTCGACCCACGCATTGCGGACTTCTGGCGCCATCTTTTGAACGTTCTGGGCCACTTGATCGCGGTAGTAACTGGCAGTGCCTTCATTCCCCTCTGCCTCAAAGTGGGCGACCATGGCGGCAGCGCGGACATCGAGCAAATCTGGACGGCCAATAAAAAAGACGAGCTCCGCTGAGGTGGCCGCAGCGGGCTGGGACAAGCAAGCCTCAACAGCCGCTGCCCGATCCGAAGATGTTGGACGGACCCAATGAAATTCCCACGGCTGCAAGTTGTTGGAGCTGGGCGCGAGATGAGCGGAGCGAAGCGCCGAGTGCATCACCGCCTCGGGGACGGGAGCGTCAGAGAAACGGCGGACGCTGCGACGGGCCGATGTCAGTTGCTCAAACCCATTAACCGGCCACAAGGGGGCCTCATTCGCATCTTCCGTCATGGTTGGAGTACATTTCGGGTTCCCTACTTGTTCGCATGGAACACCGATCCTTTGATTTTCTGACCACCCTTCCTGGCCCATTTGACGATGGCCATGCCCTGCGCAAGTTCTGGCGGAGCACACGTCGGTTTTTCGCATTCATCGTCTTATCGCTGGCTGCCACCGTCAGTGCCTTGTCCCGAAAGCTCACAGGGGCCAACCACGCCAGCCTGTACAGGCCGTATACGTGGTATTGCCGCAACATCCACAAGCTCACAGGCATACGGGTGACCGTGGAAGGCGAGCTTCCGGACCATGCGAGTGTGCTGGTGGCCAACCACAGGACCTACATCGATGCGGTCATGGTTCCATCGCCCCACCCCCTGGTATTTGTGGCCAAGGCAGAAGTCAAGCGATGGCCCATTATCGGCTGGGGCGGCAACGCCATCCGCACCATTTGGGTCAAACGCTCCAGTGCCGAAAGCCGCAAGGCCACGCGCGTGGAGGTCCGCAAACGCATTGAAGACGACCTGTCCATCATCATTTTTCCCGAAGGCACCACCCACCGCGGCCCGGACCTTTTGGAATACAAAATGGGCATGTTCAAGATGTGTGCCGATGGCGGATTCCCCATCTGCCCCATTGCCATGGAGTACCGACACCAAGACGTGTCCTGGGTTTCAGACTCCAAGTTCATACCCCATGCTTTCAAGGTCTTCGGGCACCGATACATCGATGTCTCAGTGCGCTTTGGAGAAGTCCAATACGGGGACGACCCTGTGGAATTGAGGCAACGGCTGCGCGATTGGACCGCCAAGAACTGCTTGGAGATGCGCGCCAACTTCGACGCCCAAGTCCAGGGCAGCGGAGGGCATTGATGGATCCTGCTCAGGCGAGCTTATCCGGGTGCTTGTCTTTGACGTGCTGGGCGATGGGCAAAGAATTGCCGTCTTCATCGATCCTCACAAACACCATTTTGGTGGTGGTCACAACCGTCTCTTCGTGGCTGTAAACATTGAACTTCCTCGCTTCTACAGCCACCTTGATCGACTTGTTGCCGATCCGTACGATGTCCCCATAAATCTTGATGAGGTTGTTCTCTTTGACCGGTGATTTGAACAGCACCTCCTCCACTTTGAGCGTCACCATATTGGGACTAAAGCAGACTTCATTGACGAAGGCCACGGCCAGTTCATCGATCCAACTGAGCATGGTTCCCCCAAAGAGGTTATTGTGTACGCCGAGGTCGTGCTTCTTGCACACTTTTGTTCCAAGCAATCGCATGCCACAAAGGTCCATCTTTGCAACTTGATTCACAGCATCATGTCCACCGCACACCACCTCGCCCGCTGGGCCACGTCTATCCTGCTTTTGGCCGCCTGTACTTGGGGCACGGCTCAGCAGCCCGTTGTCATTGACCACGATTTTAGCGAATGGAATGGCACCGACGCCATCGCCGTCGCCGATACCAGCGGTCCATTAGAAGCTGTGCGTTTCCGAGCAGATGGAGAGCGCATTTACTTCCTGCTGGAGTACGACCGGATCATCGCCCTTGACGAAAGCATCATCCCCCACGGAACCAAAATCGCCCTCGACCTCGATGGCAACGCCAGCACCGGCCAAATTGTGGGAGGATTTCAAGGCGCCGAGATGGTGATCCACCTTGCTGACCGCTATGTCAACAGCTCTCAATCTGGTGGAGCCACGGCCCAATCCTCCCTCAATGACGCGCAGGTGCGCATGGCCCCCACCTATGGCGGCAGCACCCACGAGGTGGCCATCGACCGCGGTGCCAATGGTTTCTCCAACTCCACCGGCCCCATCCGTTGGTCCGTGCGCTGCAGTTCTGGCCAACAGGTGAGCAACGAAATCGGCACCGCTCTGTCCAATGTGGACCCCGTCTACACGCCCCTTCCCCTCGAACGTTCGGAAGGAACCCAAATGCGCGTGGCGTTCTGGAACATGAACCGCCGCATGGATGAGGGCCCAGCGCAAAGCGCCATGGCCCGCATCCTTCAGGCCGTCCAACCCGACGTGCTCGCCATGAGTGAAGTCGAGGATTTCTCTGCTGACTTTGTCCGCGATCTGTTGGACACTTGGATGCCGCTCACCGAGGGGTCTTGGCACGTTGCCAAAGACGATTGGGATCTGATCGTCGCCAGCCGTTGGCCCATTGCTGCGGCCTATCCCGAGGTCTACCGCCAGTACCCGGTGTTGATCAATACAGGCAATGAAGGGGACTGGATGGTCACCGCCAGCCACCTCAAGTGCTGCAATGGTGCAGAACAGCGCCAAACCGAAGCCGACGAATACATGGCCTTCCTTCGCGATGCCATGGCCACAGGTGGTGAGGTCAACCTTCCCAACCGCACGCCCGTCATTTACGGTGGAGACCTCAACATGGTTGGCCCGGGCCAAGCCATGCACACCTTGTTGACCGGCGACATCGCCAACGAAGCCGACAACGGTCCAGATTTCGGGCCCGACTGGGATGGCACGGCACTGAAAGAAGTCAAAGGGCTCCAGACCGACCAGCCCATGAACTACACCTGGCTCAACCAGAGCAGCCAGTGGCCAGCCGGGAAGCTCGACTACATCATCGTCCAAGACGGCGTCGTTGAAGTGTTGGGCAACTTTGCCCTCGAAACGGCCTCTATGGGCAGCGACCGCCTGGAGCAATACGGATTGAACGCCGGCGACGATATGCAGGCCAGCGACCACTTCATTGTGGTGGCCGACTTGCGCAAGCACGACCGCCCAGGCACCAAGCCCGCCAAGCAGCTCAAGCGGATCGACTGATCAGCGGGTCTCGCGGACCTGAAAGACGCGGTTGATGTTGAACCCAAAGTAGAGGTCGCCATCCTGCCATCGGCCGGGTGTTTCGGCCAAGAAAGCGCGCTCGAACATGCCACGGCTGTTGGTCACATGAAGCTGAAAGACGTGCCCCCCTGTCTCGATGTCCAGCCCAAGGCTCAATGAGTTGTGCAGCCCATCCTCAATCGGACGCGGAAGCAGGTAATGGTATTCGCCATTGACCGACATGCGGCGGTTGAGCTTGTAACGGAAGCCCACCCCCATGGTCGACACATCGTTGGGCCGGTCGGGTTGGTCCACCAGGTTCCGGTGCACCAGCGAGGGAATGACAGCCAAGGAGAATTCAGGCGACCATTTGCGCGTCACGACCAGCTGGTGTACATAACTCATGCGGTGCACCCCCTTGCGCTCAATGCCGTCATTTGGCAAGCGCAATCCATCGCGCATGACCACAGAGTATCCAGTCAGGCTCACAGGTGACCCTCCCCCCTTCATTTGCTCCAAAAAGCGCCACTTGAGGTTGCCCTCTAAAGTCTTGCCAAAGGTGGATCTGGCCACCCCCACTTGGATCCTGTCGGTGATGCCATAGTCGAGCCCCATGCGCATCTGCGCATTGTCCAGCCCAAACAAATCGTACCAACCATCGCTCAGCCGACCAAAGCGGTGTGCGATGATGAAGTTCATCTCCCCCTCGCCAGAAGTCTCTGGGCTTTGCACGTTGATGATGCGGCCCGCCTTAAAGGCCGACGTCACCACTGTGGGCCCTTCGTCTTCACCGAAGAAGTCCATCAAGTCGTCTTGGGCCCAGCAAAAAGAACTGCTGAACACCCCCATCAAGACACAGGCCAACGCCTTTTTTGTCTTCCTCATTTCAATTTCAATTCAGCGCGCAAGGTGACGCCAATGGTTTCCGCAATGTTCTCCGTCACGACCTTGGGAATGTCGATGTTGTGGTCCTCGCAGGCCACTTCGAATTGGGCCTCGACAATCCACCCGTCTCCGTCTCTGACCATGGTCCCTTCTATGGTGCGCTCCTGAGACACTCCGTGCATCTCCAAAGCGCCTGTGACCGACACGATCTGCTCCCCTTCTTTGTCGGGGTCCAAACCCGCAACAGCCCCCCGAAAAGACGCTTTGGGAAACTGCTCGGACTCCATGTAGTTCTCATTGAAATGCTCCTCCATCAGGGCCTTGGGGAAGTGAAAACTCAAGATGGGCACTTGAAAAGCGAGTTGACCAGAGGCCGCATCAAAAATGGCCGAGGCCTCTTTGCTCTCGGCCCGGATGTCTTCCAACGGGGTCTCTGATAGAAACGAAATCTGTGCTTCTCGGGTGACAAAACGCTGGGCATGGACCGAGGTGACGAGGCCACAGAAAACGAGAATGAGGGTTGCGTTTTTCATCAATTGTTGGGTTTTCCTGCGTTGATCCAAGCGGAGAACAAGGCAATGGAGCAAGAGTCCAATTTGCCGGATTGCGGCATCAGCAGATTGTCACCGGGCGCCCTTCCCATTCTGTCCAGCATGTTTTCGGCATTCGAAGCGATTTCTGCATGCCCTTCGAACCCGACTCCCGCCGATGGCGCTGCGCCGGAATGGCAACCTTGACAATGGTCGGACACCAAAGGCAAGATGGTGGTGCCGAAACTCACATCCAACGTTTCGCAATCCAGGGGACTTCCCAAGGATTCGAGGTTGTCATAGGTGCACCCCGACAGCATGGCAGCGGCGGTGACAATCAGCGCCCATTCTTGTCCTTTCATCGTGTTGAATATACTCAGCCTCCACCGAATTTACCGGGAACATCCTGCTTGTAATTGCCGCGCGCCAACTCCCTCTCCACCACCATCAAGGGAACCAAACAAAAAACGGTCATCGCACCGTAAAGCACTCCTTGGGCCACCTCGGCATCCAAATACAACGCACAAGGGACGGCAGCGGCCAACGTAGGCCAACTGCCCCATGCCATCAGGTCTACAGCCCGTTGATTGGCATAGTCCCACGCTGCTTGAGAAGCCATAGAACGGGGCGTACGATAACCATAAAGCCCGTTGGGTTTTGCGGGCATGTTCCGGCGCATCACAGCTTGAATCACCCACAGAATTCCTCCCGGTATCAGATTCAAACCCAAATTGCCCCAAGAGAATACAACCGTACAATCCATGCCCAAACATCCATCAAAATCCGCTCTTCCACACGGTGTACTCCTTTCCATCCTCTCCATCGTGGCCTCCTCCTGTGGAACCCTAGGTTGGCAAACCGATGCCGATGGCATGCTACACAAACACATGGAAGGGAGCTGGCGGGCACTCGAAGCGGCCTCCGCTGGGGACGCATGGATGGCAGGGTCTAACGGTGATTGGATGCACGTCTTATTCGAAGACCACACCACCACGGTCCACCTCATGAACGACCGTTTGGGTGAGGCAGAAGGTCCCGATGCCCCGCTCCATTTCAGGGGTATCGCAGTGACATCAGAAGCCGTTTTGGGGACGGCCATTGGTTCGCCCGCCCACATCCAACGGGCCGGGATTCTAGAAGACGGCAGGGTGGAACTGCCGCGATTGAGCACTTGGGTTGAACCCGACAGCGCGGTCTTTATGGACGCCATTCTCAAACTCGACGACCAGCACCTCATCGCCATGGGAGACCCCATTGATTCCTGCCTTTGCGTGGTGCGTTCCGAGGACGGAGGCCAGACCTGGGAGCGCATTTCCTGCGCGGGGCCTGACGGCCAAGGCGTCCCCAAATCACAACCCGGTGAAGCCGCTTTTGCTGCTTCCAATGGCAACCTCGCCGCCGCCGGAGATACCGTCTGGATGCTCTCGGGAGGGGGCGCCTCTCGCGTCTACCGCAGCACGGATATGGGCCGGAATTGGGAGGTCTTCCCCACTCCGTTGCTTCAAGGCGGAACCATGACCGGCGGATTTTCTATGGACTTCGCCGACGCTTTTCACGGCATCATCTGGGGGGGAGACTGGGAGGACAAACCTGGCCAAAGGGGCCGTGGCGCTGTGACCCAAGACGGCGGCGAATCCTGGACCCTCGTTGCCGAAGGCCAAGGTCCTGGCTACGCTTCATCGGTTCGCTACCGACCGAGCAGCGGCGGCCAACAAATCGCCCTCGTGGGCACACCCGGAGGCATCGACCTGAGCGAAGACGGAGGACGGACCTGGTCGCATTTTTCGGACAGTGCTTTTTACACCGCGCGGTTCAGTCCTGACGGAACGGTCCTTTGGCTTGCCGGCAACGACAAAATCGGACGGGTTTCCTGCGACACCATGGGATGGTGAGGATTAAGCCACGGGACGGCGGGCCACCAAACGTGTGACTTCTGCCGGGCCTTGGTGATACGGGCCTTCGTCCAACACCACCTGAACCGTCTCACAGGCCGCCACCTCCAGGCCAGAAAAATCCCCGCGCATCATCTCCGCAGTGAACAGCATGTCCAACCGCTTTGGGCCGCCGGAAGAGCAACGGAGTTGACCTGGCGCGAAGCCTTCGAGCAGCAAGGTCCCACCCGGTTTGAGCCACGAGGTCGCCACACGGTGAAAATCCAGACGCATTTCAGGCAGCAAGTGCAAATAGAACAACCCGATCACATCGAAACGCTCTCCGGGGATCCATGTGCGGCAATCCCCCACTTCAGCATCGACGGTCACCCCCTGAGCTGCTGCCATATCCAAGCTCTTTTGAACGCCCACTTCGGAGGCATCAAACGACCGCACCGACCATCCCGAAACCGCCGCATGCACCGCATTCCGTCCTTCGCCATCTCCAGGCAGCAACACCCGACCAGGCTTGAGCTGGGACAGCTGCTCGGCAAAAAACGCATTGGGATCGGTGCCATAGACGGTGGGCTCACTCCCGTATCGGGCATCCCACATCCTACCAGGGCTCTTCATATCGGACATGCCCCCAAGTTCGAAAAATTCCAGCCCAGGCTTTAGGCCAAGCTGGCGTGCCACGCTTCCATCTCCCGGATCACCTCCGGAATGTCTTGAACCAAAAAGTAAGTGGTTTGAATTTCCGTGGTGGTGAAAGGCGTGGACATCACACCGTCCAAGGTGAATTTGCGCAGGTCGGTGCGCTGGGCCCAGGCGTGTTCCATCTCGCCAAATGAGCTCATGATGCCCGCTCCAAAAGCCTTGGAGACGCTTTGCTCTTCTACAAACCCGAACTCCACGAAAAACCAATACAGACGCTGCAAGGCAATGACGGCCTGTTCATTGCCCCGCAATGACACCCCAATCTCTCCAAAGCGCTGCATAAACAAGGCGAACTCAGGGTTCATCAAGGGAGGCACGTGACCAAAGGTGTCGTGGAACATGTCGGGCTCCTCCAGGTAATCCAACTGGTCTCTGCGGCGCACCCAAGTGGACGTGCAAAATTGGCGCTGCGCCAAAAGGGCAAAAAAGTCGTCCACAGGAATCAAACCCGGCACAATCGCCAAAGACCAGCCCGTCGTGGCTTGAAGCTGCTCTGTCATGAGGTCTACCCTCGGGATGGTGGACGCAGTAAGTGCGCTCATTTGGTCCAACGACTCCAGGTAAAGCTGTGCCGCCTTGCCCGTCAGATTCTCGCGCTGCCGGCCATAAAGAAGCGCCCAAGTTCCGTGTTGGACGTCGTCGTAGAGGGGCTGTATCAATGGCGCATTCATGGCAATGGGCTCTTCCCTTTAAAATACAAAGAAAAGCGTCCTTGTTCTCGGTGGTGTCCTCAACAGCAGCCTATTCGAGCACGAAACGCTGACGTCCCAGCACTTCGCCACCGGCTCCAGTCCACACCACTACATACACGCCGCGCTTCCAGCCCGAGACATCCAAGGTGCGTTCTACAACAGGTGCGAGGCTCAGCGCCTCTCGTCCAGCGGCATCGACCACTTGGAGCTTGACCGCCGCCGTCGGAGCCGCAATCCGCACTTCATCCCGAGCAGGGTTGGGATACACCATCCCTACCGCCTCTGACACTCCCGCATTGGGACCACCTATGCCCACCGAAACATCGCCGTTGGCAAAGGCATATTGCCCCCGCCTCAACCGAGAAACTTTGAACACTCCACTCCCATTGAATGCCGACCCCATTTGGATTTCATAATCGGGGTATTCCACCCACGGATCCCCTGGCGTCGCGCGCCAAGCCAAGAAGGCCTCGGCTTCGGTGTCGCCGTACAAATCGAAATCAAGCTCGCCGTCATCGCCACCTCGGTAAGTGAAGCGCGCGTCCAACAGGAACCCCTCGTCCGGCCAAATGCCGTCAATGGTCCAGAAGTGGGTACTGCTCAATTGATCTACATAAGCGGCCTTTTCTGCAGGGGTCTCCCCTGCAGCACCATCGGGGCCCGCCCAGTGGTGCTCCACCCTCACCAATGCGCTGTCCCCGTCCTCAATCGCGTCGCAGCCAATGCGCATGTCCACCCATGGCAGGTTCTGCAATGAGGTGGTCTCTGTCAGCCAGTAGTCCAAATCCATGCGGCCTTGGTTGAGCCTGCCTTCGGCATTGAGCGCTACCATCACCGGATTGATCTCGGTGACCACATCTGCCGTGGTGTATTGTCCGCCGACCACAATCTGGGCGACTTCACGGTTTCCTTGGGCATCCCACACGGTGACATCGAGTGGCTCGTTCTCGTGATGGCCTTCACAAGCCCTGAGTTTTTGTTGCAAATGCAGCGTCGTCAAATGGCCCGTCGGAGCGCCCAGCCCCATGGTGGAACTGCTGTCCAATACCCACGTCGAAAAACCAGGTTGGCGGATGTGCGCTTCAAACCAAGGGGCTAGGTCAAGACCTGTAGCGGCCTCCCAAGCTTCCTCCAACATGACATCGTCGAGGGCCCCGCCATAGTGGGCCGCCAAAACCGCCTGGCCTCCAGAACGGAAAAGGTCGTCGCCCAAGTAATTCCGGAGGTTGTGGACCACAGAAGCGCCCTTGTTGTAGCTGTGGCGCCCGTAGATGTGGGCATCAGGAATGGGCGATAGCGGCCAAAAACCCTCGTCGTCGAGGTGGGCCTGCTCGAGCACAAACAACTGGTTGTCCTTGACCATTTCCACAAAGTCCTCGCGCCCACTCAACGACTCCTCAAAGAGGTGGCTGGAGTACTCGGCAAAGCCCTCCTTGATCCACATGTGGTTGTGTATGAGCGGAGACAGCATGTTGCCCCACCAATGGTGGCCCAACTCATGGCCATAAAGCCCCTCGTTTTGGAAGTTGGATTGTTCCAACATCGAAAGGGGATATGCAATGTTGGTGGGGTGCTCCATCGCCCCGTCAGTGGTGATGACATAACCCACGCGCTCCCAAGCGTGCGGTCCCCACCAATCTTCCAATGCATCGATACAAACAGGGAGGTCCACAAAGCGGTTGCGCATGGACTGCAGGTTGCCAGGACGGGCTGTCAATCGGATGGGAATCTCTCCATAAACACCTGTGTGCAGGGTGTCAAAATCCACATAATCTGAAACGGCGATGGTGCTCAAGTAAGTCGGGATCGGCTGCTCCATATCGAACACCCTCCGAATTGTATCGCCCCCCAAGCTGTCTGTGGCCACGAGGTTGCCCTGTCCATGCAGTGCCTTTCCGCCAGCACTGGTCACCGCATAGGTATAGCCTGCCCGTTCGCGAAAAGTATCAAAGCAAGGGTACCATGCCTTGCCATGGTTGGGCGGAATGCTGGTCAATCCAATGCCCAAGCTGTAGATGTAATTCGTGGTCAGGTACATGCCTCCCCAATACGGGTCTTTTCCTGGCTGCCCGGCATACACCATGTGCACCTCATGGGGACCGTCAGCAAGCCAGCCGCCGGCGGGGGCTTCGATCGCAATGGTGTCGCCCGCCTGGACATAGGGCCATGGAGCTCCGTCGAGCTCTACCTCACTCACTTCCAAAGACCCCGTCAAATCAAACCACAACTGTGTCGCCCCGGCCTCCAAGGTTTCAAAGGTCACTGTAGCTGCGCCCGAAACCTGCTGGATGTTCGCTGTAGTAACATCCAGCTCTAGGCCGTAGTGCAAAACGTCGAACGAGTCGCTCCGCGCCAGCGATTCCGTCATGTCGATGTTGGCAGAGGAAGCCGCCCGCATGGCGGCCAAATCCGCCACAGAAGCATGGGTATGGCGGCACCCGTTGTGGAGCAAATCACGCGGCACCGTCCTGCGCAACGCGGGGACCTCTGCTTGGGATAACACAGACCCACTGATGGCCAACATCAGCAACACAACAAAAGAGAATCGAGGCATGGTGGGAAGATACCTCAGCTGATCATCACTCCGTGCGCACCACCATCTCATCCAGAAACAGCCAGCTCTCTGAACCCGCTGCGGCATGCCAGTCCGGGCATGGCCCTGCATTGGACACGGTCATCCGAACATATCGGGCCGCAGAAGAACCCGGACGCACTTTAGCGCTCAAGGAAATGCGCTCTTGCCGGTCGTCCCGGGCGAGCACATCCCCCACGGCAATCCGCGCCAAAGACTCCCACTTCATGCCGTCTGTCGATCCTTCCCAAGACACCACGGCAGGCAAGAAAATCCACGCGTCCTGATAGAGGTAGGTGCCCAGCTCCAATTCAGCCACTTTTTCGAGCCCGCCCAAATCCACGGTGGCCGCCATTTCCTGTCCTTGCTGGGCCTGCCAAGTGCCATCTCTAAAATCCTTTGAACCCAGCTTGCCATCCACCAATGCACCATCACCGCCGCCTGTGTACCAAGGGCTGGGCACAAATGACAAGGTCAGGGGCCGAAATGCGGCATCGTGTCCGTCCAATGGAAAAGTGATCCGCTGGTCCGTCCACTGGCCCCTCCGGCCCACTTCCATTTGAACCAACCCTGGCCCTTTCACGACAAAAGGCTGATCTGTGCGCAATGAATCCGCACCGCGGCCACTCCATTGGCCCCGGCCTTCCACTCCCCTTCCCAGCGACACCACCTTGGCCTGCACCCCTTTCTCAGTGGAAGGCTCGGTGTCCAACCGAAATGGCGGCGATTCCAAGCCGTATTCAACACCCAGGGCATCCATGCGCTGATAGTGGTGGTCCAAACGCGCTAGAAAGTCACCGTATGCTCCGTCCCGCATCGTGTGGCCAGGACCACTCCAATACACTTCGGCCAAGGCGGTCAATCTGGGGTATACTTTGGATTCTACAAGGTGCTGTGGGGCATGCTCCGTCCACATGTTGCCTTCTCCACCTAGGATGCGGCCGGGCCCATGGGTGAGGGAATCTGGCAATGGGTTAAAGCTGTATGCCTCTTCCAAATCTGTGCTGCGCAGCGGGTAGTCCAGGTAACAGTGGCTGGTGGGAGACACCACCACATCGGCGCCCAAGTGAACAGCTTCCGCAGCCCCCTCCATGCCCCGCCAACTCTGTACGGCAGCACCTTCGGGCAGCCCCCCCTCGAGGATTTCGTCCCAACCGATGATGGTCTTGCCTTTGGTCGCCAGATAACGCCCCATGCGCTCAATGAACCAACGCTGCAATTCTTGCTCATCGGCCAGCCCCTCTTCTTGAATTCTGCGCTGGCATTTGGGGCATGACATCCAGCGCACTTTGGGTGCCTCGTCACCCCCAATGTGTATGCGCGGTCCGGGAAACAACGCTACGACTTCGTCCAACACCTCTTCCAAAAAGGCAAAAGTGCTGTCGTTTCCTGCGCAATAAATGTCCTTGAACACCCCCCAACGCGCGGGGACTTCAAGGGGCAACCCCGTGCACCCCAGCGAAGGATAGGCCGCCAAGGCAGCCGAACTGTGCCCCGGCATTTCAACCTCCGGTATGACCTCAATGTGCCGCGCAGCCGCATAGGCCACCACCTCTCGGATGTCTTCCTTGGAGTAAAACCCACCGTGCCGGCTCCCGTCGGCCTCTTTCCGCCACGCTCCCACCTCGGTCAGCTCTGGCATAGACGCGATCTCAATCCGCCAGCCTTGGTCTTCTGTCAAATGCCAGTGCAGCACATTCATCCCATGCAAGGCCAACACATCAATCTGCTTCTTTACAAACGCCACATCTTGGAAATGCCGACACCCATCCAGCAACAATCCGCGGTGCTCCAAAACAGGAGCATCCTCCACCCTAACGCCAGGCAAAACAAACCCCTCGGGACAGCCCGTTTCGCATTCCCAAGGCAACATCTTGCGCAACGTGGTCCAGCCCCGAAACAGGCCTTCGGCCGAAGCCGACTCTACTGTAACAAGGGCGCTTTCGACCGCAATCTGGTAGGCCTCCCCGACTGCTTCCGGGCCCGACAAGGAGAAACGCAAAGTCGGCGAAGCACTAGAGTCCAACGCGATGCCCGCATCCTCCAACCACGCTTGAACGACGGCCTGTTCTGCCCCCCACTCAGCCGGCCACTCCACCCTCAGAATGCCCTCGCATTCAAATGGACGACCCCCCAATGTCACGGACTGAGGCGCCGGAATGAGACCTTCGACTCCCCCTTTGAGGCGCGCATCATCAGACCCACAGGAACCCAAAAGCAATGCCACAGCTAGCCACGGCGTCAAGAAAAAAACAGGAGAGCGCTTCATGCGCCCAAGGTCGTTAAATGCTGCGAACAGCGGCCACCAACTCCGAAACATGCGTGGCAGAAACCTCCGTGCGGGTGCTGTCAAATAGCCCTCCTGCCTTGTGGTTCGAAACCGCCACCCGGCAACTGGCATGAACCGCCTCTACGCCAGCCTCTACCAGCGCTTTTGCATGAACAGGCAACACTCCGGCACCCCCCACCACTTGCAGCCCTGAATCTGACCACAGGCGAATCCGGTCCAACCCATCTGCAGCTTTGGCCGCTCCGCCACTGGTCAGAACCGACTTAACGCCCGCATCCCTAAACATGGCTGCGCAATCCACAGAAGGGTCCACCTCATCTGCTGCGCGGTGAAAGACCACATGATCGAGGCCAACCCCTCGGTGGAGCATGGCCAAGAGGTCCAAATCCGGCAAACCGTCTCGGTTCAGTCCACCCGTCACAATGCGGTCAACACCCAGGGCCAAAAACCCTTCAGCCTCCCTCAGGATTGCCCTTTTCTCGGCCCTCGAATACACGAAGTCGCCCTCTCTGGGACGAACCAATACCCGAAAGCCCAAGCCCAATTGCTGGGCCATGGCCAAAGCCTCTTCCGCAAGCCCCCTGCCAGGCGTGACCCCCCCCGATGCGAGGTGGGTACAAAACTCCACCCGGTCTGCCCCACCTTCTGCGGCCAGGCAAACATCCTCAGGGGTAGAGGCCACAACCTCAACGCGGCACTCCGCCATAATTCAGGCAGTCACGGGTTCAGCAAATAAAGGCAGCTGCGACATCCGCGCTTGCACTGCATCGCCAACTTTGGCGATCACCGCAGGGTCTTCAGAATGACAAATGACCTCGTCCATCCAAGCCACAAGTTGCTCCATGTCAGATTCAACCATGCCTCGGGTGGTCACTGCAGGCGTTCCGATCCGGATGCCCGAGGTCACAAAAGGACTGCGCGTATCAAACGGCACCATGTTTTTGTTGACCGTAATGTGGGCAGCACCGAGGGCGGCATCCGCCGCCTTTCCTGTGATGTCTTTGTTGCGCAGGTCAATGAGCATCAAGTGGTTGTCCGTCCCACCGCTGATCAAGTCATAACCGCGATCGGTCAACGCCTGGGCCATGGCCTGTGCATTGCGCACCACTTGTTGGGCATACGCCTTGTAAGCGGGCTCCAAAGCCTCTCCAAAGGCCACGGCCTTTGCGGCGATAACGTGCTCCAATGGTCCGCCCTGCATGCCAGGGAACACCGCACTGTCCAGCAAAGACGAGAGCTTGCGTACGGTGCCTTTTTGGGTGGTCAATCCCCAAGGATTCTCCATGTCCTTGCCCACCATGATGATGCCTCCACGCGGGCCGCGCAGGGTTTTGTGGGTGGTGGAGGTCACGATGTGACAATGCGGCATGGGATCCTTGAGCAAGCCTGCCGCAATCAATCCCGAAGGGTGGCTGATATCGGCCAAGAGCAACGCCCCAACGCTGTCGGCAATCTCACGGAAACGGGCATAGTCCCAATCCCTGCTGTAAGCCGATGCACCGCAAATCAGCAACTTGGGCTTCTCACGTTCGGCCGTCTCGGCCACCTTGTCCATGTCGATGATGCCGGAGTCCTTCTCGACACCATAAAAAACCGGGTCGTACAGCTTTCCAGAGTAGTTGACAGGCGACCCGTGGGTCAAATGACCGCCATGGGCCAAATCGAAGCCCATGATTTTGTCTCCAGGCTTGAGACAGGCGAGCATCACTGCGCTGTTGGCATTGGCCCCACTGTGCGGCTGCACGTTGGCCCATTCGGCTCCAAATAGGGTACACAAACGCTGGCGAGCGATGTCCTCGACCTGGTCCACCACAGCGCATCCGCCGTAATAACGCTTGCCGGGCAGGCCCTCGGCGTATTTGTTGGTCAGCACTGAACCTTGGGCCTCCATGACCTGGTTGCTGGCATAATTCTCGGAAGCAATCAGCTCGACGCCTGCAGTCTGGCGCACCTGCTCCTGTTGAATCAAATCGGCAATGATGGAATCGCGCATATTTTCTATTTGAGACTTCGAAATTAAGCGTCCTTCTTGGCTGACGCACACCCCGTTGACAAATCCTTTACCGAAGTGCATCAATGGCCGTTTGCCCCCCTTTTTATGCAGAATGCCCCACCCAGATGACAGGATCATCTCGGCAGGGCATTCCCTCTTTTTGATGGCAGATTACTCTACCTCAACATGAAAACCGGTGTGCATCTCCACACCTGTTCCATCTGTCGCTTCCATTTCGAAATGGTACTCACCCACCTCAGCATCGGCAGGAACCGCCACTTGCACTGAGAAAGAAACCAACGTATCACCTGACGCCACAAGAGATTCAGACCACACCACAGTTTCGTCTGACTCGCGAATCAGGAGCACCTCAGCCTCTGAGATTCCGTCAGAGTCCCCCACTGTTCCCTGCACCGCCACTTGCGCACCTGGCGCCCACACGGGTTCTCCTTCCCAAGAAGCGGGATCAACCCCGTCCACAGTTTGCAAACTGAATTCTGGAATGTGGTCATTCTCTACGTGGAGCAAGGTGATGACATCGGGCGCTGCATTGCCCTCGGCATCTACGACAGACACCACAAGGTCCCAAACGCCACGCGCTTCGAGCGGAACATCAAATGCGAACTGCTCTTCTGCTTTGGTTCCACTGACGGCACGGGTCTCAAGCACAGCCCAATCGGTTCCTGAGTTCAACACAAAACCCTCTTCTTCACCTTCCTCATGTTCGTGCCCTTCGGCAGAATGCAAATCCCAGCGGATTTCACCCAAATCTGTGTCGTCGCAGAAGGCGTCTTGCACCACCACGCTTGTTCCAGCATCCACCTCAATTTCGTCGAACATCACACTGGGAAGTCCAGTCAGGTTGTCTGCATCACAAATGGTGGGAACCTCCGTATCTGTCGTTCCACAAGAAGCCAGACCGATGGCCGCGGCTGCGACCGTCATTACTTTGTACATCTTCATATCACTAAAATTGTTGTTGTTGTTGTTGTAATCGTGGTGTTTTCCTGGCATCTCCTCCCCTCACATCGAGGGAAAATTGGAGGGATGCCCAACGCCCCTGGGCCACCAATCCCAAAGCGCGATACGCACTCACGTGGTCAAGCCACGCCACATTCATCAGGTTGTGCACCTCAAACTCGAGGGCACAACCCGACCATTTCCACCCCCATTGCACGCCCCACAAGGAGGCTGCTGGAGTTTCCGCTTCATTGCGCGCTGTCAAACGCGCCGCTGCAATCCACCTGTGTTTAAGAACGGCCCTTCCATGCTCACGCCACTTGACTTCGACCATGCTGCGCACATCGGCAGGAGCAGTAAAAGGCAAGCCCAACCCTGTCTCCAATGCCCATTGACCGAGCAGCGCGACTGAGTTCTCAAACCGCACCGCATCCGAAGACCAGTTCCAAGACGTTTCAAGCCCTGTTCGAAAAGCGTCTTTGGCTTGAAAAGCATAGACCTGACCTGCATGGGCAATGGGCGCAAAGGATGCCAGAGGGGTCAAATGAATGAACCCCTTGTGCACAGCAGAAAACCCCCTCAATTCCCAAGAGAAGCCCTTTAAAGGATCCTTGCTCTGGCGGGTCAGCTGCATCCGAACCTCGACACTCTGCTCGGGCCGCAAGTCTGGGTTGCCTTGTTCAAACCGAAACGTCCCGTGATGGATGCCATTGGCCCCCAGCGCGTAACTGCTCGGAGCGCGGGAATGAAGGGCCACTGTCCAACTTCCACGCAGGTGCGCATCAAACACCAATGGATGGTGCCAATGAAACGCTCCTCCCGGGAACCAACGGCGCAATGCTGTGGTGCGAACGTCGACCCCAACTTCACTTCCATCTGAGGCATACAACAGCTCGGTATGGGCCTCATGGACGTTGTGAACCGCATCAAAACGCACCCCTAACCTGTCCTTGCCTCGGAGGCGTTCCCCTACGATGGAAGCCCGCCGACGTTTGTGGTTCGGCAGCAGAAACTCCCAACCTGTGGTCCGGCCATCCAGCCCTTCAAATTGAACACCGAAAGCACCGCGATCCCCTTCCCACTTGCCCTCACCAAAAACATGAAACTCTGCCAAAGAAAGGCTCAGGTCAGTCTCAGGCTCCGGACCAAAACCATGGGCATGGGGCGGCGCAAATTCTTTTCGGTTGTGCTGAGAGACAGACAAACGAAGCGTCCTCAGGCGGCGCCCCATATGGCGCCATTTTCCCTGAAGCTGCATGCGTCCTGCGTCTTGCAACGGGAGTGCCCACTCATGTGCGTGGTCATCCTGTTCCAAGTCGCTTTGATCTGGAACACCAATGATGCCGGGAAACAACCCTTGCTTCACACGGCCCCACCGCCACTCCAGGGTGCCCCAATCGCCATTGCTTCCGGCCAACCGAAGTCCCACAACGCCATGCATTCCTTGGCCAGACGTGTTGGGCAACCTTGGACTCGATAGCTCATATTGCCGCCCGATGTATTCAAAGGAGGACTGACCGACATTGCGGTTTCCGTGACGGCTGATGGACCATCCTGAATGCCACTGAACCCGCCCTTTGCGGCTTCGGTGCAGCACAAATAGCCGACCAGCACCGTCTCCGACACGGTAACGCATCCCGCTCTGGGTGCGCGTTCCGTTCGAGTTCAGGAGGCCCATGGAAGCCAAACGGATGGCGCCTCCCATGGCTTCAGGGCCCAGCCAGACATGGCCTCCTCCGGGAACCGCTTCTACCCCATCGTAAAGGGCAGCGTCGATTAAGAGTCCATGATCGGCCCCCCATCGCCCTCCCGCTTGGGGCACACCATCCTCCAACACCGCTACCCGCGCCCCCATCAATCCCCGAAAAACGGGTTGAATCAACCCTGCCCCCAAGTCCAGACCACGAATCCCAGAAACCGACTCCAAAGTGGACAACACGTCTCCGGAATTTTGGGCGCGAATCCCTTCGGGTTCGTCCTCTGCACCTTGACTGGACACTTCCGCAGAAGACAATTCCACCTGAAGGACATGCAGCTCGATGTCCACATGCTCCCGCCCGTCGACCTCCACCACCGCAGCTTCAGCCCCGTGCGAAATCACACGGAGCGAGTCAATCGGAGAAGAACAAGCCACAGTAAAATGGCCCTGCTCATCCGCAAAAACAGTGGCGCCACAAGGCCAAGCTTGGATGGCAGCCGAAGTACAAGGGGT
>Ga0208971_1000751_pt1 | contig 21558 bp, 20 predicted proteins | sample AOAMet1_18_M0_10_2_FD_188229 | JGI IMG/M metagenome (GOLD analysis project Ga0208971, IMG submission 188229) | Ammonia-oxidizing marine microbial communities from Monterey Bay, California, USA - CAN11_18_M0_10 (SPAdes) | ecosystem: Environmental > Aquatic > Marine > Intertidal zone | place... | reverse complement strand
CGCGATAGGCCACCCATTCAGCCTTGTCCATTTGTTCGGCTTCATTTGCGCGGCCTGCTGTTGGCGCGCGACGCGGTGAAATGCTATCGATCAGAACCAAATGTTCGGCACCATGAGCCACCAGCGCTTTGCAGGTGCGTTGCGATGCATCCAAAACTTCGTCCCATTTTGCCGCGTCATGGAAAGGACGGAAAACAACGCCACCGATGATTTCCAGATCACGTTCAGCCAAAGCAGGGGCCAGAATTGCGGGGTCTTCTGGCATATAGCCAATCGGGCCCAACTCAATACCCTTATAACCAGCGCCAGCACATTGATCCAAAACCGACTGCCACGTTGGGTAGGATGGATCACTTGCGAATTCGATGCCCCAAGAACAGGGCGCGTTGCCAATTTTTATCGTCATAGTCTTGCTTTCGTTCGTTTAATACGCGGCCACATCGACCCAAGCCTTTTGGGATGATGATTCCATTGCTGCATTGATGATTTGATTTACGTCTAAGCCATCCTGAAAACTAGGCCAGACATTGGTTTTGGTCTCGATTGCCCGCAAAAAATCGCGCGCTTCGATGATAATTTGATCCTGATATCCCGTGCCATGACCAGGACCCTGACAGAACGGTTCGTAATCTGGATGCGCGGGGCCTGTTAGCACCTTGCGAAAACCGCGTGTCGCCTCAGGTTCGTCCATAGAATACAGCCACAGCGCGTTTTGATCTTCTTGATCAAAACGGATCGCGCCTTTGGTGCCGGTTACCTCATAAGCATAACCCATTTTACGACCATGTGCGACACGACTGAAATAAAGCTGACCCATGGCGCCATTGCTAAACCGACACATCATTTGCCCGTGATCATCGTTGGTCACCGTGCCACCCGGGCGGCTTGCGTGCACAGTTTCAACCTCGGCGATCAAGGATTTCATCGGCCCAATAAGCGCCAATGCCCCATTGATCATATGCGGGGCGAGATCGCCCATCGTACCGTTTGCATCGCCTTCAGTGCGCCAAGTGGCAGGCGCGGATGGATCGGCCAGAAAATCCTCGGTGTGTTCACCGCGAAACCACGTGATGTCGCCAATGGCACCTTCAGCAATCAAACGCCGTGCAAATTGGCTGGCGGGGGTGCGAATATAGTTAAACCCAACCATGCTTATTTGACCTTTGGCAGCCGCAGTCATGGCGCGGCTGTCTTCAAGCGAAGCACCCAAAGGTTTTTCACAAAACACAGGTTTGTTTAGGGCAAACGCCGCCAAGGCGATTTCACGGTGGGTTTCTTGGGGCGAGGCAATAACAATCGCCTCGACCTTGGGATCCGCCACCAAAACACGCCAATCTGCTGTACCGCGGGCAAAACCAAAGGCAGCGCGGTATTTTTCAGCACTTTCATCGCTGCTGGCGCACACCATTTCAAGCTTTGGGCGCAGGGTCGTATTAAACACGGCCCCAACCGCCGCCATAGCAACCGCATGGGCCTTACCCATATAGCCACCACCGATGATTCCGATGCCTATTTCTGTCATGTCACACTCTTTAGTTTGAAAACTGTAAAAACGGCTTTGCAACCGGTTGCAAAATTAGTATCGTTGGATTCGTATAACCGCAAGCGGCAATCGCCATATCGGCTTGCCTGTGAAAGATTTTGACCATGAGCGATCAAACAATTCGACTGACCACCGCGCAAGCGATCATTAAATATCTGTCCAATCAGTTCATTGAAATTGATGGCGTTGAAAGGCGTGTGTGCGGCGGTGGCTTTGGTATTTTTGGCCACGGCAATGTGACGTGTTTGGGTGAGGCACTATATGATGCCCGCGAAGAGTTACCGCTTTATCGTGGCCAAAATGAACAAAGCATGGGGTTTGCGGCGGCAGGCTATGCCAAGCAATGGTTGCGTCAACGGTTCATGTTTTGCACCGCCAGCGCGGGGCCAGGCACCGCAAACCTGTTAACCAGTGCAGCATTGGCCCACGCCAACCGTTTACCCATGCTGATGTTATGCGGCGATGCGTTTCTGACACGCCTACCTGATCCGGTGTTGCAGCAACTGGAACACTTCGGCAATCCCACGCTTGGTGTGAACGACGCCTTTAAGGCCGTTAGCCGTTATTGGGATCGCATCACGCATCCAGCACAAATCATTCAATCCTTGCCTGTTGCTTTGGCCACTATGCTGGATCCTGCCGATTGCGGTCCTGCCTTTATCGGTTTGCCGCAAGACGTTCAGGGCTGGGCGCATGATTATCCGGCCAGCTTTTTTGAGAAACGCGTGCACCGTATTCGTCGTCAAGCGCCAGATGTAGCTGACGTTGCGGATGCTGCCGCCTTATTAAAAGGGGCAAAACGCCCAATGATTATTGCGGGTGGTGGCGTGCAGTATTCAGGCGCAATGGCGGAACTGACTGCTTTTGCTGAAACCCACAATATTCCAGTGGTGGAAACCATTGCTGGTCGCGCAAACCTTACACAAGACCATGCATTAAACATCGGCCCCCTTGGTGTAACAGGTTCAAACAGCGCCAACACAATCGCAGAAACGGCCGACGTCATTCTGGCCGTGGGCACGCGTTTGCAAGATTTCACCACTGGTTCTTGGACTGCCTTTTCTAAAGAGGCCAAAATCATTGGTATGAATGTAGGTCGCCATGATGCGATCAAACATTTGTCTTTGCCGATTGTTGGCGACGCCAAGCTGGGCATTGCTGCATTAGATAGCGCGATAGATGCTTTTAAAGGCCCCCAAGAATGGGTCGATTTCGCCCAAGCAGAACGCGGCAAATGGGTGGCCTATACCGATGATATCACCAAACCATCAAACGGCCCAAATTCATATTGTCAGGCGATCCGCATGGTCAACGATCTGTGCGATCCCCGCGACCGCGTTGTGGCAGCGGCCGGTGGTTTGCCCGCCGAGGTCACCGCGCATTGGCAAACCAAGGATCTCAGCACAGTTGATGTGGAATTTGGCTTTTCTTGCATGGGTTATGAAATCGCCGGTGGATGGGGTGCGCGCATTGCGCAACATGAACGCGAACCTGACCAAGACACCATCGTCTTTACGGGGGATGGTTCCTATATGCTGATGAACTCTGATATTTATTCATCCGTTCTGACCAATCGCAAAATGATCATTTTCGTTTTGGACAACGGTGGTTTTGCCGTCATCAACAAGCTGCAAAACAACACGGGCAACGAAAGCTTTAACAATCTCATCGCAGATTGCCCCACAGTTGACGCACCCTTTGCCGTTGATTTTGAAGCCCACGCCGCATCAATGGGGGCAAATGCTGAAACCGTTGCCAACCCTGCTGAGCTGGGCGAGGCGTTCAAACGCGCTAAAGCTGCGGACAAAACCAGCGTGATCGTGATGAAGGTTGACGCCTATGACGGCTGGACAACCGAAGGCCACACTTGGTGGGAGGTTGGCACACCCCATGTGACCGACAATGCCAAAGTCGCCGAAAAACATGCCGAGATCGAAGCCTCTCGCGCCAAGCAACGTCAGGGCGTGTAATGAGCATCATAGACGGCATCAAAAAGAATAACTTCGTTGTGGTGGGCCGCGTCGGCATGGATTTGTTTCCAGCCCCTGGTATTGCCACCGAAGACGCCACCGATTTCAACGTCGATATGGGCGGCTCGTCCGCAAATATCGCCGCAGGCGTGGTGAAACTTGGTGGGCAAGCATCGCTGGTGACCTCGGTTTCAGATGACGCCGTTGGGCGGTTTTGTGTCAATAAACTGCATCACTACGGCGTAAAGACCGATCATGTCACCGCCGTTGGCGGCGAGGCCCGCAATTCGTTGGCTGTTTATGAAAGCCGTGTTGAGGGGCACCAATCGGTGATTTACCGCAATGGGGCCGCTGATTTTGAAATGACGGTGGCTGATGTTGAGGCCGTTGATTACAGCCAATTTGGCGCCTTGGTCACGGCGGGCACTGTGTTTGCCGCGGAACCTTCGCGCACAGCGGCATTTCGTGCCTTTGAATTGGCCCGCGCGGTGGGTTTGCCGATCATTTTTGACGTGGACTATCGCCCCTATAGCTGGCCCTCAGCGCAAGTCGCCGAAGAGGTTCTATCCAAAGCGGGCGGTCTATCAGACGTCATCGTTGGCAACGATGATGAATTTGGCTTTATGGCCGGTGGTCGCGAAAAAGGCTTGGCCAAAGCGCGTGAATTATCCGCCACATCCGCCGGAATTGTTGTTTACAAAATGGGCGAACATGGCGCGGTGACCTTTGCCAATGGTGAGGAATTGCGCACGGGTATTTTCCCCGTTCAGGCCCTAAAACCAACCGGTGCTGGCGACAGCTTTATGGCTGGTATGCTGACATCCATCGCAGACGGTCATGATCTTAAAACTGCCGTCTTGCGCGGCTCGGCCTGTGCCGCCTATGTTGTGGCGCGCCCAGGCTGTGCGCCCGCCATGCCATTCCAAGACGATCTCACAAAATTTCTGGCCGAACATGCCGGCCCAACCATTCCAGATGTAACCTAAGGAAAACTTATGCATATTGCCCCACATGACAACCAAAACAAACCCATTGTCGGCATTGATGATCCCACGGTTCCGCTGAACTATTTCAACATTGTTATGTTGAAAGCTGGCCAAGCCTTTGAATACCAAGTGCCCGGTTATGAAACCTGCATTGTACCTGCAACTGGCACAATCGACGTTTCAATCGAAGGCGTTGAATTCAAGGCTGTCGGTAATCGCACCGAAGATGTTTGGGACGGTGAACCCGAGGGCGTTTATGTGCCAGTGGGTGCCAAGGTCACAATCGTGGCCACTCGCGATACAGAAACCTTTATCGCGGGCGCGAAATACGACAAGGTTCTATCGCCCTTTGATGTACGTGCGGATGGCATCGACAAGGTTCAATACGGTTCTGACGACACAAAAACGCACCGCAAAATTAAACACATCTTGGGCCAAAAGCAGCACGACAAAGTGGGCCGTTTGCTGGTGTCAGAATTGTTCACCGTGGGGCAGGGTGGCTGGTCAGGCTTTCCATCCCACAAACACGACACCGATCGACTGCCAACCGAAACACGCCATGATGAAACCTATAATTTCCGTTTCAAACCAAACCACGGTTCTGGCGTTCAGATCATTCAGCGCGAAGAGGGCAAGCCTGGCGACGCGTATCAACTGATGGATCGTTCGACCATTATGCTAGACAATGGCTATCACCCATGTGCGGTTATGCCGGGTTATGAAATGTACTATTTCACAATCCTAGCAGGCCTGAGCCAACGCAGCCTTGTGCAATTCTTCCAACCCACACACGCGTATCAAGTTGAGACTATTCCTGGCATCAAAGACATGGTGGCGAAATTTAAATGACCCTCGCAACACTCGCTGACGTTTTACAACCAGCGCTAAAAAATCAATACGCAGTGGCCGGTTTGGTGACACTGGGCTGGGAAGATATGCGTGCCTATGTGGCAGCGGCTGAAATGGTGGGTTGTCCTGTCATTTTGCAGGCTGGCCCCTCGTGCCGCGCTCATACCCCTTTGCCAATCTTGGGCAAAATGTTCCGTCATCTGGCAGATGGTGCCAGTGTACCGGTCGTCGCGCATTTGGATCATGGTTATACCTATGATGAATGCCGCGAGGCGCTGGACAGTGGCTTTACATCCCTTATGTACGACGGCTCGCGCGCGGAACTTGCACAAAACATTGATGAAACCGCACGGATTGTGGAAATGGCCCATGCAGCGGGCATTTCCTGTGAAGGTGAAATTGGTTTTGTGGGCTATTCCGGTGGCGAAAATTCCGCCGGTACGGATCCAGCCGAGGCGACAGAATTTGCCCGCCAAACAGGTGTGGATGCCATGGCGATTTCTGTCGGCAACGTGCATTTGCAACAAGATAAAGAGGGCGGTTTAGACACGGATCGCATTGCCGCAATTCAAGCAGTGACCCAGGTGCCATTGGTTATTCACGGGGGTTCTGGCGTGCCAGTGGCGCAACGCACCGCATTGGCGACCGGCACAAGCATTTGCAAATTCAACATCGGCACTGAACTGCGCATGGCCTTTGGTGACGCGTTGCGCACGGCGGTGAATGCAGATGCAAGCCGCTTTGATCGCGTGACGATTTTGAAAGAAACACATGATCCATTGGTGGCCGCAACTGCGCGGGTTCTATCCGCCTTTGGTCACCCTGCTAAAGGATAAACGATGCGTATCGGAATTTTGGGATGTGGCCGGATTGGCCAAGTTCATGCACGTTCTTTGATGCGGCTGGCTGATGCTAAATTAGTGGCCGTGGCGGATGCAATGCCAGCAGCGGCAACAGCATTGGCGGCACAAACTGGGGCCGAAGTCCGTGACACGGATGATATCATCAACGCCACTGACATTGATGGCGTGCTGCTTTGCACACCAACAACGCTGCACTATGAACAAATTCATGCCGCGGCCAAGGCTGGCAAAGCGATCTTTTGCGAAAAGCCCGTGGACATGTCTGTTGATCGTATTCATGACTGCATCAAGGTTGTCACTGACAACAATGTACCGTTTTTGACGGCACTAAACCGCCGTTTTGATCCCAATTTTGCCAACGTCCAATCCCGTATCAGCGCCGGCGAAATTGGCGAAGTTGAAATCGTCACCATTCTGTCGCGCGATCCAAACCCACCCCCCATCAGCTATATCAAATCATCTGGCGGTTTGTTTCGTGACATGATGATCCATGATTTTGACATGGCGCGTTTTTTGCTCGGCGAAGAAATTACAACGGTCTTTGCCGTCGGCTCTTCACTGGTTGATCCAGAAATCGGCAAGGCGGGTGATGTCGATACCGCAGCGGTCACATTGACCACGGCATCAGGCAAAATCTGTCAGATATCCAATTCGCGCCGTGCCACATATGGCTATGATCAACGCATTGAGGTTCATGGTTCCAAAGGCATGTTGCGTGCAGAAAACATCCTTGAAAATTCCGTCGAGGTTGCGACAGGCCAAGGGTATTCCCGGGCACCAACGCTGAACTTTTTCCTAGAACGCTACGAGGCGGCCTATCTGGCCGAAATCACTCATTTCGTGTCTGCCTTTAATGCCAACGAGACCCCATCGCCTAACATCAACGACGGCCTGCGCGCACAAATGCTGGCCGATGCAGCGGCGAAATCATTGGAAACCGGCCAGCCAGTTCACCTATAAAAACGAAAACCCCGAACGACACTGATTTGCGAAACAATCAGACGCTCGGGGTTTGGTAAGCTCATTTGTTAAAAGCCGAGTAACAACCCTCGATATTCCCAGCCTATCAAGTTATTAGACGAAATATTCTTCAGCTTGCGTAGGCAATGGAAACCTAATTCGCTTTGACTTTGTCAAAAAATACGCCGTGTTTGGCTTGCCAATCGGCTGTCATAACAACGCTCCCTATTAACATACCCGCATCCAAGCTAAGTAGCTTTTCGTTGTTGATAGGATCCCCATTATTTCGTTGGATACTGGTGCGAACAACCATTACGGGATAATTGCACCCATCCACATTCAACTTGGTTTTCTTGATCGTTCTCAAGGTAAATGTTCCGCGATCAATTTCATTTCCATTCACCAAAATTGAAACTGGAAAACTATAATTCTTGCCCACTTTTCCCAAATCCGCCAGCTTTGCGTCTTTGCTCAACTTCAACTGGATACGGGTTGATGACGATTTTCTGTCCACCGCGATGACACCATTCCAATAGGTCGTCGTCGTTCTTTCAATAGCGCCGTTCCGGCTCATCTCTCTTTGTTCGGTAACGGACCCATCGTCTGAAATTGTGTTCGTGACTTGGAAATGTGGATTATTGCGTGTGAGCGAAAAAGAGTTTCCCTTTGTAAGGTCAATGCAACCTGCGAAAGCAGGCGCTGCCAAAACCGCCAAAAATATTGTTGCGCAAAAATTCTGTATCGGGCGCGTAATCCAAATCCTCATAATATACCTTTCATCAATTTTTCGGTGACACTTATTGCATCAACCCGCTGGTGGTACATTCCCTTGTTCCACCGGAATTTTCAACAAATCTTCACCCCAAATGATACGTCCATCCAAATCGTTGTGAAACATACCATTCTTGGCGAACAGCACATCGCGTTCTGGTTTCGTTGAAGAGGGTACCTTAGAAGCCGAAATGCAACGCGGCCGTATTCACGCGACTGTCGTTGTTTTTGACAAGGAACCCCTAACGGATGTTAGACATCCCAATGTTTTAGACGGTTAAAGTTTTGGGTTATTTTGGCCAAAGCAATCGGTTCATCACTGGCGCTCCAAGAATGACCACAAAAATTCGTACGATATGATGCGCCACAACAAAGGCCATGTCGGCCCCAACGATCAACGCCAAAACCGTCAATTCTGCTTGCCCACCTGGTGTGAAAGCCAAAAGGGTTTCCATGCCTGGCGCCAACCCCAATTCATAAATGCCACCGGCAAAAATTGTCGTCAGAACAATCAGGATGACGCAGAATCCAAATCCGGCGGTGACGTCCTTGCGTACCTCTTGTGCCGTGATCCCTGCGTATTTGGCCCCAATTGTCATGCCAATGAAAAACTGCGCCGCCCAAATCGCCTCGGCAGGGGGGCGATTTTCTAACAAACCCAGCATAGTAACGATTGCCGTTAGGATGAGAGGGCCGAGAATTGAAGCGCCAAATAGCCCGAAAAATTTGGCGATGCGCCAACCAGCAAAGGCGCACACAATCATGATCAATAAATCCAAAACAGGGACATCTATCGCGGGCAACCCCGGTGGATTGCTAAGATCCGCATCCCAAATTCCCTTAAGCATGAAGGGCAGGGCGACCACCAACACCAACACCCGCGTTGCATGGATCAAGGAAAGCGTTCGAATATTTCCACCGGCTTCTTCGCCAAAAAGCAACATATCCTGCAACCCACCAGGCATCGCTGAATAATAGGCCGTGGCTTTGTCATACCCACAAACGCGTGTGAAAAAAGGAATACCCACAACCCCAATTGCAACAACCATTACAGGCATCAACAACAGCGTAGGCCACATGCCTGCAATGTCACCCATTACGGCAGGCGTCAGCGTGGCCCCAACCGCAACACCCAGAATTGTGCGCATCGTGTCGTTAAGCGGTTTGACCCCTTTCATCGGCACACCAAGCAATGCCCCGACAAGGCAAAACGTTATAGGCCCTAACAGCCATGGTAGGGGCAGATTAGCAAAGATGAAAACCATGACGCCCAGAAGGGCGATTGCGAATGTAAATATAACAGACATCATTCTTGCAGTGACCTTAAACGCGCGCGCAACGAGGTGTTGATATGATCTGCCGCCGCTTGCCCTGCACCCACAACATCACGGGCACGCAATGCATCAATAATTGCTTTGTGTTGACTAAAGACTGTCTGCATCCGCGCTTCGTCAGTAAATGTTGTCGGCCCCAACAGCAAAAGCGAGTTATTCAGCGATTGCGCAGTTTGGTGCAAAAAACGATTTCGCGCCGCAAGATAAAGGTTTCGATGAAAATCTTGATTGATGGATGCCGCTTTACTGGGGTCATCGCGTTCCGCATCAATCGCTGCGTTTAAATCCTCAAGCGTGTCAAATTCGGCCTCACTGCCATGCTGTGCGGCCATTTGGGCAGCTGTGCGTTCAAAAACCACGCGCATTTCATACAGTTCAACAACTTCGCTGTGACTAAGCGTTCTGATCATGGCGCCCTGACGGGGTTTGTGTTCGATAATACCTTCAGCTTCTAGGCGCCGTAATGCCTCGCGCACCGGCGTGCGCGACACGGCAAGCTGTTCGCCAATCTCTTCTTCGCGCATTCGTGCACCGGGTTTGTATTGCCCCGACCTGATGGCTTTGATTAGCGAATTATAGGTTTGTTCGCCGCTGGAACTGGTTTGCATGATGATCCTGACCTAGCTCTTGTATCCAATCGGATACAAAAACTCTAAAGAGGAGTGTGCCTGATGTCAAAGCACTCTGAAATTGATCCCCCGATATGATACGGATGAATACTTTGCCGACCTTCTAAACCTTACCGACGGCAATACAGAAAAACCCTTGCCAGAATGGTTATCGAGCAATCCGAAGAATACCCGCCTTGGATGCAATCGCGCGGTGTAAGATTTCAACCACCCTTTTCAGGGACTCTGTCATTCGCCCGTACCAATGCGTTTCTCCTAGGCGACGACAACCAAGGGTTGCGCACGACCTACAGCATTGTCTTGAAGCCATTCACCCAAAAATAACTCGCGCCAAAAACAATATTTTCACGACAAAGTTGCGATGAAAAATATGTGTTCACGACAATCGCCCAATCCCTAAACCCGCCCTCAATTATTTTCATTTTTGTCGCTTCGCTGCTTTTCAGATCAACACGAAAGCAGGCAAGCGAACGGGTTGGGGCTCGGTTCTTGTTCATCAGAGCAAGATAAAATTTCGCAGTTTTCTGTGGAAGTAAATTTAGGGGTGTGACGCTGTTCGGGACAAATCAAATACCGACATGCATGGTGATGCACCCTTGTAATGAGGGAAAGTGTAATGGCAACTTTTACTGTAATATTAGACGCAGATAACAGCGATTTGGGATCAACAAAAGATCAGCATGAAATCATCTTTGCCGAAGGCGCGATGGTCGAAAGCCTGCATATAGGGGCTCAAAGCCTTCAATCCCTGCCAAAAGATGCAATCGACGAAATTGAAATGCTGTTTCCAAATTTGTTCACGCCCACAGGCGGGCTTAATCCAACAGCACGACAAGTTCTTAAGACCTATGAGGTTAGGGCGCTGCTAGCAGCATAAATTGGCTTAGATGGGCGTAGCTGAAATTAAAATTTCAGCTACGCTTAAAAAACCTACAACTTTACGCCGTGTAGCCTTAACGGAATGCCCACAAGCAACCCATTTCAGGAAGGAGGCAAATAAATAGATACGTAAAGGGCGAAACACCGAAGCTCTCATCTAGACGGTGCCATTGCGCTAACCAAAAAAATACGCGTAATGAGTCTTATGTTAAACTATTATGTGACTCTCATTTCGAATATAACCCCAAAAAAAATGGGTTTCCTGATTGATATCCTAGCTCTAAGGGCAATTGCTTGCTTTAGACCACCGTTTTATTCAATCTACTGCCATGAAACACAAACCACCTTTCGCTGATCCTAATGTTGAAAAAGCCTACGCCGAATTTCCAGAGGACGTACGCGATGATCTGCTAACCCTACGTGCGCTTATATTTGAGACGGCCCATTCAACGGATCGTGTGGGCGAGATTGAGGAAACCCTGAAATGGGGCCAACCCGCTTACCTAACGCCGCAAACCAAATCCGGTTCAACAATCCGACTGGGCACCCCGAAACAAGGTGGCTTTGCCATTTACACCCATTGCCAAACAACGATCATGTCCAATTTTCAGGCGCTTTTTCCAACGGAATTTTCCTTTGACGGCAATCGGGCGGTTCAATTCCAACCCGATGCCCCTCTGCCCCTAGACGGCCTTAGGTTGTTGATAAAAAGCGCGCTAACATATCATTTAAAATAACAACGGCTTTTGAAATTTCACCCAGCAAAATCAGAAACCTCGGTCGAACGCTAAGAAGCACGTGCAAGGTGATGTTTTGGTGAACAGCCAAATTTTCGGGAATAATCACGGCTGAAATGCGTGGCGCTTTCATACCCAACTTCAAAACCCGCAACAGACACCGAAGGCACACCGCGTTCTAAAATTTCGCGCGCTTCGATAATGCGCAGATCTTTTTGGTATTGCAGCGGCGATGTGCCAGTTACTGATTTAAAGTGTTCGTGAAATGATGATTGGCTCATCCCTGCCACATGGGCAAGCTCGCCCACGGCCAAAGGTTCACGAAACTTGGTCCTGATCTGTTTGATGGATTTGGATATCCGGCTGGCATGGCTATCCACTGACAATAGATTTCGCAACATCCCCCCAATGGGTGACATCAAAAGTCGATAATGAATTTCCTTCAGAATTACCGGCCCCAAAACTTGCGTATCCAGCGGCTTGTCCATTAACTCAAGATATCGAACCATTGGGTCAATCCAAACAGGATCAGCAACGCTGGCCGAAAGCGAGGTTGCTTGATGATCGTCTGCTCTTGTTTCGCCAATCTGTTCATAAAGGCCGCGAAGAATTCCCAAGTCTATGGAAAATATCAATGCGCGATAAGGTTTATCGGGGCTGGCTTTTGTTATCTTTGAACTAACGGGTAATTCATGGCTCACCAAAAGTACGTCTCCTTCGGCAAGTGCAATGAACTGGTTACCAACGCGCATTTCCTTGGTTCCCTGTAGAATTAGGCAAATTACAGGATTATAAACAATGGCCTCAAATGCGTTGGTTTCGAAACGCTGGAAAAGATGCGCAGCGGGCAAGCATTTATCGTTTTTCTCAGCATCACGTGTACCAAGCTCTACTGATAGCTGTTGTAATTTTTCAAATGACATTGTTGCCTCCTGATCCCCTTCCTAACAAACTCGCGTTTTAAAATCACGCGTAATACCGAAATTTTGGAGGAATTGGCAAAACAGTCGGAGAAATTGGCAGGACACACAAGCCCCGTGACACTAGCTTCTAATCAAGCAAACAATGGAACGGAGCATCCCATGACGAACACAGCTACAACATTTACATTGAACACCACCACGACCATTCCAGCCGTCGGGTTTGGCACATACCTTATCTCTAATGACGACGCCAAATCCACAATCAGCGCCGCAATTCAAGCGGGCTATCGGCACATCGACACCGCCTCTGGTTATCAAAACGAAAAAACTGTCGGGGCGGGAATTAAAGCGGGTCTGCAAAGTGCCGGCATTACCCGCAAAGACCTCTTTGTCACCGCCAAACTATGGCCTGGAAACCCAGCATGGGGTGATGCACCCAAAACAAAGGCACAAACCCTTGACGAATGCGACGCAAGCCTTGCGCGTTTAGGGCTAGACTATGTGGATCTCTATTTAATCCATGCCCCCTACGGTGGCGACATGCGTCTTGAACAATGGCGCGCCTTGCTTGAACTGCAAGCAAGGCGCGTTCCATCGGGGTAAGTAATTTCAACGAAAGCCATCTGAATGAAATCAAAGCCGCTGGCCTGCCCATGCCTGACGCAAACCAAATAGAACTGCATCCATGGTCTCAGAAACCAGATTTGCTGGCCTATATGGATCAACACGCCATCGCACCGATTGCCTACAGCAGCCTCGTTCCGCTCTCAACTTGGCGCACAAAAGAAGGCCAAGCCAGCGCCAAAACCGACGAAATGAAAGCCGCAGGAACAACGTTTCGCGATATGGCTGAAAAATATGGCGTATCAGAGGCCCAGCTTCTTTTGCGATGGGGCGTTCAGAATGGATATGCCGTTTTACCCAAAAGCATGAACCCAGATCGGATGCGTCAGAACATTGATTTATTCTCATTTTCAATCGATGACACTGACATGGCGAAAATGGCAACGATGGATCAAGGCGACGGTGTGGCTTGGGCGACGGGTGACCCTAGCAAGTAAAGACACTACGGGGCCGATATTAGTTCCGAGCCGCCCAAAATACGACTCGGAACACTTTCCAGAATTGCCTACTCAAAAACTGAGGCAGGCACTGGAAATCCATTTCTTCCGGGAAACTCTGCCGTTGCTGTGCGTGCATTCGGCATCTTTAACCAAAGCCTCAACATCTTGCGGCGCTTGTCCTCCTCGGCGTGATCTTCAAAATCCGTACGGGAATGCAAAACTGCATAATTATTGGCAAACTGTAAATCACCCGGTTCCAACATCATATCGATGCGCAACGCCTCGCGGTGCATGATCTCGTCAAACCGATCAAGCGCCTCGATTTCAACAGCTGACAGAGGGTGCTCCATTATCTCATGGCCCAACTCAATGTATTGTCGCAGATATCGACAACTTAGCTTACCATCGTGATAATTGAACAGTGATGACAGGGCGGGTTTACCCGACCCCAGATGCGCATAGTAATACTGCTTATAGAATAACCCTAGTAATTCTGGATGATGCGCCAAAATTTCGTTGTAGATACTCGCAACACTGACCAAACTGCTTAATCCGCCGCGTTTTGCCTTGCGCAAACACAACAACCCCACAACGTCAGATGGGTCCGTGTGATACGGCAGATACAGATTGGTCTCAAACACGCGTGAATTTTTGTCGTTAGGATCCGCGACATTCATTACGTTTCCCAGCAAATCACCCTTGGGGTTTTGGCCGACGGGCTCGCCCATGTGCAATCCGATGGCGTAATATAAAATACGTATCTGATCTTCGGTATATCGCTCAACGGGCAATCCGCGCAGCAACAGGAAACCGCGTCCTGTTTCCAGCTCTTTAGCAAATTCAGCAAGACGCGGCATCAGGCTTGGGATGGGGAAATCATCTTTGGTGAACTTTGGAAAAACCAAATTTTTGGTTTGCGCTGTTGCAAGTGCCTTGTCGATGTCTGCAATATTTTCTGCACTCAAATGCGTAATCCACGAGGTATCGTTCTCAAAGTCTTTGGCAACCCACGCCGCAGGGCCGTCTATTCGGGTTTTCAAAATTGCACTCATTGCAGGGCTCCTAGGATGATGGGCTAATCGTTACCCTTTACCCTAGGATTTTTGACACAAGGCGCAAGCGTCTGATCGCGCCCTTCAACCCTTTGCTCACAACTCAACCTGTCCTTAGGTCCTGCACTTACCATGCAAAATCTTTGCTACAACGTTGAAAACAAGATCTAGGAACCTAGCCAAACAAGTCTCTAAACAGTCCAATACATTGTCGAAAGCCTTCCTCAAAATTACCATTCCCCGGATGAAAAACGCTTTCAAAACTGATCACCCCGTCATAGCCATCCGCCTTTAGCGCCGCCGCCATGGGCGCAAATTGATCTGCCAGTTGACCCTCACCCATTTTCTTCACCGTCAATGTCGCCCGCGGTGTGTCGACCAAAACGTCCTTAATGTGGATGTGTCCAAGATAGCCATCTTTCACCTCATTATACCCATCAGGAAAAGCGCGTTCATGGCACCAGCAATTGTTCCCCGGATCCCACAAAACCTTCAGCGCGTCTTTGGCGTCCAGCTCGTCAATCAAGCGTCGCGCGGTATAATTTGAATTGACCATCGTGCCGTTGCCCGTTTCCACAACCAAGGTCACGCCCTCAGCGCGGGCCAACTCAACAGCTGGTGCAATCATCGGGGGCATGCTGTCCCATGCGCCATGGGCGACGTTCCATTTTTCCGCACCACCATTGCCCCACAGAATTTGCTCTTTCTTTTGGGTCATGATCCGCACCAAGGGTGACCCTACAATATGGGCCATTTCTATGACACGTTTTAGGGCATCCATATGTTTGGTATGCAGTGCATCGCCCGACCTGTTCGCCGTACTCATGCCTGCAAAGATATGCCGCGACAGACAGGAAACGGGTTTGCCCCTATCGCGCAACAATTGATCAATTTTGCGAATTTCGGCGGCTGAATGATCCCCCACTTCGGTATCGCCCACAAATTGCAATTCCGCATAGGTCAAATCAAACTCGTCCATCACATCAACCGCATGACTTAGATCACGGCTGATGCCGTCACAAATTACACCCAGTTTCATCTGCTCACCTCGTGTTCTTTGCACCATCACGATGCAATTCAGCCCCAACAATTTCCTCAATCACACGGGTGCAAACCCAATTGTCGCCATCTGGATATCTGGTTTTTCCCGCATGGAATATTTGCATGGCGGCACTAGCCGTGTGCAAAGGCACCCCCAACTGTTCGCCCAGCCCCATAGAAATCGTCAGGTCTTTGTGCATTGTGGCAATGTGGCTGCCGGTGCCCTCAAATTGGCGATCAATGATCTTTTCCAAACTGCCAGCCGTGATGCCACAGCCACCCGATGAATTGGCCACGACGTTATGAAACACCTCGCCGTTGATGCCAGCCTTAGCGGCCAAAACTGATGCCTCAAACGTTGCCGAAAACATCGCACCCAGCAAAGATTGCAAACAGGCTTTTACCGTCTGCCCCTGCCCCGCCTCTGTGCCGACACACCAAATCGTGGCTGAAACCGCCTCCATCACTGGCGCATATGTGTCCAACACCTCATCAACACCTGCCGCCATCATGGTCAACGTGCCACCCTGCGCACCCGGAAATCCACCCGACACAGGCGTGTCGATCAAATGAATGCCACTGTCCGCCATGGCTGCACCAATTTCCTCGGCTTCAACTGGTTTGATCGTCGCGCTTAGAATGACCGCACCACCCTTGGGCATATGGGCCAACAACCCGCCCTCGCCGAACAAAACCGATTTCACCTGATCGCCATTCATAACCATGACAAAAACCGCATCTGCATTGGCGCCAACGTCAGCCACATCCACAGCCGCCCTGCCCCCCATTTCAACAAAGGCCGCCATGCGTTCAGGCTTCATATCAATGCCCGTCGTTTCAAATCCTGCCTTCAGCAAGTTTTTGGCAAGCCCGCTGCCCATATCCCCAAGTCCGATTACACCTGCGCGCATCATACATATCCTTTTGATTTTCCGGTCGTGCCGGTTCACGCTTCGTTTTAGCACCCTTAAAAGATGCCGGCCAATGCGGAGGTTTCAACGCGAAGCTTGCGCCGGGCGGGTCCCAAAGACACCCCGCTGCCCTGATGAAAACAGTCTAAACCCAAACTTCGCTATCGGTCCAGAAACAATCGCTTTGACATCCCACAACCAGAAACCTACACGTCCGCTCTAGTTTTATTGACCCCGCGGAGAACGCCCCATGACCATCACCCAACTTATCACCCATTCTGGTGGTTTTCATGCGGATGAATTGTTGTCCTCAGTCATTCTAACCCAACTTTTCCCAGATGCGCGTTTGATCCGCACCCGTAACAAGTCTTTGCTTGAACCCGCATCCGACAAAATCATCTATGACGTGGGTGGTGCCTATGATGCCGCCGCGCAAATCTTCGATCACCACCAACGCCCAGGCCCCCTGCGTGAAGAAGACGAAAAACCCTACAGCTCGTTTGGTCTGATCTGGCGGCACTATGGCTTTGATTATCTGGTGGCAATGAATGTGCCAGCTGATGACATCGAGGCGATCCACCACAAATTTGATACAAACTTCGTCACACCCATCGATCTGTTGGACAATGGCGCAATCGAACCCAGCGTGGCAGGCCCGCTTTCAATCCTTACGTTGCCTTCACTTTTGGGCAGCCTGAAACCCTCGTTTGATGACGCATCCCCCACGGCGGATGACGATGCGTTCTTGGTGGCGTTGCCTATTGCGCGCGCATTTATTGAGGCCGAAATTCGTGCCCTAGCCGCCAACGCCCGTGCCAAAGGCATCGTGGCCGAAGCCATCGCCAAAACCGGCGCATCCGCCATCTTGGAATTACCCATGGGCATGCCCTATCGTTCGTCACTGGCCAAGGCCGAGGCGGATCACGTCATGTTCATGGTCTGCCCACGCGGTGAAGATTGGACATTGAATGGCATCAAACTGTCTGGTGACACATTCGATCAACGCGCTGATTTGCCAGCATCATGGGCCGGCCTAAGTGATGCCGCCCTAGAAGAGGCCAGCGGCGTGACAGGCGCAAAATTCTGCCACAACGCACGGTTCATCGCGGTTGCAAGTTCCCGCGAAGCGATCATGAAAATGGCAGAAATTGCGGTTGCGGAACTGTAACCAAGGCCGGTCAATTATTGCGAGCGTGTTAAGGTTCCAAGTGAACATTTAGCAGCTCGGTTTTGGCAAGCAGTGTTATTGTTTTTCAAAACCGTTTTGGTTTTCTATGTGAAAAACCCGCCCCAAAACAACGTATAGATTTCGGCAACGGCCAACCCAAATACATAATCAGCCCCATCAGTCCAGTAATCCCAAGGGACCAACCATCAAAAAGCAGCATCGGCCAACGATGCAGCCCGCGCGGATGCCGAGCACCCTTTAACTAGGGGTCGCCTCAAATACGCTTATGTTGCCTTCGCAAACCACCCAACGACCTATATCGACCCTGCCTCAACCATATAATTGTTGGCCGAACACATCGCCGCGTCATCCGAGGCCAAAAACAGCACCATACGCGCCACATGGACGGGGTCGATCAAGTCTGGCAGGCACTGACGCTTTCGATGCGCCTCTAGGGCCTCAGGCGTCGCCCACAGCTCTTTCTGACGATCTGTCATGATCCACCCAGGCACAACTGTGTTCACGCGAATGCGGTGATCGCCTAAATCGCGCGCCATCGTGCGCGTTAGACCATGTACCGCCGCCTTGGCTGTGGTGTAGGCCGGAAAACCGCCACCTGCCTCCCACCATGAATTTGACCCCATGTTGATGATGGACCCACCCCCTTTGGCAATCATGCCCGGCGCCAGCGCTTGGATCGCAAAAAACATATGGCGCAGATTAGTGGCTTGGCGTTCATCCCAGTATTCAGGCGTGACATCTTGCCAATCATGACGATCATCGCGCGCCGCATTATTCACCAAAACATCCGCCGCACCCAAACGATCGGTCAGCTTGGCCAGCGATGCCTGCATGGCCCCGATATCGCGCAGATCACAAATCTCGTAGCTGACGCCATCAATCCCTTGGCACAGCGCCGCACTGGCATTTTCATCCTTGTCCAGAAACCCAACCCGCGCACCTTGGGCGGCAAAGGCCTTCACCATCTCCGCGCCTATGCCTTGCGCACCCCCCGAAACAATAACGCATTTATCTTTCAGGCTAGGGTAGATTGCGAAATTCGACATGGGGCTTCCTCTTTTTGTGACTTAGGCTCACACGAGCCTAACCCCACTGGTTCCCTTTAACCATCCGCTCATGGCCGCATGTGCCGAAAATGTTCACAGTATTGGGCAACGACAGCCGAATGAGGCAAACATAGCCAAGCCACAACCAACAGCCCCTCAGCCCGCACAGATTTAACCGAGCTGCAAGACGGCATGATCTTCACCATCGAAATGAGAATTCGGCGTGGAGGATCGTGTTAGAGGCAATCTGCTTTCCTGCACATAACGCTGCAACCGGATATAAGTCTCTTTAGGCATCAGTTCATCGGTTGAGCATGAACCTTTTTGAGTGGCGGCGGCTATCATAAAGATTGGATAAGTGAGTGGTCGTGTTTGCGATAACTTGGCATAGATTATTGTTAAAAGTTGGTAACTGTGCGATCCATATGAACCCCTGACTTAAGTTTTGAGAATGGCTTTGCTGAAATATTTATTAAAATCCACTGTTCGGTCAGCCTTTCGGGCTGTGGAAAAAAGCTACAATACGCCGGAGAGGAAAGGTGCCAGAGGTGAGCGCCGGGTGCACAATGCGCTGACTTCGGTTCTCAATGAAAAAGACTATCAGGTGTTATCAGATCTAATCCTGCCTGTTGCGGGCGGCACGACTCAGTTGGATCACCTTGTATTGTCCCGTTTTGGGATCTTCGTCATCGAGACCAAAAATATGACCGGCTGGATTTTTGGTAGCGCTGAACAGCGGAAATGGACACAAGTGCAAAAGGGTGGCAAGCGCCGCAGTTTCCAGAATCCACTTCGACAAAACTATGCGCATGTTAAAGCTGTGGAGGAAATTTTAGGTGTCGAATCTAATGTCCTGCACAATTTTATTGTTTTTACTGGCTCCGCCGCGCCGAAGACAGATATGCCAGAAAATGTAGCTTGGGGATTGCAGGCGCTTGGCAGGCTGATCGCCCTGCGAAAACAGTTAGTTTTTTCCCAAAATCAACTGAACGCTTTTGCTAAGACGCTGCAAGGTCAAGCTTTAGAGAACAACAGTACTGTTCGCAAAGAACATTTACAAAACCTTGAAAAGAAAGCTGCAGTTAGAACCCGTGCATCATCCTCTAAGCCGGCAAGTTCCATGGCCAAACACCATGCCCAAAGTGTGGAGGTGAGATGGTGAAACGTGTCAACCGCAAGACGGGTAACGCTTTTTGGGGATGTGCAAAGTTCCCGAAGTGCCGAGGAACGCAAAAAGTGGCGTAATTTTTTGTCTTGCGTCAGAGACGGTTCTCGGCTCCAAACTGACATTTCTGCCGTTGCATCATTTACCCATCTGCCCGCGCCCAAGGCCCATGGTAATCACGCCCGTCCTTGTCCGTCCGCTCAAACCCATGTGCGCCAAAGAAATCGCGCTGTCCTTGGATCATGTTCGCCGTGCCTCGTGCCGTGCGCATCATGTCATAATAACTCAGAGCGGCCGCCAAGGCGGGAACGGGCAGGCCGTGTGACATTGCTGCCGCCACTACTTTGCGCAAAGCGGGCGAGTGTTGACGTAAAAGATCGGCAAAAAACGGTGAAAACATCAGGTTTAGTGACGCATTTTCGCCCAACGCTGTCGCCATATCGTTCAACATTGCACTGCGGATGATACATCCTTCACGCCAAACTTCGGCAATATCCGGCATCGGCAAATCCCACTCAAAACTGCCGCTTGCCTCCGTAAGCAAATCAAATCCCTGCGCATAGCACATGATTTTGCCCGCGATCATCGCCCCTTCAAGGTCATCAAAGTTGACAGCTGTCAACTTTTCAGGCGCTGCGCCAAACACGTTTTCACCCGTTTTTCGCTGATCCAGCATCGCCGAAACGTTCCGTGCCGTAACCGCCGCCTCGATCACAGGAATGGGCGCACCTAAATGCTGTGCTTCGATCACAGTCCAGCGACCGGTACCCTTCTGGCCCGCTTTATCCAGAATAATATCCAACATCGGAGCGCCGCCTTCTGGATCAGTGGCAAGACCCACCTCGCCCGAAATCTCGATCAGATAGCTTTGCAAAGTACCTTTGTTCCATTCACCAAAAGCCGCACCAATTTCAGCAGCCCCCTGCCCCATGCCGTCGCGCAGGATGCCGTAAACTTCGGCAATCATCTGCATGTCGGCGTATTCGATCCCATTGTGCACGGCCTTAACAAAGTGCCCTGCCCCACCAGCACCCATCCAAGTGGCGCAATCCTGGCCCTGATACTTGGCAGAAATAGCGCCAAGGATCGGCGCAACCCGCGCCCATGCCACCTGATCACCGCCACCCATGATGCTGGGCCCGTGTCGCGCACCTTCTTCGCCACCAGACACACCGATACCCAAGAAACGCTCGCCTGCCGCCACAGCCGCCGCAGCACGCCGGTTCGTGTCATGAAAATTCGCGTTTCCAGCGTCGATAATCAGATCATCCGCATCTAACAAAGGACGTAAATCCGCCATTTGCCGATCAATCACATCGCCGGCCGGCAACATCAGGATGATCGCACGCGGCTTGGCAAGACTTTCAACAAACGCCGCCAAATCATAAGTCGGCGTAATCCGGCTCGCCAAATCACCGGCCTCAGCCATCAGATCATCAACCCGGCCAGGGCTGCGGTTCGTCACCGAAATCGTGAACCCTTTGTCAGCAATGTTCAGCGACAAAGCCGCCCCCATTGTGCCCAAACCAATCAATCCAATTTGCGAAGCCATGCTATTATTCCCAATGTTATGTTATCGCTACCTTATCGCGCAAAAACTAACATTGTCGAGGGGCACTCGATCACGATGACCACCTGCACGAGGC
>Ga0208971_1000749_pt1 | contig 21590 bp, 23 predicted proteins | sample AOAMet1_18_M0_10_2_FD_188229 | JGI IMG/M metagenome (GOLD analysis project Ga0208971, IMG submission 188229) | Ammonia-oxidizing marine microbial communities from Monterey Bay, California, USA - CAN11_18_M0_10 (SPAdes) | ecosystem: Environmental > Aquatic > Marine > Intertidal zone | place... | reverse complement strand
TAGCTGTCTGTCTGCACCATGGGCTATCCACAGTTAAATAATTGTGCCCCCAGAGCGTCCCTAGGAATTTTTAGACATAAAAAACACGGGCTAATCACGGGCTGTCTTAGAATTTTCCATAAAAAAACACCCTGAAAAATTTGCTAGGGTGTTGTTTTAAATGGCTCCGGCGGTAGGGATCGAACCTACGACCAATTGATTAACAGTCAACTGCTCTACCGCTGAGCTACGCCGGACCACTGGAGGCGGATATAGCGGGGCGCGTTTGGGAGGTCTAGCCCAAAAATTCGAAAACTGTCTCAGATCACAGAATATTTTGCCTGAAGGTCAATTGGCCCATGACAGGTGGCTAATTTGCGTTCACAAAGATCTATCAAATGCGCCAAAACATTGCGTGTCGCGGCGTGAATGAGGCGGGGGTCGATGTCTGTGTAGATTGCTTCGGCTAAGCCCCGCGCCGTATTGGGCTGACCTTGCAAATGGGAGATGATTTGCGATTCCCGCTCACTCCGATGCGCCAAAAGCCAGTTCAGCCGCGCAGGGCCATCTTCGATCGCATCGCCGTGGCCTGGCAGGTAGAGCCTTTCGCTGCGCAGTTGTAGCTTGGAACAGCTGCGGCGGAAGGCACCAAGGTCCCCATCAGGCGGCGATATCATCGTGCTGGCCCAAGCCATGACATGATCCCCGCTGAAAACGGCCTCGTTCCATGAAAAGGCCATATGATTGCCGAAATGCCCAGGGGTCCAAATTGCGATCAGCTCTTGTCCTTCATGGTCCAACACGGCCCCATCTTCGAGGGTGATATCGGGTTGGAAGTTATAATCGACACCTTCGCCGCCTCCGATGCTGCCGGCCTCGCTGATCGCGATCATCTGCGGCCTGCGTCCTGCGCCACTGTCTCCATAGGCATAGACCGGTGCGCCGCAATGGGCACTGAGGCGCCGCGCCAAGGGCGCGTGATCAAGATGCGAATGGGTCACCAAAATCTTTGTAATCTTTTGAGACGGGCCGATGGCCGCCAAAATAGCGGCAAAATGGGCATCGTGATCTGGGCCAGGGTCAATCACGGCTATGTCGCGCAGGCCCAGCAGATAAGTATTGGTGCCGGTATATGTCATGGGAGACGGGTTTGGTGCCAAAAGACGGCGTATTTCCGGTGCGCGTGTTTCCACCATTCCTTCTGCTCTCTCGTGTTGCTAAGCTGCACCCATGATAGGCCGCTTTTTAAAACAATTCGCTCCCCGAACCCTTTATGGCCGTGCCGCGGCGATTTTGCTCTTTCCGATGCTGACATTGCAATTGGCCGTTGCTGCTGTCTTTGTGCAACGGCATTTTGAAGATGTCACGGCACAAATGACAAATAACCTCTTACTGGAGGTTCAGTTGGTGCTGCGCGCGCTTGAGAGCCAATCCGTTTCTGAGGTGCAAGAGGGCTTTGCGGAAGAGCTGAAGATCGAACTGCGCTCTTGGGACGGGGTGCCAAGCGGCAATCGCATGGTGTTTTATGATATCTCTGGGCGCACCATCATGCCGTTGATGCGCAGCCGACTTGATGGGCTCAGAGAGATTGATCTGTCGGATTTAGATTTTGTTGCACTTGGGCTTATGACCGCAAAGGGGCCGCTAAAGCTGACAGTTAGTCGCGATCGGGTCTCCGCCTCCAATCCGCATCAAGTGCTGGTTTTAATGGTCTTTACGGGCATTTTTATGACGTTGATTGCCTATATGTTTTTGCGCAATCAATTGCGTCCGATTAAGCGGCTGTCGGTGGCCTCGGCTGCTTTTGGGCGGGGCCAACGCGTGGCGCTTAGCCCGGCTGGAGCGCTGGAAGTGCGGGCTGCGGGGCAGGCATTTTTGGATATGCGCGACCGGATTGAACGGCAAATTGAGCAGCGGACCATGATGCTCAGCGGCGTGAGTCACGATTTGCGCACCCCCATCACCCGCTTGCAACTGGCTTTGGAGCTCATGGAGGGGCCAGAGGTTGAGGATTTAAAGAAAGATGTCTCTGCAATGCAGATGATGGTGGATTCTTTTTTGAATTATGCGCGCGATTTGGCGGCTGATCCGGTAGAGGATGTGGATCTTGTGGCGCTTTGTGCAAAGCTGGCTGAGCGGATGACACCTCCGGTGCGTTTTGAGCTGGCCGGCGCGCCGCGGCTCTGTGCTCTACGGCCAGTGCCGATTGGACGAGCGATTGAGAATCTTTTGGTCAATGCCGGCCGCTATGGCTCTGAGATTATTTTGACGCTTCATTTCGAGGAGACGGGCCTGCGGATCTGTGTGCACGACGACGGCCCCGGCATTCCGGAGGCGCAGCGCGATGCCGCAGCCAAGCCCTTTGTGCGGCTTGAGGCGGCGCGGGGGCAAAATCAAGGCGGCGGTGTTGGGCTGGGTTTGGCCATCGCGGCCGATGTAGCACGGTTGCATGGGGGGCAGCTGGTCTTGAGTGATAGTGTGAAACTAGGCGGATTATCGGCGGAAATTCGACTGCCGCTGTGATGTTTTGATCATTAGTTGAAATTTTAAAGCTTGGTTATAGATACTATTGAAACTCATAGGGGCAAAATTGTGATGGCCATGCGTAACATATTACCTGCGATAGCACTGCTGTTTTGGGCGGTGATGCCGGCAAAAGCGGCAGACCGTGCGCAGATTGCTGAATTTATGGCAGTGACCGGTTTTGATGTGGCGCTTGAGTCTATGCGCCTGTCTGCCCGCGATGCCCCAACGATGTTGGGCCTTGATGCGGATGATTTTGGTCTTAGCTGGTCACGGCTCGCAGATCGCGTATTTGAGCCCGAAGCGCTGAAAAGCGATGCGTTGGAGATTTTAGACAAGGCCTTAACAGAGGATGTGTTGGCCCATGCCACGGGGTTTTATGGCTCAAAACTTGGGCAGAAACTTGTGGCGGCTGAAAACGAAAGCCATACGCTGGATTTTGAAGATCGCGAGGCTGAAGGGGTGCGTCTGGCACAGGCGCTCACCGCGCGTGGATCGCCCCAGCCGCAGTATTTTCTCGATATGGCCCAGAGCATTGGCTATGTCGGCGCAACCATCAAGGCCTATCGCGAGGTACAGGTGCGATTTTTGATGGCCGCGTCTCTGGCTGGGTTGATTGACCGGCGATTTGATGAGGTGGATCTTAGGGCGATGTTGGCCCAGCAAGACGATGAAGTGCGCCAGGCCATGTCAGATAATCTGATTGTCGCCAATGCTTTCACCTACCGCGATTTCACCGACCGGGAGATGGAGATTTACCGCGACGCTCTGGCCATGCCACAGATGATGGAAGTTTATGAGTTGATGAACGCAATTCACTTCACCATTATGGCCGATCGTTTTGAACGGATGGCTGTTGAAATGGTGAAATTAACTCCAACGCAAGAGCTGTGAAGAGGCTTGACTTCAAAGCCAAACCCATGAATAAGCGCGCAATGTGGCGCAACCTGGGCTGCATCTAAGTGTAATACGTCTGTAAATTCAGACGCGCTGTCTGAGGTGGCCTTGGCCAAAACGCCCGAATGGGGACCGAAAGGCGCGAAAAAACAAAGGAAACGCAAATGTTTGCGGTAATGAAAACCGGCGGCAAGCAATATCGAGTACAGCCCGGTGATGTTCTGCGCGTCGAAAAGCTGGCAGCCGATGCTGGCGAGATGATTCAATTTAACGAAGTATTGATGGTTGGCAGCACAGTCGGTGCACCGATGATCGCAGGCGCCGGCGTTCAAGCCGAAGTCATCGACCAAATCAAAGGTCCAAAAACAATCAACTTCGTCAAGCGCCGCCGGAAGCACTCTTCCAAGCGGACAAAGGGCCACCGCCAGAATCTGACTTTGGTGCGTATCAAAGATATTTTGGAAAAAGGTGCGGAGAGATCCGGCGTGAAAGCAGCCATTGGTACGGGTTCTGTCCCCCATGTTGCGACTCCTGTGGTTGAAGCCGCTCCTGCTGAGAAAAAGCCAGCAGCCAAGAAGGCCGCCGCAAAACCTGCCGCCGCGAAAAAGCCAGCAGCGGCGAAAAAGCCAGCAACCGCAAAAAAGCCAGCTGCCGCAAAAGCGTCGGCTGAAAAGCCAGCAGCAAAAACAGCAGCAGCGAAAAAGCCAGCAGCTAAGAAGCCAGCGGCGAAAAAACCAGCAGCTGATAAGGAGTAATCACAAATGGCACATAAAAAAGCAGGTGGTTCATCCCGTAACGGCCGCGACTCAGCGGGACGTCGGTTGGGTGTAAAACTCTATGGTGGTCAGGATGCAAATCCAGGCAACATCATCGTGCGTCAGCGCGGCACAAAGTTTTGGCCGGGTGAAGGTGTTGGCATGGGCAAAGATCACACGATCTTTGCGACGGTCGAGGGCAATGTGAAATTCCACAAAGGTCTCAAAAGCCGCCAATTTATCTCAGTTGTGCCCACCGCGGAGGCTGCTGAATAAGTCGAACCTGTTAGGTTTATCTTTTCTAGGGATCGGCTTATAAGCCGATCCCTTTTTTGTTTTCCCAAAGCCGCTTTGCGCGCTGGGCCCTATGGCCAAAGTTGGAGCTCGACAATGCCTGTTGAACTGATTGCATTAACCCTGTTTGCCCTGTCGCAAATTGGCACGCCGGGTCCGGCGAATATGGCGCTTTTGGCGACTGGGGCGGGATATGGGTTGCGACGGGCATTGCCCTTTGTGGCTGGTGTTGTTGTGGGAAAACAGCTCATCATCTGGCCTTTGGGCTTTGGTCTGATGCAACTGGCGCAATCAGCGCCCGGGGTCTTTCTGACCATGAAATATATCTCAGCCGCATATATCGTTTATTTGGCCTGGCGCGTGGCCAATATGCGGCTCAAAGCTGATCAGACCGATGGGCCGCCGCCGGGGTTTCTGGCCGGTTTGATTGTACACCCTGTTAATCCAAAGGCCTGGGGCATGATCACGGCTGCATTCACCAGTTTTGTAGCCCCCGGCGCCACGGCTCTTACGGCAACAGCGGGTATCGCTGTGGTGCTGCTGCTGTGCCAGACGCTTCTCCATCCTATTTGGGCGGGGGCAGGACAGCTGATTGCCGCCACCATTCAAGGCACCCGCGCGGAGCGGTTTGTGTTTGTTTTATTGTCACTTTTGACTGTCGGAACAGTATTCTATGCCCTGTTTGGCAGCGGAACTGCGCCATGATTTCTCCGATCCGTACTCAGCATAGCTATGAAACCGCGCGGCTCTCCCTGCGCCCCATTCGCAAGTCTGACGCGGGGCTGATTGGATTATACGCGGGCGATATTCGCGTGTCTGGTCCTACGCGCTCGATTCCGCATCCTCTGCCGCCCGGGGCCATTGACGCCTTTATCGCCCAAGCGCAGAATCCTGCGCGCGTCGAGGATGTTTGGGTTCTGGATGGCAGTAAGTCTGATTTGGCGGAGGTCGTCGGGGTGATTGGCCTCAAACGGCTTGACCGTCGGCAAGGAGAGCTGGGCTATTGGTTAGCTCCAGCGTTTTGGGGCATCGGGCTGGCGCGTGAAGCGGTGGAGAGGCTAATCCAAGCCAATCCGCAGGGAAGCAAAACCCTATTTGCCGAGGTTTTCCAAGACAATGCGCGTTCAGCCCGGGTGCTGACCGATATGGGATTTTCCTATCTTGGTGACGCGGAATCCTTTTGTGTGGCCGGTAAAACCACCGTTGCCACCTGGACTTATCTGAGGTCGATGGAGTGAGATATGGCCAGAGAGGATATTTTCGAATTGCAGACCAGACGTTTACGTCTGCGCCCTTTGCGTCTCGAAGATTGGCCTGCGGTTCAGCGGATCGGCGGGCATCCATTGGTGGCGCTGATGCTGGCCTCCACCTGCACACCCTGGCCTAAGGCGGCGGTGCAGGCTTGGATCACCGCGCGGCGGTATTGCGGCAGGCCGGGCTTGGTCCAAACGCGGAGAGTGGCCCGTGCAATTGTGCCTATTTCATTGATCTGCGGCATTGGGGCTTGGGCTATGCGTCTGAGGCAATGGGAGCATTCTTAGAGTATTTCATGCGAAAATTTGATCTTACTGTGATTGAGGCCGATCATTGTCGACGACAATCCCGCCAGCGGTGCCGTTTTGCGCAAGCTTGGGTTTCAAGAACTTGGTAAGGGCATGGGTAAATCACAGGCAAGGCTTGAGCCCGCGCCCGTAACCCTCTATCGGCTAAGGCTAGATGATTTAAAGGCGGTGCTATGAAATTTCTCGATTTGGCTAAGGTTACCATTAGGTCCGGCAGCGGTGGCGCCGGGGCTGTGTCATTTCGCCGGGAGAAATACGTCGAATTTGGCGGCCCGGATGGCGGCAATGGCGGACGTGGTGGTGACGTGATCGTAGAGGCCGTGGCCGGTCTCAATACCTTGATTGATTTTCGCTATCAGCAGCATTTCTTTGCCAAAAACGGTCAGCACGGAATGGGACGGCAACGCACCGGCAAAGATGGTGATGATATTACCCTGAAAGTGCCTGTTGGCACTCAGATTATGGATGAGGATGGTCAAACCGTTTTGTTTGATTTGACACAGGTTGGTCAAAAGGCCGTGATTGCCAAGGGCGGCAATGGAGGTTTTGGCAATCTCTATTTCAAATCTTCCACAAACCAAGCACCGCGCCGCGCCAACTCTGGGCTTGCTGGGGTCGAGCGGGAAATCTGGCTTAATCTCAAGCTGATTGCCGATGTCGGACTTTTGGGCCTGCCCAATGCGGGCAAATCAACCTTTTTAGGTGAGACGACCAATGCGTCTCCTAAAATCGCCGATTACGCTTTTACAACACTTTACCCGAGTCTCGGGGTGGCGCAGGTCGATGACGAGCAATTCGTCATTGCCGATATTCCCGGTTTGATTGAAGGCGCACATGAGGGGCGGGGCATTGGCGACAGGTTCTTGGGCCATATAGAACGGTGTTCGGTTTTGTTGCACGTCATCGATGGCACTTCGGAAAGTATCGGCCAAGATTACCACACGGTGATGCAGGAGCTCGAGGCCTATGGCGGCGGTTTGGTTGAGAAACCGCGCGTGACTGTCCTCAACAAAATCGACGAGTTGGATGCAGATGATCTGAGCTTTGCGCTTGGGGCGCTGAGCAGTGCCACGGGCGGTCAGCCGGTTTTAGCCATGTCAGGCGGCACGGGCGAGGGGACAGCGGATGTTTTGCGTAGCCTGGTGAAGCAGATTGAGCTTGTTCATGCGCAAGATCAGGAGGCGCCAAAATGGCAACCCTAGCTGAGGCCAAGCGCATCGTGGTTAAGATTGGCTCTGCGCTTTTGGTGGAGCGTAGCAGCGGCGCGTTGCGACAAAACTGGCTGGCTTCTTTGGCCGAAGATATTGCCCGTTTTCGCGCGAAAGGCGTGGATGTTGTGATCGTTTCCTCCGGATCTATTGCTCTGGGCCGGTCAGTGCTCGGTCTTGGCACAGAGGAATTGACCTTAGAGCAAAGCCAGGCAGCGGCCGCCGTGGGGCAAATCCAATTGGCCCGGGCCTATGAGCAGCATCTGGCCCCTCATGGGGTGATCGCAGCGCAGGTCTTGGTGACTTTGGAAGACAGCGCGGATCGCCGCCGCTATCTGAATTCGCGCGCCACTCTGGCGCAGCTGTTGCGCTACGGCGTGGTGCCGATAGTCAATGAGAATGATACTGTGGCGACGGATGAAATTCGTTATGGTGACAATGATCGCTTGGCGGCACAAATCGCGGTGACCGTCGGGGCCGATCATCTGGTGCTGCTGTCTGACGTGGATGGCTTTTATTCGGCCAATCCCAATGAGGATGCGACGGCCCGGCGGTTTGATACGATTACCGAGGTCACCCTTGAGATTGAGCGTATGGCCGGGGATGCGGGCTCTGGCTTGTCAAAGGGCGGGATGAAGACCAAACTTATGGCGGCTAAGATGGCCATGGGCGCGGGATGCGCAATGGCGATAACTTTAGGTTCTCCCTTCAATCCCCTGCAATTGTTAGAAAACGGCGGAAATTCAACATGGTTTTTGCCATCGGTAGATCCAAAGACTGCGCGCAAGAAATGGATTTCATCACTCAAGCCGCAGGGGGCTGTAAAAGTGGATGCAGGGGCCTTCAATGCGCTCATTGCTGGCAAAAGCCTATTGCCGGCTGGGGTGACAGAGACCTCTGGAGATTTCGCCCGCGGTGAGCTTGTGCGGATATTGGCTGAAGATGGGCGAGATCTGGGATGCGGTTTGGTCGGGTTTGACAGCGCGGAAGCACAAAAAATTCTGGGTTGTCGCACGACGGAAATTGACGAAAAATTGGGCTATGCCAGCCGCGGGGTGATGATTCACCGCGATGATATGGTCCTATAAGACTGTTGGAGACCATGATGGACATGAAGGCAACTCTAAATCAGATCGGGATCGCCGCAAAATCGGCCGCGGCGGAGCTTGGATTTGCTACGGCTGAGCGGAAATATGCAGCCCTGATTGGAGCGGCCGAAAATGTTTGGATCGCAAGGGCTGATATTATAGCCGCCAATGCGCTCGATATGGAATATGGACGCAACAAAGGCCTTTCGGCGGCTATGCTGGACCGTTTGATGTTGGATGAAGACCGCATTCGCAGCATGGTGGACGGGCTGCGGGCTGTGGCTGAGCAGGAAGATCCTGTGGGGCAGGTGCTGGAAGAGTGGCAACGCCCCACCGGGTTGCATATTAAGCGCGTGCGTACGCCCCTCGGCGTTATCGGTGTGATTTATGAAAGCCGCCCCAATGTGACTGCGGATGCCGGAGCCCTGTGTTTGAAGGCTGGCAATGCTGTCATTTTACGCGGTGGATCGGAAGGGTTTCATTCGTCCACTGCCATTCACAAGGCCATGGTCAAAGGCGTGGTGGCGGCCGGACTGCCCGAGGCGTCCATTCAATTGGTGCCGACGCGTGATCGGGCGGCGGTGAGTGAAATGCTCACCATGGTCGATACGATTGATGTGATTGTCCCGCGCGGGGGCAAAGGGCTTGTGGGATTGGTGCAGCGCGAGGCTCGGGTGCCGGTGTTTTCGCATTTGGAAGGCATTGTGCATATCTACATAGATGCCTCTGCCGATCGGCAAAAAACCCTGGATGTGGTGCTGAATGCTAAGACCCGCCGCACTGGAATTTGTGGCGCGGCTGAATGTTTGCTGATGCATGAGGATATCGCTGCCAGCTGGGGACCAGAGGTCATCCAAGCTTTAATGGATAAAGGCGTGGTGGTTGATGCGGATGTAACTTTGCAAGCTATTGCAGGCACACAGCCGGCTGAGGCCGACCATTGGGGCAAAGAATTCTTGGATATGGAGATCGCTGCGAAAACCGTGGCAAATGTCGATGAAGCCATTGCGCATATCCGCCAATATGGCTCCAATCATACAGATTGCATCTTAGCAGAAGATGCCCGCGCCGTAGACCGTTTCTTCCAACGATTGGACAGCGCTATCTTGATGCATAATGCCTCGACGCAATTTGCTGATGGGGGAGAGTTTGGCATGGGGGCTGAAATCGGCATTGCAACCGGAAAAATGCATGCACGCGGACCGGTCGGTGCGGCCCAGTTGACGAGTTTTAAATATTTGGTGCGTGGGGACGGCACCGTGCGCGCTTAACGCCAAAAGCCCCCATGCGCGGAGAAAATATCTGTCAAAAACTGACGGTCATTTCTGTGTCGCTATGGTTAAGGTGCAGCGGCACATCGAGCGCCTGCAAGATTGCAAATTGCACATTGTTGGGTTGGATATTGGGCGCGATATCCTTGTTCGTAAGGGCGGACCATAGGGTTTCATCATAGGTAACCTTGGCGCCAACCGCATGAACAATCTTGCGTCCTTCGGTGATCTTAACCACCACTTTAGCCCCCTGAGGCATAGCGACCTGAATAGATTGCAGTATCGAAAGATATATTTTCATATCCGTTTTCGGAATTTCATGAAGCGCGAAATCCACTTGAATGCGGCCTGTGATATTCCAAGCCGTTTGCACAGCTGAGATTTCAGCAGCATGCAAGATCTCCTCAGAATGAAATTGACCATAGGCAATGCGGAAGAGCTTGAGCTTTGCGGCGGCGGCGTTGACGCTCGCTTTGACCAACTCCCCCTCCTGACCTAAGGTCTTGCCGGCCAGTTCAACAAGCTCAACACCATTGCCAACCGCGCCAATAGGGCTGGCCAAATCATGGCACATGCGGGCAGTGACAAGGGCTGTTATATCGGGTTTTTCTGTCATATGATGGCGTTCAGAAAGAGGGTCCATGGAAAATTTAAATTCATTTTTAGAGCCCGGTCAGCGCGTTCAACACCCCAATCAGCCCGATTGGGGCATTGGTCAGGTGCAGTCCAACATCAACAATCACATCACTGTGAATTTTCCCGAAGCTGGAAAAGTTGTTATTGATGGGTCTCGTATTGTTTTAATCTTGATGCACTAATTAATATAACATGTTGAGACACAATGCTAAAATAATTGCCTTTGTCAAGTATTTCCATGCGAGCGGCGGGCGATGCTGATGGCTGAAGATTTCGAAGTCAGGCTGTCAAAAAGCGCCGATGACCTGCGGGCGGTGCAGCGTTTGCGCTATGATGTGTTTGTGCGGGAGCTGGGCGCCAGCGGGCCCAGGCTCGATCATGACCTCGAAATTGAAGCCGATGCCTTCGATGCCTATTCGGAGCATTTGATGTTGCTGGACCGGAGGCGGGGCGCCGATTTAGCCAGTCAGCTTGTTGGCGTTTACCGTATGATGAGCCAAGCGGGCGCAGAAGGCGCGGGCGGGTTTTATACCGCGTCCGAATTCGATCTTGCGCTGCTGTTGCAGACTGGCCGACCGATGATGGAGCTCGGTCGCTCATGTCTGCGCAAGCCTTACCGGGGCGGGCCTGCGATGTTTTATCTTTGGCAAGCTTTGGCGCAGCATGTGACGCATCGCGGTGTGGAGATCCTCTTCGGCACAGCCAGTTTTGCCGGTAAAGATGTGGGTGCGCTCACTGCCCCATTGTGCTTGCTGCGCCGGGAGCATCTGGCGCAGGCGCAATTGCGCCCCAAAGCGATAGGAGCCGGCGCCGTGCCGCTCGGAGCCGCAGGGGAGTTTGAGATTGATAGATTGGCGGCTCTGCGTGCGATGCCAGCTTTAATTAAAGCCTATTTGCGCTTGGGCGGCTGTGTCGGTGAGGGCGCCTATGTGGATGCAGCGTTTAATACGGTGGATGTGTGCATGGTGCTGGATGTTCTGGCGATGAACCCCCGACAAAAAGCGATCTATCTGAAAGGCTCCGAGCAATGAACTCACCCACTTGGATGTCTGAAACAGAACCTGATCCTGTGCCCATTTCTGCGATGGGCTGGGTACGGGTGGCCTGGCGCGGCATATTGATGGGCGGATATACATTTGGTGGCTTGGCCATTTTGTTGCTGGTGCGTTTGGTGGAAAAGCCAATCTACGGCATGGCCCGGCCCTGGACCCCGAAGATCACGCAATCAGTGTGCCGTTTTGCATTTTGGGTGTTGGGCATGCGCCTTGAGGTGACCGGCACGCCGATGCGGGGCTGCGGGGTTGCGGTGGCCAATCACACAAGCTGGCTGGATATTTTTGCGCTAAACGCCTTTGATGACATTTATTTTGTGGCCAAGTCAGAGGTTGCGAATTGGCCTATGATCGGCTGGTTGGCGCGGGCCACTGGTACGCAATTCATCACCCGCGATCGCAAGCAGGCGCAGCTTCATTTGCAGCTGTTGCAACATCGTTTGCGCCATGGTCATCGGTTGCTGTTTTTCCCCGAGGGGACGTCGACAGACGGGCGGCGGGTCTTGCCGTTTAAACCCACGCTGTTCCAGTCCTTTTTGGCACCAGATTTGCCGGATGATTTGCGCATCCAGGCGATTACGCTGGCCTTCCATGCGCCCGAGGGGGAGGATCCGCGCTTCTATGGCTGGTGGGGCGATAGTGACCTCGCGCAGCATTTGCTGCAATCTTTGGCCTATAGGCGGCATGGCTCTGTGCAAGTGATCTACCATGAACCGGTTACAGCCAGCGGTTTTGCCGACCGCAAGTCCTTAGCGCGATCTTTACAAGCGCAAGTCGCCGCGGCGCTGCCTTGGGCAGATACGGCCTCGTAAGGGCGCGGCCTCAATCCGGCCTAGCCATTTCTGGCGGCGGCGAGCACTTGCAGCTGCGCCAAAGGATCATCCTGTGTCCAAATCTCAGCGCCAATGGCAAAGAAATCTACTTTATCGGAGAGGCTGCGAATTGACTCCACCGTCAGACCACCTTCTGCGACGACAGGCACTTCAATCATTTCGCTCCACCAGGTCAGCAATTCTGGATCCACCTGCGCCCCATCGCCCAGAGCAGATGCTGCCACGGGGCCAAAGCTGATGTAATCGGCGCCGGCTTCCCCAGCCGTTAGCCCGTCGTGGCGGGAGGTGTTGCAATAGGCGCCCAGGATCGCGTCTTCACCGAGATCCTTACGCAATTGCCTTATATTTCGTCCGCCGTCCATCAGATGTACCCCGTCCAAACCCAAACGCTCCACCAGCAACGCATGTCGTTCGATCACCAGCATGATGTCGCGCGCATGAGCAATATCGCGCAACGCATCTGCGGTGCGGGCAATGTGGTCTTCATCATCGCTTGCCATGCCCAAACGCAGGCAGGCGACCTCGACCGTATCCAAGACGCGCGCCAGCTGTGCGGGATAGTGATCCAAGTCGATCACACTGGGGGTGACAAGGTAGATCTGCGGCAAATCTTCAGTGCTCATCGCATGGGCTCCAAATTGGATGGTCGTTGCACGCGCTATAGCGTGACAAAATGGCTTTGACCACCGCTTGTCGCGCGCCTCTGTGAACGCTAAGAGACCCTATGACACGTCATTCTCTGCAACAACCCGCAATCATCCTCATTCGCCCGCAAATGGGCGAAAACATTGGCGCTGCCGCTCGGGCGATGTGGAATTTTGGACTTGATCACATGCGTATCGTCGACCCGCGTGACGGCTGGCCGAGCCAAAAGGCCGTGGCGATGGCCAGTGGTGCTGGGCGTTTGCTCGATGAAGCGCGATTGTTTGACACAACCGCAGAGGCATTGGCCGATACAACCTTCGTGATGGCCACCACGGCGCGACCGCGAGATTTGACCAAGCCTGTGTATAGTCCGGAGTTTGCGATGGCCGAGGCGGCCCGGCGGATTAAGGCCGGGCAGAAGGTGGCCGTGATGTTTGGCCCCGAACGCGCGGGTCTCGAAAATGACGATATTATTCGCGCCAATGCCATCATTTCGGTTCCCGTGAACCCTGATTTCCCGTCGCTCAATCTGGCCCAATGTGTATTGCTCCTCAGCTATGAATGGCAAAGGCAAGTGGGAGAGATTGGGCAGCCTGCGGTTGAGGTGACGAAATCAGAATGGGCCAGCGGGCTTGAAGTTGAGAAGCTGGCCGAACATTTTGAACAAAGACTTGATACAGCAGGATTTTTCTTTCCAGAAACCAAAGCGGCCAGCATGAAGGTGAATCTGCGCAACCTGTGGTCGCGCATGCCGCTCACCAAGGCTGATGTGCAGATGCTACATGGCACCATGCGCCAAATGGTGCGTTGGAAAGAGCGTGGTTGAATGCGGATTTTTCAGCCCTAAATGACCATCAAACGAAAGGCTTAATTATGGCGAGCAAGCGGAATATCTTTGAAGAGGTTGGCAGCGACACCAAGATCACAAAAGCCAGTGCGGGCGCCATCGGGCGCGCCGGGAGTGGCAATCGGCGTTGGGTACGTCTTTGGCTCTGGAGCTTGGTCGGTTTGATTGTCACTATGATCACCGTCGGCGGATTAACCCGCCTGACGGACAGTGGCCTGTCTATCACTGAATGGGATCCCGTTATGGGTGCCATCCCGCCTTTGAATGCCGCGGCTTGGCAGGCCGCCTTTGCCGCTTATCAAACCACCGCTGAATTTGCTGTGCAAAATTCTGCGATGAGCTTGGCTGAGTTCAAGGTCATTTTCTGGTGGGAATGGGGCCACCGGCAGCTTGGGCGTTTTATCGGCCTGACCTGGGCGCTTGGGTTCGCACTGTTGTTTTTCACTGGTAAATTGCCAAAGGCCCGGCGCTTGTCGCTGTTTGCAATTGGACCTTTCATAGCTCTGCAAGGGTTTATCGGCTGGCTGATGGTCCATTCTGGTCTTGATGGTGTGCGGCTTGATGTGGCCTCCTATTGGCTCATGGCGCATCTCGGAGCTGCTTTCGCGCTGCTGGGATATATTTTCTGGAGCGTGCAAATATTTGCCCGCTCTGAGGCGGAATTGCTTCAAGCGCGCCGCGCGCGGGAGCGCAAGCTCTTTGGCATGTCCACAGGATTGATGCATTTCGTAGCGCTGCAAGTGCTGCTCGGCGCTTTGGTCGCTGGCATTGATGCCGGGCGCAATTATACCGATTGGCCCTTAATGGCTGGTGGTTTTCTGCCGCCCGATATGTTCAGCCTGTCTCCTTGGTGGCGGAATTTCTTTGAGGATGATGGTCTGGTGCAATTCATTCACCGGATGAGTGCTTATCTTTTGTTTGCCTTCGCGATCGTTGTGGCTTTGCGGGCCAAAGCCTCAGCCCATAAGCTAACGCGCGCTGCCTTTGGCACAGTGGGTCTCCTATTGACGCTTCAGATGATCTTAGGTGTCGTGACGGTCATGCATTCATCGCCTTGGAACTTGGCCATTTTGCATCAGTTCACCGCTGTGCTTTTGTGGCTTGCGGTGCTTCGAGGGCGCTTTTTGGCCGGCTATCCGATTGCCACTTCTGTACGGGGGATCGCATGACTGCTTTAACCGAACTTCTGCACTTTGATCGCCAAACACAGGCCTTGAGCCAGGTGTCAGGCCGTTTGGGTTGGGACCAAGAAACCATGATGCCCAGCGGGTCATCTGCGCAACGCAGCGAAGAAATGGCCGCGCTGGAAGGGGTGCTACATGCGCGCCGTTCAGATCCGCGGGTTGGCGAATGGTTGGCAGCTTGTGACGGCCAGGCTGCTGATTTGGTGAGCCAGGCACAGCTGCGTGAGATTAAAACCTCCTATGAGCGTGCGGTGAAAGTGCCCGGTGACTTGGCAGAGGCCATAGCCAGCACAACCTCCATGGCGCAGGGCAAATGGGCGGCCGCGCGGGCGGCGGATGATTTTGCAGCTTTCGCACCTGTTTTGCAGGAAGTTTTGGCGCTCAAACGCGAAGAGGGGCAGGCGCTGGCCGCAGGCGGGGATGTCTATGATGCCATGTTGGCCGATTATGAGCCGGGCACGACAGCCTCAGATCTTGATCGCCTGTTTGGCGCGCTGCGCCCTGGATTGGTCGCTCTGCGTGGTGAAATTTTAGAGAAACCTCCAGCTAAAACTCTGCAAGGCTTTTTTGATGAGGCGGTGCAATTGCAAGTCTCTAGTGAATTGGCCCAGTGTTTTGGCTATGATTTGAATTATGGGCGGATTGATAAGGCGGTGCATCCCTTCTCCTCTGGGTCAGGGCAGGATGTGCGTATCACCACGCGTACGGATCCGCATGATCCGTTCAACTGTTTTTATTCCACGATCCATGAGGTTGGACATGGCTGTTATGAACAAAATGTTGATCCTGACTATCGGCTCACGCCCATAGGGCAGGGCGCGTCCATGGGGGTCCATGAAAGCCAATCGCGGATCTATGAAAACCAATTGGGACGCAGCCGCGGCTTTACGGAGTTTCTCTTCGGAAAAATGCGCGCGGGCTTTGGTGACTTTGGCATTGATACGGCTGATGAATTTTACAAAGCCGTGAATTGCGTGCGCAACGGCTTTATCCGCACGGAGGCGGATGAGGTTCAATATAATTTGCATGTATTGCTGCGCTTTGATCTCGAGCGCGCGATGATTTCGGGTGATTTGCATGTGCAAGATTTGCAGAGCGCTTGGAATGAGCGCTTTGCGGCCGATTTTGGCTATGAGGTGCCGCGTGCGTCGCAGGGGTGCTTGCAAGATGTCCATTGGTCGGTCGGTCTGTTTGGATATTTTCCGACCTATGCGCTTGGCAACGTCTATGCAGGCTGCCTTTTTGTGCGGATGACTGAGCTTAATCGGGATTTGGACGATCAGCTCCGGGTTGGAGATCTGACTGTGGCGACCGGTTGGCTGAAAGAGAATTTGCAGCGTCATGGCGCATTGAACTTGCCACGCGAGACCATCGCGCAGGCCTGTGGCATGGCACCAAGTGAAGCACCTTTGCTGGCTTATTTGCGGGATAAATTTTCAGATATTTACGACCTTAGCTTGTAGCGGGCCCAATAAAAAGCACGGTCTCTCACCCAAGAGACCGTGCTTTATGCAATGCAAAGGCAGCGCACATATATGATGGCGCCGATGCATCCCCTCACTCTTACTATGCTTGGAGATCCCTCCAAGAAACACAATCGCCGCAGCTGCACATAACTTTATAATATATAATCAATCAGCTACGTCGAAAGGCCGAATTGCGGCACTTTCATGCCACAACCTACTCGTTACTTGCGCCTCTGCCCAAATTACTCATCAGACCTGAGATGCGAAACATTTATTAACATAGTTTTAACACAATCAGAGGGAGAGGGCGAGTCCGAGTGGGGCTTTGTGGATGGTTTTGCCGTATAGGTATATATACACCTATGTATATAAACAGTATTAAATATATGAATTTTGTTAAACAATACTGTGACCGCACAGAAGTATCTGCACGGTCACATATCTGGTTTAAGCGTCGGTCTCGGGTGTGTTTTCTTCTGGCGCATCTTCGCCATCGCCTTGATCCGGGATATAGGCGACACTGGCCACCTGCTCATCGCCGCTTGTGTTTAACACCCGCACACCGCCTGCATTGCGAGAGCGGAAGGAAATGCCGTCAATGGGGCAGCGGATTGATTGACCTGTGCTCGTGACGAGCATGATTTGATCCACAAGTTCAACTGGGAAGCTGGCGACCACTGGTCCGCCCCGCATCGCCTTATCCATAGCTGCCACGCCCATCCCGCCGCGTCCGCGCACTGGATAGTCATGGCTGGACGATAGTTTGCCAGAGCCACCGCGGGTTATGGTCAGGATCAGATTTTCAACCGCTGCCATTTCCTCATAGCGCTCTTGCGAGAAATTCGGGTCTGCTGGAGCATCCTCCTCACCAGAGTCGTCATCTGTCAGCCCCGCAATAGCGCGACGCATCTTCAGATAGGCGGCGCGCTCTTCGGGCGTGGCTTCAAAATGGCGAATAACTGACATGGAAACAACCATATCATCGCCATTGAGACGAATGCCGCGCACACCCGTGGAGGCGCGCGAGTTCATCACCCGCAGATCGGTAGAGGCAAAGCGAATGGCTCTGCCACTGTCGGTGGTGAGCATGACATCATCATCTTCACTACAGATCCGCGCATTGACCAATTCTACACCGTCAGGCAGCTTCATGGCGATTTTGCCATTTGAACGCACATTGGTGAAATCGGACAGGCGGTTGCGACGCACATCGCCCTGGGTTGTTGCAAAGACGATTTGCAAATCACCCCATTCTGCTTCGTCACGGTCAACGGGCATGATCGCCGCCACAGAGACGCCGGCCGGAATGGGCAAGATGTTGACAATCGCCTTGCCCTTGGCGGTGCGCCCCCCAAGCGGTAGGCGCCAGGTCTTCATCTTATAGGCCATTCCATCCGTGGTGAAAAACAACAGCTGGGTATGGGTATTGGCGACAAAAAGCGTGGTGACCACGTCTTCATCTTTGGTCGACATGCCCTGTAGCCCCTTGCCGCCGCGCTTTTGCGCGCGAAAATCGGCCAAGGCGGTGCGTTTGATATAGCCACCTGCGGTTACTGTGACGACCATCTCCTCGCGCTCAATCAAATCTTCGTCCATCATATCACCGGACCATTCAATGATCTCAGTGCGGCGCGGAACGGCAAAGTTTTCTTTCACCTCGCGCAGCTCATCGGAAATGATCCCCATAATCCGCTCGCGAGACGATAAAATCTCAAGATATTCTTTAATCTTCGCGGCGAGAACCGCCAGCTCATCGGTGACCTCTTTGACACCGATTTGTGTCAATCTTTGCAGGCGCAGCTCCAAAATAGCCCGCGCTTGCGTCTCTGACAGATTGTAAGTGCCATCGTCGTTCATCGTATGGGTCGGATCGTCAATCAGGCGGATGTAATCAGAAATATCCGCCGCCGGCCAGCGGCGCTCCATCAGCTTGAGACGTGCCTCAGATGCATCGCTTGAGGCACGGATTGTGGCAACAATCTCATCAACATTGCTGACCGCCACGGCAAGCCCGCATAGCACATGGCTCCTTTCGCGCGCCTTGCGCAGCTCAAAGGCCGTCCGGCGCGCCACAACTTCCTCGCGAAAATCTATGAAACAGGTCAAAAAGCGCCGCAGGGTAAGCTGTTCGGGGCGTCCACCATTCAGAGCCAGCATGTTACAGCCAAAGGAGGTTTGCATGGGCGTGTAGCGGAACAATTGGTTCAAAACCACTTCCGCCGTGGCATCGCGTTTCAGCTCGACAACCACGCGCACGCCATTGCGATCCGATTCATCTTGCACATGCGCCACCCCTTCAATGCGCTTTTCACGCACTTCAGCGGCAATTTTCTCAATCATTGCGGCTTTGTTGACCTGATAGGGGATCTCCTCAATGATGATGGCCCAGCGATCTTTGCGCAGCTCTTCAAAGCGGGTTTTGGCGCGGTTGACCACGCTGCCGCGGCCCTCGAGATAGGCTTTGCGGGCACCTGAGCGGCCCAGCATCACGCCGCCGGTGGGAAAATCCGGACCGGGGATATACTCAATCAACTGTTCTGAGGTCAGATCAGGATCTTCGATCAAGGCCAAGGTCGCATCAACCACCTCGCCGAGATTGTGGGGCGGGATATTGGTGGCCATGCCCACGGCGATACCGCCAGCTCCATTGACCAGCATATTGGGATAGCGGGCCGGCAGAACGGTAGGCTCTGTATCCTTGCCGTCATAATTGAGCTGAAAATCAACTGTATCTTTGTCGATATCGGCCAAAAGCGCTTGTGCCGATTTTTCCATCCGCACTTCGGTGTAGCGGTAGGCGGCGGCCTTATCGCCATCCATTGAGCCAAAGTTGCCTTGACCGTCCAGCAACACCAAAGACATTGAGAAGTCCTGCGCCATGCGCACCAAAGCGTCATAGATCGCGCCATCCCCATGCGGGTGATATTTGCCCATAGCTTCCGCCACCGGCCGGGAGGATTTTCGGTAGGGCTTGTCATGGGTGTTATTGGTCTCATGCATGGCATAGAGAATCCGGCGGTGCACCGGCTTGAGCCCATCGCGCAGATCCGGGATTGCACGGCTGACAATCACGCTCATGGCATAATCAAGATAGGAGGTTTTCATCTCCTGCGTAATGCTGATCGCTGGGCCGTCATAGGAGGAGGGGGTCGGAGCCGGTGTTTCGGTGCTCTCGGGGGGGAGTGTTTCATCTGTCATTTTGGCCGCCTGTCTGGGATAGTCCCATATTTAGTTACCTAACACATTACTGCCCAAACATATGCGATGCAAACGCTTAGAGTCGCTGCGGCTGGCTGAATAAGACATTGTGATGAAGTTATTGCGCGCGCATTAGATTTGCGCCCAATTTAGGTTCAAAAACCCCTAAAAATGGCCGCCACTCTGGGCGATTTGAGAATCGCCTGTTGCGGAAATCTCTGCGTTATCGCCGCCGCAACGCTGTGATCCAGATGGCGCAGAGCAGAGCCGAAAAAACCGCATTCCAAGCGGGCATAGACAGGCCCGCAAAGCTCCAGGAAATCTCGTCGCACATGACAAGCTTTTCGAGGGTATCGGTGGCCAGGAGATCCTGTCCTGACAGCCCGCTTAACCCGGCGCCATCACCGCTGCAGGAACTGGGGCCGTCCCACCATTTTTGCTCAACCCCGGCGTGAAAAGCGCCGATGCCGGCGGTCGTCAGTGCCGCCGCTGCGCCCAGCCCGGTCAGAAGACGGTTTGGCCAGAGCCAAAGCACCCCACCGATCATCACGGCCAGCGCATGGGGGTATCTTTGCCAAAAACACATCTGGCATGGCGCATAGCCGAGGGCCTGAAACAGGTAAGCACCCGCCAGAAGCACACCCGAGCCTGCGGCTGCAAGATATGCCAGGTGGCGGGATGATGGTGACAACATAGCGCGGCCTCGTTTAAAGGTATCTGACTGCAAAAAAGCCTGCGCCCAATATGAGGATAAAAGCGGTAAAGACCAAGCCCAAATGCTTTTCGATAAAGCTGCGGATTGCTGGGCCGAAGTAATACAGCAGCAAGGCGACCGCAAAAAACCGAATGGCCCGGGCGACCAAGGCGCTGAGCACAAAGGGAACCAAGGCCATTCCGGTCCAGCCTGACATGATGGTGATGACTTTGAACGGGAAGGGCGTGACCCCGGCGATCAATACGGCCCAGGGTCCGTAGGCATTATATTTTTCATTGAAGGCCAAGATGCTGCCTTCCTTGCCCAATGCGGCTAAGATGGGCTGGCCGATGCTATCAAAGGCGAAAGCCCCAAGGGCATAGCCAAACAGCCCCCCCGCTACAGAGGCCACAACCGCCACCAAAGCAATGCGAAACGCCCGGCTCCGCGCCGCAAGGATCATCGGGATGAGCATGATATCCGGCGGAATTGGGAAAAATGAGCTTTCGATAAAGGCAACAAAAGCCAAAGCCCAAAGCGCCCGAGGATGCTCAGCCAGCGATAAGGTCCAAGTGTAAAGGCGGTGTATCATGTGACCCCAAAGGTTATGTCCGAGTTCTTGCCATGGATGGGCCGGGATGGGTAGGGGATTTTCACGCCCCCGCCGCTAAGGCAGCTTTATGCCGGCCCGCCGTGTTATCGGTCTCGAAATTTTTGGCGCAATGATGACCACCAGACAACCGGTTTACTGGGCATTGGTTCCGGTCTGACAAGAAAACCACCTCTCTTCGAGGTATTGCCGGGTCAATGAGACATGCGCTCATGCACCGCGGCCATGCCTCTTTCGGACATGTCGCTGACTTCGGCGGCATGGGTTTGCAAGAGCTTTACGACCTCGGGATTGCTGGAGGTTTGGATGACGGTCACGCCGGTGTCGGTGACTTCGATCTCGGTTTCAATCTCGTCATGGAGGTCAAAAAGCGCATCTAAGGTGGGCGATTGGATGATCACCTCCGGGTTCCTGCCCTCCGCAAGCCGGGTCACCATCATTGATACATGCGAGACAATCGCCGCGCGCACCTCAGGGTTTTCGGAGACGGTCAACGTTGAGATACCATTGGCGAGATTGGTGACGCGGCGGTCGATGTCCATATGCTGTTGAAAAATCCGTCGCAGATCGGCGGTTTCGGTTTCGGTCGTGTCCTTTCCCTGCAGGCCCGGCATGGTGCTCTCATCATGCATATGCCCGTGCATCATACCTTGGGAGGCCGCGCCAGATATGCCGTGATGCTTTGCGTATATTGTGGCGTAGGCAGTCGATTGCGCGCTGTGGTTCAAGTAGATAAACACCGCTCCGCCGCCCAACACGAAGGCCAATGCTCCCACGATCACGGTTTTTCGCATTCTAAAATCTCCTTTAAACCTATGCTCAACTGCCTGAAAATTGCGTCCCTTGCA
>Ga0208971_1000745_pt1 | contig 21642 bp, 18 predicted proteins | sample AOAMet1_18_M0_10_2_FD_188229 | JGI IMG/M metagenome (GOLD analysis project Ga0208971, IMG submission 188229) | Ammonia-oxidizing marine microbial communities from Monterey Bay, California, USA - CAN11_18_M0_10 (SPAdes) | ecosystem: Environmental > Aquatic > Marine > Intertidal zone | place... | reverse complement strand
GACGCAGTGGCTGCCTATGCCAATTTTTCCAAAGGCGGCGTCTTATATCACTTCCCTTCAAAGAAAGCCCTGTTAAGCGGCATGGTTGATCATCTTATTCAGGCTAACGAAAAAAGAATGGAAGCCTTGGGTCGCAACGACCATCTTCTTTCAGCGTTTTTATACAAAGAAAACCAGATGTCCACTGCAGAACGCCGGGCATCACTGGCGCTGCTCGCGGCTGCAGCAGAAGACCCCGAACTGTTAACACCAGCGAAAGACTATATGAAGCGCGTAGTCGACGAGATTTCACAAAAAAGTCATAAACCGATGGAAGCGCTAACGTTATTCCTCGCGGGTGAAGGAATCAGGTTTCTCGATATCCTGGAAATAAACCCCATGAGTACGAAGCAGACGCAGGAACTCGTCGACCAACTCGGCCAACGAGCACAGGAGGTTTAGCGTGAAGCACATCAGCGGCCTTGCTCTGGTATTTATGCTCACCGGTTGTTTCGACAGAACGCCACCTGAACCCGCTTTACAACATATCAGGCCCGCAAAACTGATGACTGTGACCAGTCAAAGTGATGCTGTTCAATACAACTTCACTGCTCGGCTTGAGGCCTTACAATCAATTGATCTTTCATTCGAGGTCGGCGGCCCACTGTACGAAATTCTTGTCCGGGAAGGTGAAAACGTAGAGGCAGGTTCAATAATCGCTGCTCTGGACCCAACTGAATTTCAGCTCGCTGTCCAGGAAGCTAAAATCCAACTTAAACTCGCCGCCCAGGACCTAACCCGAAAGCGCAAAGTACTCGCCGAAAACGGCATCGCAAAGTCTGCAGTAGAAGACGCGCAATCCAACTATGAGCTTCAAAGAGTTCGCCTGGACAAAGCAAATGAACGACTAAACGATACCCGGATATACGCACCGTTCGAGGCCTACGTATCCCGCAGATACTTTGACACTTTCGTCAACGTTGCGCCTGGCACACCCATCGTGAAGCTACATGACCTGACGAGGCTGCAGGTCATTATGAATATTCCCGAAAACCTCATTGCCACCTCAGACACAGAGGACATACTTCGATCCTGGGTAGAGTTTTCCTTTGCACCCGGGAAACAGTTCGACGTCTCCTACTACGAAAACCGGGGCGAGGCCGAGTCACTTGCACAGACCTATGAAGTGTCCTTCGTGATGGATAATCCAGAAGGACTTAATCTATTGCCCGGCATGACTGCATCCGCAAGAATCAGAATGCAGCGAACGAGCGACGCGACAATCCTCCTGCCATCTTCTTCACTAACACCTACGCCTGATAACAAAATCGCTGTCTGGGTCTTTGACCCCGAAAGCCAAATCGTAAATCGCCGCGTGATCGAATCTGGCGCCCCCACTCAACAAGGTGTTCCAGTGACCAATGGCCTTCAGGTCGGCGAACAAATTGTGGTGGCTGGTGGCAGCCAACTGCAGGAAGGCATGCAGGTGCGACCCCTGTAATGATGAACCTGGCACAGTTCGTTGTTAACCGCCCGCTCTATGGCTGGATCCTCGCGCTCGCTTGCCTGTTCGGTGGAATCCACGGGATAGATAACGTTGGCCGCCTGGAAGACCCTGACTTCCCTATCAAGTGGGCTTACATCATCACCACCTATCCCGGCGCTTCAGCTGAAGAAGTCGAACATGAGGTGACTGACAAGATAGAGAACGCATTACAGGAGCTTCCTTCCATCTTGAGATTGGTATCAAAGTCAGTTCCGGGAAGATCCGAAATACAGGTCGAACTGCGCGAAGAATTTGGCATTGATGAAACTGCGCAGATCTATGATGAGCTGAGGCGGCGCGTCTCCGAAGCCCAGATGCGATTGCCCCCGGGTGTTGATACTCCTCTGGTTGAGGACGACTTCGGTGATGTCTACGGCATACTTTATGCTGTTAAAGCGCCAGATTACTCGGACGCTGAACTCCATGACATCGCAAAAGAACTTTCCAAGCAGCTTAAACTTGTTCCTAACGTCGCCAAGGTCAGCACCAATGGCCTACCGTTCGAGGCGATCTATATTGAAATTGATGAAGACAGGCTCACCAGATTGGGTCTTTCCATCGATGATATCGCAGGGAAAATCCATTTCGAAAATCAGGTTGTAGACGCTGGATCTGCGCTGTTTGATGGCCGGCGACTACGAATAGCGCAACCTTCCGCCATTGGCAGTGTCGATGAACTTAAGGAAATGAAAATCGGCACCCCTGGCTCTACCGAAATGATTCGCCTTGGTGACGTTGCCAGTATCACCCGCAGCTCGCTGGAAGCACCCTTTGAAATCGTTAGGCTAAATGGTGAACAGATATTCACTTTTTCTGTTTCGGTGACACCGGGCCAGAATGTCGTCGCGGTTGGCGAAAATGTTGACCGAAAGATTCTGGACCTCGCCGGGCAATTTCCAATCGGCGTCAGCATTGAACCCATTTACAAACAACACGCCGTAGTAGAAGAGGCCATCAGCAATTTTGTTAAGAACCTCGGGATCTCTGTATTCACCGTCATACTCGCCCTGAACCTTTTCATGGGTTGGCGTGCCGGTACTGTGGTCGGCGTTGTTTTATTTCTGACCGTCATGGGAACAATCGAAATCATGTGGTGGCTGGATATCGAATTGCAGCGCATCTCACTGGGCGCGCTTATGATCGCCATGGGCATGCTGGTGGACAACGGCATTGTTATCGCCGAAGGGATGGTTGTCGGCGTGAGAAGCGGATTAACCCCAAAGAATGCTGCAATCCAGTCTGTATCGCGGACCCAATATGCGCTTCTTGGCGCCACTATCATCGGCATCCTGGCTTTCGCTCCCATTAGCCTGTCTGACGATAATAGTGGACATTTTCTAGTGTCCCTATTTCAGGTGATAGCAATCTCTTTACTGCTTTCCTGGCTGCTGGCAGTCACTATCGTGCCTCTGCTAGGCAACATTCTATTGAAACCGGTGGAACCCCTATCGGAAGGTCGATTGTATGACGCCTGGTACTTCAAGGCCTATCTAACCCTGATTGGCTTCACGCTGCGCCGCGCATGGCTCACCACCATCATGATCGTCGCAATTACCAGCGCGGGCCTTTTTTCAATGCAATTCGTAAAAACGAGTTTCTTCCCGACGAACAATACACCGCTTTTCTATGTGGATTATCGGTTGCCGGAGGGAACCGACATCCTAACGACTTCACGGGATTTAAAGGAAATAGAGTCAAAAATACTCGCTGTCGAAGGCGTGACTAAAACAGTGAGTTTCATCGGCAGGGGCTCGCCCAGGTTTACAGCAATGACTCAACCTGAACAACCGAACTCCGCCTACGCGCTGCTCATTGTCGAGTCAGAGGATGTTGATTATTTAAACGAGCAGATGAACACCGTAACAGCTTTGTTCTCAGATAACCGACCGGACGCAGAAGTGCTGATCACCCGAGCCGAGTTTGCACCCGGGAAGGGATCAAAAATTGAGATACGATATTCTGGCCCGGACCCAACCGTCTTAAGGCAACTCGCGGAACAGACCCTCGGTGTTTATCTGAAACATAACCTGATCGATCGGAAGACCAACTGGAGAGCTCAATCACTACAACTGGCCCCGCAATTTAATGAGGCGAATGCCAGGCTTGCAGGAATATCCAGAAATGATCTAGCAAAGTCCATCGCCTACAACACGCACGGTATGCAGATCGGATTGATTCGAGACGATGACAAACTTGTGCCCATTATCGCCCGTGCACCTGATGCCGAACGCGTTGATTTACGCGGACTAAAGGATCGGCAGGTCTGGAGCGCCACCCAACGCGAATTTATTCCGATCACTCAGGTCGTGAGTGAATTCCGCTTAGAGCCTGAAAACACCACTATCTTTCGGCGCGATCGAATCAGAACCATTACCGTACAGGCAAATCCCCCTATCGGACACAACGTCAATCAGTTCTTTGAGGAAATCAAAGAGGACGTAGAAACCCTAAGACTCCCTCCAGGCTACAGCCGGGAATGGGGAGGTGAGTTTGAAAACAACAAGATGGCTAACGAGTCACTGGGAGAACGTATGCCAATGGCTTTCGCGCTGATGTTCTTTATCACCGTTCTTATGTTCGGCGCGCTTAAGCAACCCATCGTTATCTGGCTGACTGTACCCATGACTATCTGCGGTGTCGCCATTGGCTTACTGGTGACTGACCTGCCTCTGACGTTTCCCTCATTTCTAGGGATCCTAAGTCTTTCAGGTATGTTGATCAAAAACTGTATCGTGCTGGTCGATGAGATAGACAAACGACTGGCGGAAGACGCCCCCACATTAGAGACCATGATGTTGGCAAGCCTGAGTCGCCTCCGTCCTGTGATGCTAGCCGCACTAACAACTATTTTTGGAATGTCTCCCCTGTTAACCGACGCCTTCTTCAAGGAAATGGCGGTGTGTATCATGAGTGGCTTGATGTTTGCGACGCTGCTGACACTGATTGCTGTTCCGGTATTTTACCGAATAGCGCTTGGTTCTCGTGTTCGCCCAGCCTAAGCAGACACCGTAATCCCAGATTCAGTTTCCGAGTTTCCGGCAATTCGTGCCAGCCACATCTCTCTCGCTTCAGAAAAATCCCAGGGATAGGCGCGGTGCATGAGACATCGGTTATCCCACAAAATCGCATCGCCTACCGTCCAACTGTGAATATAGAGCCTGGGCGCCTGGCAGGCAAAATCAGTCAGTTCCTGCAGCAGTTCTTCCGATTCCTTCTCGGCTAATCCTGTTATGCCATAAGCATGCCGGCCAATCAGCAATGCCGGAATGCCGGTCTCCGGATGGATTTTCACCAGCGGTCGAAGCGGCGGCTCCTGATCGTCGAAGCCATACCCGCTGCCGGTTTTTGGATCGTGGCCTATCTTGCGCTGGCTGTGATAAAGGGAATGATAAGCACTCAACCCTTCTATTTTTGCCTTCAGGTCGGCATCAAGTGCTGTGTAACCTGCCCGCATATCGGCCCAGCCTGTCTGCCCACCTTTTAAGGGAACATGGTGCGCCGTAAACACCGTGGCAAGCGCCTGAACCTCCACATAGGTGCTGTCGTAGTGCCACCCCTCATTTCCTTTCAGTATTTGCACAACCTTGTCTGAGTCATCATCGACTCGAAGTGAGCCATCTTTTTTAACGTTGCCAATGGGTGACAACTCAAATTCAAGTTCACCAAATCGAGTAGCAAACGCCTCTTGTTCCTCCTTCGTCAGATGTTGGGCCGGAAAAACAAGCAGTGCATGTTCAAGCCAGAGATCATAAATTTGATCGAAATCTGTATCACTGATCGAGCCGAGTGCTACCCCGGTCACCTGGGCCCCGAAGGTTGCGTTCAGTTTTTCGACTTGCATGGTCATCGCAGAGTACTCAGGCAAATTGCGGCAGGCTGCTGCGCTCAATAGCCTCTATCACGTCAAATGGCATAGGGATCGACCGGCGTGCATCAAGATCAATACACAGGCCGACCGAATCACTGATTCCCAGTAGTAAACCTGTTTCTTCAGCAAACATCCAACGCCGTGATTGTCTCCATTTTTCTCCATTGGCGATATCAGCACCGATGGATAGAACAATCTCTCCCGCCATTGGCCTGTGCCAGACCACGTTACGGGTCTCAATCATCGCCCAACTGTACCGGCGCCCCTCGGAATCACGCATGACCGGAGGCCCGCCAGGTTCGTTCTCCTCTCCTGTGGTAGGCCGGTGGAGGACGAACATCAGGTCCACTTCTTCGCGCAGCCTTCCATCGGAGTCGCAATCATCGGCATAAACCACATTCTTTCGTCGACCACTCATCATACCGGGGGTCGGATCATCTCCGACGACTGCTTCGAGTTCCTCAAGCGAGATCCTTGCCGGATCATTTAATGACAAAGATCTTGGCATCCCATACTCGGGCACGCGCACACTATATTCGCGGGTGAGGTCAGTTTTGGCACTCGTGGCGTTAATATCCAGAACCTGCTGATTAGAGACATCAATCAGACAACTTCGCAGGATAAAAGAGGCCGCAACCTGGTTATTGTCGGGATTTCGGATTTCAAAATAGCCATTTATTGCCTGTGACTCATCTGATCCCGCATCCGCAATCAAGCCACCGAGCGTAAGTAGCGTAGCACCGGCAAACTGTTCTCTGTGAAACCGTGTATAAGTGTCAAGTCGGCGGATGGCCTTGCCCGAGCCGTCCTGGATACCCAATTCTGCCAGCATAGCCCGATTTGCCTGAGCCACCCTGGTCATGTAATAACGCACGTTCATATGACCCAGGGCATCGATCTCCTCTGGCTGCACAGTGGATTCGTGCAGGACTTTCAACTCCGTCATGGGTAGCTCAATATTTGTCATCATTCAGAGGGAGGGGATTCTAGCGCCTATCTACCTTCATTCAACAGCCACCCTGACGCCATTTCGTCCCTTTATGGCCCCCAATAGCCATTTGTACAGGAACACTGCGAGTTTGGTTCTCAACCCTAAACCACCTTACAATAGGTCACTTTTAAGTCACTTTTACAAATGCCCCTACTCTCCACCAGACACTTTCAAATGAACAGAGGAACAGATCATGGCAGACGCCTACATCATAGACGCAGCTCGCACACCGCGCGGTATCGGCAAGGCCGGTAAAGGCGCACTCACCGAATTCCACCCAGGCAGACTGCTCGCCCAGGTGTTCGAAGAGATCGGCAACCGAAACGACCTGAACACAGAAGAAATTGATGATGTCGTTGTTGCCTGTTCATCCCAGATTGGCAAGCAGGGATCCTGCGTCGGCAGGATGGCAGCACTTGATGCTGGCTGGAGCGAAAAAGCCTGCGGAATGACGCTGGACCGTTTCTGCGGCTCGGGTATTACCTCCGTCAACATTGCAGCAGCAAACTTGATGAGCGGCATGGATGATCTTTGCGTTGCCGGTGGTGTAGAAATGATGTCCTACACGCCAACGGTTCCACGCGCGGATAAAAACCGCACCGTTGATGGCAGCAACCTGCACCTTCGAAACCTGCATGCTCAACCCCACCAGGGTATCTGCGCAGACATGATCGCTACTCTGGACGGCTTTACGCGCGAAGACGTTGACGCTCTGGCTGTGGAAAGCCAAAAGAGAGCAAAACATGCGATCGATAATGGTCACTTCGACAAGAGCCTAATCAAGGTCAAGAACGAAGACGGCACGATAGCCCTTGAAACAGAAGAGTTTCCTCGCCCCGGCACAACAATGGAGTCACTGGCTTCACTGGACACCGTTTTCGACAAGTTCATGCAGGTGCCTATCGACGAAACCGGCGAGACATTTGATCAGTTGGTCAAGCGCGCGTACCCAGACATGAAAATTAATCACATCCACCACGCGGGCAACTCTTCCGGTGTGGTTGACGGCGCAGCGGCGATTATTATGTCCTCGAAGGAATACGCAGCCAGGGTCGGCTGGAAACCCCGAGCAAGAGTCAGAGCCATTGCTACCGTTGGCGGAAGCCCCACATTGATGCTGAACGAGCCTGGCCCCGCTGCCAACAAGGTGCTAGCCAGAGCCGGTATGACCACTGACGATATTGATCTGTTTGAAGTCAACGAGGCATTCTCTGTCGTTGCAGCCAAATTCATGCGAGACCTGAAACTGGACCCCGAGAAAGTTAATGTGAATGGCGGCGCTATGGCGCTGGGTCATCCCATCGGCGCCACCGGGTCAATCCTGATAGGGACAGCGCTAGATGAACTTGAAAGAAGAGACCTGAACACTGCGCTCATCACGATGTGCACCGGTGGTGGTATGGCGCCAGCGATCATCATCGAGCGGGTATAACAGCTTCGCTCAACTGACGTTAACAGAAGGTGCTCAGCTGCGTATTTTACGCTGACTTTGCGATTAACACATTGCGGAAAACAGCTAGGTATGATGTTATCCGTGGTTCAAATTTTACTAACACCGGCAAACCGAGGTGGCAAATGATTACACACGACAAACTCTACATTAACGGCCAATGGGTCGCATCCAACAGCAACGACACAATAAAAGTAACAGACCCTTCCACCGAAGAAATCTGTGGCGAAGTGCCGAGCGGAAACGACGATGATATCAACGCCGCTATCGCTGCGGCAAAAGAAGCCTTTAAGACCTGGGGACACAGCTCAGCAGCAGATCGTTCAGCACTGATCAAAAAACTCGCTGAAAAAGTTACCGCAAACATGGCCAAGATCGGTGAGCTCTGCGCGCTCGAACTGGGTACTCCCCTGCAAACCAGTATCGCCGTGCACGGCGGCATGGGTGTTGGTGTCGTGAGTTCCTACGTTGACGTTCCCTTCGAGATGGAAAAAGAAGAACAACTGGGCAACTCGGTGATCATCAAGGAACCAATCGGCGTGTGCGCGTTCATCACACCCTGGAACTTCCCACTTCACCAGATTGTTGCCAAGGTAATGCCTGCACTGGCTGCAGGATGCACGATGGTACTGAAGCCCAGTTCAGATACTCCCTTAACAGCTTACTACTTCGCGCAATTGATAGAGGAGTGCGGATTTCCTGCAGGCGTGTTTAATCTTGTTACAGGACCTGGCCGTACCATCGGCGAGACAATGTGTACTCACCCTGACGTAGACATGGTTTCGTTGACTGGATCTACGGAAGCCGGCCAAAGAGTAGGGCAACTGGCTGCTCAAACTGTGAAACGAGTTGGCCTTGAGCTAGGTGGCAAGTCAGCCTCAGTTGTACTCGACGATGCTGACGTCGCTCAAGCCGCCGGCGCTGCCGGTGGTAGTATCTGCTTGAATAGCGGCCAGGTATGTGCCGCCCTTTCAAGACTCATCGTCCCACGCGCCATGCAGGATGAGGCGGTTTCAGCGGCTAAAGCAGCAGTCGAAGCGGCGAAAGTCGGCGGTGCCTTTGAAGAAGGCGTCACCATGGGCCCGGTTTCCTCCAAAGCTCAGCTCGATACCGTCACTAATTACATCCAACAAGGTATTGATGAAGGCGCGACGTTGGTCACAGGAGGAACAACGCCTCCAGAAGGGCGTAACACCGGCTACTTTGTTCAGCCAACAGTTTTCTCTGATGTCAGAAACGATATGGTCATAGCCCAGGAAGAAATCTTTGGTCCAGTGCTTGCTGTTATTCCTTATGACACTGAGCAAGAAGCCATCGATATCGCCAATGACAGCATTTTTGGTCTAGCCGGCGCTGTATGGTCTGGTGACCCTGATCGAGCGAAACGCGTTGCTAAGCGCATCCGTACTGGCCAGGTGTCGGTTAACGGTGGCGGCTTTAATGTCAACGCCCCCTTTGGTGGTTACAAGCAATCTGGCAATGGCCGGGAGCTTGGTCCCCATGCACTGGCTGAGTTCGTAGAAATTAAATCAATGCAGATGTAACGCCAGATAGTAGTGTTGACATAAGGCCCTGTTTACAGGGCCTTATTGTTTAAGGAGCAAAAAAAAGTGAACCAGCAACCCCTTACAGGCATAACGGTCCTGGATTTTGGACAGGTTTACAACGGGCCCTATTGCGGTTTCCTGCTCGCGCAGGCCGGTGCCAGGGTGATTAAAATAGAATCCCTGATAGGGGAAACGCTACGAGCCCGCGGCAAGGCGACTGCCGCTACCTACCCATTCTCGAACCTGAACGCCAATAAGGAATGCATTACCCTGAACATCAAAACATCTGAAGCACAGCACATCATCAAAGAGCTGGCAGTGAAGGCGGATGTTCTTCTTCAGAATTTTGCCCCGGGTACGATGGAAAAATATGGTCTGGGATCAGAGCAACTGCGAGCCCTTAACCCCCAACTGGTTTACGCGATGGGCACCGGTTATGGTGCAACGGAAGGGCCCTATAAGGACTATCTGGGGATGGACATCACATTGCAAGCCATGTCTGGTGTAATGAGCAGCACGGGAGAAGAAGGTGGACCACCGCTTAAAACTCCCGCTGCTTTTGTTGATTTCCTCGCCGGAATCCACTTATACAGCGGAATCGTTACTGCCCTGTATTCGAGACAACAAACAGGTGTTGGAGCAACGGTTGATATCTCTATGCAGGACTGCGTCTTCCCTACCCTGTCCACAGTCATCGGCTCTTACTATAGTGTCGGGCATGAACTACCTAGATCAGGTAGTCGACACCCCTCTAAAGCAATTGCGCCCTACAATGTTTACCGCGCGTTGGATGGCCACGTTGCCATTATTTGTATCCGGGAAGGCCATTGGGTGAAAATGTGTAAAGCGATGGGTCAACCAGAGCTAGCCGACGACGAGCGCTTCATTAACATGAAATCTCGCAGCACCAATATCGATGAAGTTGATCGCATTGTTAATGCGTGGACCGGTCAACACACCCGGGAAGATATATTCAGAATAACCCAGGAAAACGGTGTGATCTGCGCACCGGTGCAGACTATTCCGGAATCACTTCAAGACAGACATATGTTGGCGCGGGGTTCCTTGCTGAAACGTGATAACCCGGAGATCGGAGAAATTTCCCAATTCCAGACACCAATCCGTTTCAAGGACCTCCCTCCACCCGAGATTCATGATGTACATAGCCTTAGCCAGGATACAAACCAGGTACTGACTGAAATGCTGGGTCTGACCGAAGCAGCTCTCGAGGCTCTTCGATTAAAAAAGGTCATTACCTGACCATTTAACTACAGGAGTTGTCGCAGTCTCAATTCCGCGGCCTGGGTAACATACGGCAACATGATTGTGACGGCGTTTCTTACATACTCTTGCTTAAAGTCATGCAAAGCGACATAGCCTTTCATCCACATCAGGACAGTTGACCACCCTACAGAAGAAAGCAACCGGGCCAGAAAATCTCTGTCTGTTTCTAGTCGAAGCTCACCGCTAACAGCCATTTCAGCAAGCTCTTCCCTGTTGAAAGATAACGATGTCCCAATCAGCAGTTGAACGATCGGGTCCTGGGCATCGGCACTAAACAACATCTTGCCCATAGCTTCCGCGTACTTAGGCGTTTCTACAATCTGATCGGCAACTGCCTCGACACGCGCCACATAACGACCAAGACCTGACGTGTTAGTTTTAACGACCACCGCATTGATCTCTGCCAACTGATCTTCAAGCGCAGCGAGAATCAGAGCGTCCTTGCTCTGGTATAGGTTGTACAGAGTTGATGTCGATACATCCGCAATGACAGCAAGCTCGCGCATGTTCAGGCCTTCATAGCCGACCTGGGACAATTGATCCCTAGTACTGTGAAGAATACGCTCCCGTCTGCGTTGTTGCACCGCGGTCAGTGTTTTTACTGTCATATACTCCTGCCAAGTTCGTTACCCGCATGAACGGCGGTCAAGATGCTGTTCTTGCCGCGGACGTCACCGATCATGTGCGTGGGTGGTCCATTTCCCTGAAGTGATTGCCAGAGCTCGCGACTAGGCTCATTAAAGCCGACAAACACCACCGTCTTCGCTGGAATCTTACGGCTTCGCTCTGTAAACAAGACCCCTATTTCCACTTCGTTCTGACTAATGCCACGCACGTAGTGCGAACCGACAAAATCAAAATCGCCAGAATACAACCGTTCCCTTGCAGCACCCGCGGTAACGGGCGGATAGTTTAGCCTGGCGCCAACAGAGTCATTTCTGGATACCATGGTGACGTGAATACCTTTCTCCAACAAAATATCAACGATCGAGATAGCTTCAAATGTTCCGGTATCGTCATAAACCACCGCGGGTCCCTGAATGTGTGTAATGTCCCCATACCCAAGCAGGTCCCAGGAAGTGTAGACATGTGGTAGATCAAAACCGGGTATTTCGCTTGCCGGTGTTGCCTGTTGCATACCGTCCGTGCGCGGCGTCGTTCCCGTCGCCAGGACAATTTCATCTGGTGCTATTTGGGAAACCATCTCTTCGTCGACGTAAGAATTCAAATGGACATCAACCCCCAGCGTTTCCAATTCCTCAGCCAGCCAATCTACTATGGTACCAATATCACTGCGTTTAGGGGCAGACCTCGCCATGGCAACCTGACCACCAAGCGACTTCATCGCCTCATGAAGCTCAACCTGATGACCACGCAACGCCGCAGTCCTGGCAAACTCCATGCCCGCGGGGCCACCACCTACCACCAGAATTTTTTTCGGCTGGCTTACTCTGTCCTGAGGCTCAAATGTCAATATCTGTTCTTTTCCGGCAGAAGCGTTAACAACACATCCTAATCGGCCACCGGACATTAACTGGCCGACACACCCCATATTAGTCCCGATGCAGGGACGTATTGTGTTCTCCTCGTAACGACGAGCCTTGTTAACCAGGTTTGGATCAGCAATCAGGGCTCTGACCATGGAAACCATATCTGCCTCACCGCTGGCCACAATGGCGCTCGCGTGATCAAGCGTCATGATGCGACCAGTGACCATGGTAGGTTTGCTAATAAATGGTTTAATCACTCCGTTGGCTTGCATCTCCACGCCCAACGGGTCGTCAGACGGTGCAATCAGTTTATGAAATCGCCAGTAGGCGCCCATATGCAGAGAAATATAATCCGCAACAGGATCAACCGCCCTGGCGATATCTGCATTGATCTCCGCCGTCAGACCACCCGGCACGTAATCCTCGTTCGGTAAACGAACACCTATAACAACCGAATCACCAACTTCATCGCGAACAGCCTCGATCACTTCGAACATGAATCGCATTCGATTCTCGAGACTGCCGCCATATTCGTCCGTTCTCTTATTTAGAGCAGGCGATAGAAACTCGTGTATCAGATAACCACTGGAAGCATGGATATCAATGCCGTCAAGGCCGCAGTCCCTGACTCTGCCGGCCGCCAGGGCAAACGAATGGACCACGTCATCAATCATGGCCTTGGTCATCTCTACCGGCATGACCCCCGCCATCGGATTGGGGACAGCACTGGCCGACCAGTTTTCCGGCATGCCCTGCATCCCTGCACCGGGATGGTAAAGCTGGATGAAGAGTTTCATTCCATGAGGCCTGATCCTATCAGCAATCTCCGTCAGGAACGGTTTGCAGGCGTCCGTATGCAGCGGAATGCCCTGTGGCGCACTCTTATGGATACCAGTCGCCTGAATAGTCGACATCGCAACACCGCCTTTCGCCCGCGCTTCGTGGTAAGAGATCAAGTCTTCTCCAGCAAGCCCTGTTCCATGGGGAGAGCGAACGATTCGGTTTTTCAACCTGGTTGGACCCATCGTTAGTGGTTCGAATAGGTTGTCGTAAAGCGCCATAATTAACATCTCATTCAAATGGTAAACTTTTATAACACGTTCCATTTTTTTTGAACAGGACCTGGGCATAGAAATAAAGATGCGCCTGACGCTAGCGCCCTGACTACTTTCTCTAAAGAAACGGAATCGACATTAGGTGGCCTTGATATTAGTCCCAACAAGCAAGCCCAGTCCGCGTCTAGCTTTGCCTCGTAAACACACAATTCATCGGCATAACGATGACTATTTTAAACCGGCTGAAAGGCGGGGTTCGGCGCTCATGGGGCCAATAATGCAGGCACCAGAGAAAATCGCAGAGGAGATTTTGATGCTGATCAGCAACGCTGCTCGTGCCGGCAATTGGCAATCGATAGAGAACCTCCCCGGATGACTCGCCTTAAATATCCAGTCAGGTTTTACAGTGTTATCGGCAAACGAGCGAAAGCAATAGTCACAAAGCGATTATAGGCTGACCAGATTCTGACAGGGTTTCTCGATCGTGAGTTTCAGCCCCCCCAAATGAAGGTTTGAGGGCCTCGTTCTTGTGCTATCCCACCAGAGAACAGCTCGGTTCTCCCATTCAGGGTGTTTCTTGAGCACCGTCTGATAAACATTAATAGCCGATTCAAGCTTGTTAGGATAGAAGCAGTGACATTCTATGGCCGGTGCGAGGCCCGCTGCGGCGCACTGCTTGATCTTGGCATTGAGTCTAACTACCTCGTAATCCAGACGTTCAATGTCCCGGATATCGGTGGCTTCCATCAGTTCGAGAGGAAATCCTGGCGTGCCACCGGATACCAGCGGTACAAACATCAATAAACTAAACAAAACGACTTTCATTGCTTCCTCGGCAGGTTTAAATCAATCCGTTAACAGTTTTCAGACCGCGATGACTCAACAAACGACCATCAGCGGTTACTAATTTCGCTTCCTGATTCAGCGCGGTTGCGAAAATCAATCGGTCGACAGGGTCGCCCGAAAATTCCTTCAGACTCGCTGCCGCAAGTGCGACCTTGCCATCAGCGGGTAGCTCAACGAACCCACCATTGAGCAGCGAGACTCTCCATTCAGTCAGTGACCCTTCAAATGCGAGACGTCCCTTTTCGATGAACATACCAATTTCCCAGAAGGAAACGGATGCAATAGCGACCTCTTCTTGCTGGTGCGACTGCTCAATCATCCGGCGTGCTCTTTTTCCAAGACGCTCCGAACCCTGGTCCAGCCAGACCAGTACGTGGGTATCTAACAAGATCATCAGAAGCCTGGACAACTTCCTGGCGATTCAGAACACGATGTGCCTTTAGTCTCCATCCCAATTCTCATTGACTGGTTCAACCAGTTCGTCCATCAACTGCCACATTCCTCTGTGCAACCCGTAGACCTCACGTGGTTTGCTTTTGATGGGAACAAGCTTGGAAACAGGTTTGCCATTTTTTGTGACGACAATCTCTTCGCCGGATTGGGCCACGTCATCCATCAGGCTAAGGCACTTGGCTTTGAATTCTGAAGCTTTGATTGTTTTCATACTCATTGCTTATATGACCATGGTCATGACCATAGTACTATTATTCAGATTCGATACAAACCTTTTTTTCGGTGTAAGCTATCCATCACCATCAATCTGGGAGATAAAAGTGCCACTGGAAAACAAACGACCCCTGGAAAACAAGATCGCAATCGTCGTGGGCGGTGGACAGACAGCGGGTGAAACCATAGGAAATGGGCGTGCAACCGCGATTCTATTTGCCCGAGAAGGCGCCAGGATAGCTGTCGCAGATAGACTTCTGTCGTCCGCTGAAGAAACGGTCAAAATGATTGTTGCCGAAGGTTTTGAGGCCTTTGCCTACGAGTTGGATGTTCGTGATGAAGAAGGCATCAAGAATCTCGTCAGCGCGGTCGTACAGAAATGGGGGAGAATCGACATTCTGCACAATAATGTCGGCGTCAGCATTGCAGGTCAGGATGCAAGCGTTGAAAAAATAACTCCTGAAGGCTTCGATAACATGGTGGCTATTAACCTTCGTTCAATGGTCCTCACCAGCAAACATGTGCTACCTCATATGAGACAAGCTGGCTCAGGAGTCATCATTAATATCTCTTCTCTGGCAGCGATTAAGCCTTTCCCGTTAATTGGCTACAAAACCACCAAGGCGGCGGTCATCGCACTCACGGAGCAGCTTGCGGCTGGTAATGCCAGATACGGCATTCGAGCCAATGTCATTCTTCCAGGCTTGATGAATACGCCCATGGCGGTCGAAGGAAGGGTCAATTCGGGCAAACCGAGGGATGAAGTCATTGCGGAGCGCGACCGCCTGGTGCCCCTCGGCAGAAAAATGGGAAGTGCGTGGGACGTCGCTCATGCCGCGGCATTCCTGGCTTCGGACAAAGCTGGTTACATTACCGGCGTATCTCTACCAGTTGATGGAGGCTTGTCAATCGCCTAACCATGGACGGACCTCGCGATACCGGGCAATTCGAATGATCTCTTCGGGTTGATTCGCTGTCTTCACAATCATTATTCTTAAACAGGGTTCTTAATCACTATTTTTAATCATTGTTCTTAATCATTGTCGGAGGCAAACAACACCTGAACCTGGGTGATTTGCGGAACAAACTCCATAGCACGTCGCTTAAGTTTATCTGCTATCTCACTCGCCGCAGCCGGTGAACTTGCGAGGGCGAATGGCAGGCAGACTTCCAGCCTGATCGAACCGTTCAGGTAGTGAAGGTTCGTCCTTAGAATATTCTGTGCTGGCGAGTACTCCTTCCAGCATTCCTCCAGGAGCCGCAACAGCTCGCCTCTATCTGGCAACGATTCATCAAACACATCATCCTCAGCATCCACATGGACGACTACGTCACTGATCTCCGGAAACTGCTCCGTCAGACCAAACCTCACCTGCTCCGCAATCTGATGACCTTCAGAAACTGTAATCATCGAATCAACCGCAATATGTACATCAACCAAAACACTCGCACCCATCCGGCGCGTTCTTAAGGCATGGAATCCCTTAACGCCGTGGGTCCTGCCAACAGCACCCTCCAGTTCGTCGAGATAGGACCGATCCATCCCTTTGTCTACCAGCTCCTGCACACTAGGCGCACCTAGATCCCAGGCAACCTTGGCGATGATGACGGCGACACCAATCGCCGCTAGAGCGTCCAGTTCTGGTAATCCCAACATCGCACCGACGATACCCACGAACACCATCACTGATGAAAGCGCATCGGTCCTGCTGTGCCAGGCGTTTGCCTCAAGAATGGGGGATTGATGCAATTTGGCCACTTTCATCGTGTAGTGATAGATGTATTCCTTACTAAGCCCCGACACCATGACGACCGACAGAGCAAACCACCCTGGAGTTACATCTTTGCCCGACTCGTAAAAAACATCCAGGGCGTTATCCACGATAGCAAGCGCTACAAGAAACAATGCCAGTGCCAGCAAGACGGTGGTGATCGTTTCGATCCGGGCATGGCCATAAGGATGATCCTCATCAGCCATTTTATTACCTTGCCTGACCGCCACCAGCACCATGCCGTCGGTAACGAGATCGGATATTGAATGTATTCCATCAGCGACAAGTGCTTGCGAATTTTCCACGACGCCTAGAAAGACCTTGAGTACTCCCAACACAAGATCCACCGCCGCCCCTACTAGCGTTACGTCTGTCAGCGCTTTAAGCCTGGCGTCTTCCATCGCATTCGAGCTCATAAGCTAACCGTCATAAAATAGAGATCATAGAGTAATAACCGCGGTCAAAAACTGGGACGGGAGGAAAAAGGTGTCAATTGCAACTCGTGTGTCCAGCAAGACCTGTCCTGGGTATGTAAGTAGTAAAATGCATCAGCAATTGCAGCCGGATTGATAATCATTTCAGGCTTCGACTGCGCCATGGGTAGTACGCGAGTTCCGGGCGAATCGATCAACCCATCCACGACGACATTGGCAACATGAACACCGAACTCCGAATACTCTTCCGTTAACACTTGCGCCAGCGTGCGCATCATAACTCTCGGATAGTAGAGCGACTCACCGGTCCGTCGCTTCTTGCCCCTGAGAGAAGCGGCATTGTTGGTGATCAGGAAAGAACCCTGACCGCGCTTCCTCATTGCCGGTAATATTTCCTTTGCCACCAGAAATGGGCCCCGGCTTGATATGTTTTGTGCTGTTTCAAAAAACTCGACCGGCATGTGTTCGAGCAGTTCCATTTCTGGAGGAAGATCCCTGCCCTCCAGATATCCTGCGTTAAGCACCACGACTTCCGGATCACCCAATTCTCTTCTGACTGTCTCGAAGGCAGTTGAAATCGAGTCATCGGACTCAAGGTCCAATTCTACCGTCATGCACGCAAGCCCCTCCGCGTCTATGGCCGCCTCCAGCGCCGAAGCATTGGGCTTGCTCCTTGTAGTGAGCACTACATGGAAACCCTCGCGGGCAAATTTCAGCGCTATGGCGCCCCCGACTCCCCACCGTATCGATAGCGGCAATTCGTCGTCAGGGATATTCCCTCCGTGGACCATTCGGGTATTGCGACCATCAGATTGCCACTTGGACGTGGCACCAATCACCACGGCTACGGGTTTTGTCATTGTTCACCTCTTATGGGAATGCTACTCGCTATATTTCCAAGTGTCATTCAAGGAGCCCCAAAATACCCCCGGCTTAACAGCATGAGACTGACCTCGATCAAAGCACCCAGAAATCAGATTGATCATATCAATGTTGTTATACAAGAAACCCTTACCGCTGCTACGGACGAGCGCTCCAGTACTTTTGAACGAATTAAAAAGCGCCTGGACCGACGGAGTATATGTCTCTCTCAAGTTCAGTCGCGGATCGAAACCAATCAGGTGGTGCCTGCTGACTGCACTTTCGCCGGAATAGCGGATTCTCCGAACTGTAATTCGACCATCTGCGCATAGATAGCATTGCGAGTCACAAGTTCACTATGGCTGCCTACATCAAGGATCTTGCCTGCATCCAGGACGACAATCTTGTCCGCTTGAAGCACTGTTGCAAGCCGGTGAGCAATGACCAGGGTGGTTCTGTTCTTCTGCAATGCATCCAACGCCGACTGCACCAACCGCTCACTTTCCGCATCCAGGGCGCTGGTAGCTTCATCGAGCAGCAAAATGGCTGGATCCGCAAGAATTGCACGAGCTATCGCTACCCGCTGTTTCTGACCGCCTGACAATCTGGCGCCCTTCTCTCCCAGATAGGTTTTATAGCCATCGGGCAGCTCACTAATAAAACCATGGGCCGACGCTGCGGTGGCTGCTTCGATAACTTGCATATCGGTCGCGTAGGGACGACCAAAACGAATGTTTTCCGCGGCGCTATCACCAAAGATCACACAATCCTGGGGAACCATCGCCATGGCAGACCTGACCTCCTTAGGATCAACAAGATTTATGTTTACACCATCAATACAAATCCGACCGGACTGCGGGTCGTAAAACCGGAGTAACAACTGGAACAGCGTACTTTTACCTGCGCCAGATGGCCCCACAAACGCGACATGTTCACCCGGCTTGATATCAAGAGAGAACTCCCGGATAGCAAATTCGTTTTTCCGGGACGGATAGCCGAAATCCACCTGCTCAAAGCTGACTGCACCGCTACACGGTTTAGTTAACTCGATAGGGTTTGCAGGCGTCCGGATCATCGATTCCATCTGCAATAACTCCGTCAACCGCTCCATCGCACCGGCTGCTCGCTGCACCTCTCCCCATACTTCACTTAAGGATCCTGCGGCAACACCAACAAACATGGCATACAAAACAAACTGACCGAGTTCACCGCCGGATATTGTCCCTCCAAGCACCTCTTTCGCACCTAGCCACAGCACGAAAATCAATGCACCAAACACGCTGGCCGTCGCAACCGTCGTTAATAGCGCCCGCACCTTGATTCTCCGGATAGCTGTCCGGAAGCTTTTCTGGATAGCCTCAGAGAATCGCTCTATCTCAAGACCTTCTGCGGCGAACGACTGCACGGTTTCTGCGTTCCCGAGTATTTCAGCGGCCTGACCGCTGGCATCTGCTATTCTGTCCTGGGTATCACGCGAAAGCCTTCTTAACCATCGCCCAACGACAAGAATCGGCAACACAATTAGTGGAAAGATCAGCAGCAGTATGCCCATCAATTTAATGTTGGTATAACCCAGCAGCAGCAAACCACCAACAAACTGAATCGATGACCGCAGGACAATTGAAATACTGACTCCCGACACAGATTGAATAAGCGTTGTATCAGCTGTCAGGCGCGACAGGACTTCTCCTATTTTAGTCGTTTCGAAGAATGTGGGATCCATATAGATCACATGCGCAAAGACCTTGCTGCGCAGGTCCGCGACGACTCTTTCCCCCAGCCAGTTCACAAAGTAGGATCGCGCGGCACCAAAAAAACCAATGACCAGCGCAAAAACCAGCAGAATGAAAAAATAGCGGTCTACGTTCGCGGCATCCTCGACAGAAAATCCATGGTCAATCACATTTCGGACAGCCATCGGCATAGCCAGCAACGCTGCCGAGGAGATGAGCAGCGCCACCATGGCAATTACCAAAACCCCCTTGTAAGGCGCAATGAACGGCACCAATGAACGCAGTGGCCGGAGGGATTTACCTTTTTCCCGGTTTTCCGGGACAACTTCACTCATAGTAATTTTACGGCAAATGGTAGATTTCTGGAGGACGAAGTTTACCTGAAGCTAGGCGCTGCGTAGAGCGATTACTGCCAATGGCCGATGAATAAGTTTTGCGGACCAGCAGACGATTCATTTCAGCAAACGTTTGAGCTATTTGCCCAACACCCCAGTGAAGACATAGACCGCATAGACCTGCGACTGAGGAGAACAGGGTCTCATCAGCTGCGATCAGAGTCCCCTGCCAGTGATGTTCAAACATCCGGTCCATCTTCAAAGCCTTCGGACTGATTACCCCTTCGCGAGAGGGGAGAGGCATCAAAACAAGGCTCTGAACCCTAAGAAAAGCCATGATAGAGTGTTCTGCATGCATCATTGGCCTGAAAAATATGAAGATAGACCTGCTCTCTCCTGACAGTTTTAAGGGCGGTCACCCGCATGACCAATACAACTGGCTTCGGGAACATGACCCTGTTTTCTGGCATGAAGAACCGGGAGGATCAGGGTTCTGGGCTGTCACAACACACAAAGATGTCTACAACATTGGTAGGAACGCCAGTGTGTTTTCTTCTGAGCCGAGCATCATGATCCAGGACCCCGACCCTGGGCAGGCTAACTTTTCTGGTGACGCAAAGATGATGCTGATGATGGATCCGCCAGAGCACACGGCCTATCGAAAGCTCATCAGCCGTGAATTCACCCAGGGCCCAGCAAAACAGTACACCGCGCGCATTGAACAGCTCGCAACCAAGATCCTTGATGCGGTGACGGAAAAAAACCAATGCGATTTCGTCTCTGAGATCGCCGGCGAAATGCCTAGCTTAGTGATTGCAGATCTAATGGGACTACCGCTGGACGATGGCCGTGAGCTTTATAAGCTGACTGAGGTGATTCATTCAGCGCCCGAGTCTCTTCCGGAAAATGCCATTGCGCACGCTGTCATGAAGATGTTTGAGTATGGCCAGGGGGTTATCAATGATAAACGCGCCAACCCGGGCGAGGACCTTGCCAGCAAACTACTGGCCGCTGAAGTGGATGGACAGAAACTGACAGATGCCGAGTTTCTGTTGTTCTTCATGCTACTGATCGATGCGGGCGGAGATACAACCCGAAACCTGGTCGCTACGGGCATGTATGAACTCCTGAAGAACCCAGAGCAACTCGCATTGCTACAGTCGGATGTAGACAAGCACCTGCCTGGCGCAAGAGACGAATTACTGCGCTGGACATCACCTGTCATCTACATGCGCCGAACTGCCAAACAGGACGTGGCGCTTAGCGGAAAGTCGGTGAAAGCAGGTGACAAAGTCGTTCTTTACTATGGCGCCGCGAACCGGGATGAAAACGTATTCGATAATCCGCACCAACTGGACATCACGAGATCACCTAACAAACACCTGGCGTTCGGTGGCGGACATCACGTTTGCCTGGGTCAGTGGTTCGCAAGGCTCGAGATCGACGCGATTCTAAGAGAAGTGCTTGGCAGGATGACTGATATCGAGATTAACGGAGACCTGGAGTGGATGCCGAGTAACTTTATCTCTGGCCTAACCCGCATGCCGGTTAGGTTTCAGGCTCGGCGTTAACTTTACGCTGCATTAGCCATCAACCTGTTCGGCCGCACTTCCCTCTATCTTTTTGAAGAGGCCTCAAATTCATCCCCTTTCTTCAACAATGCCGTTTGGACCTTTTGAGCGCAGAGAAACAGCGGATGATCATAATGAACGAGCGCTATTAAGACTTCTCCGACTGCCGCATGACGCGAATCAATCCAGACATCTCACGAGAACTGGACATGTC
>Ga0208971_1000741_pt1 | contig 21853 bp, 17 predicted proteins | sample AOAMet1_18_M0_10_2_FD_188229 | JGI IMG/M metagenome (GOLD analysis project Ga0208971, IMG submission 188229) | Ammonia-oxidizing marine microbial communities from Monterey Bay, California, USA - CAN11_18_M0_10 (SPAdes) | ecosystem: Environmental > Aquatic > Marine > Intertidal zone | place... | reverse complement strand
TTAACGTATACCGCAGGTAATATGGAAATAGAAACCGTATCAATATGTAGCATGCTTGGGATTTGCGTTTACCTAGATACAGGAAAAAACAGACATGACTTATCGCATCTTTCTGATGGTGTTTATATCGTTACTGTAAAGGATAAAAACGGCGCAATAAAAAAAACAAAATGGGCTAAGAAAAGCTGATTTTTCTATATTTCTAAATGATACTTTACAGTATCTTTGACCTATGCAAGAAAAAATTATTATTACTGGGATGGGAAGTATATCTTCCATGGGGAGTACACAGGAAGAAATTTGGAAAAATTACTGCACACAAACTACCCGAATAACCCCTTGTTGTTTTAACAATTGTGATACTTGGGTTGGTAAACTTCATCCTAACCAAGAAGAGCTGCTTAAAAATTTACGTAAAGAAAACCCTCAATTTAGAAGATTAGATAAAACCGTTTTACTTTCAATTATCTCAGCTAGACAAGCTGTGAAAAATGCCGGATGGGGTGAAGAAAAAAACATTAGTATAAACCTTGGATCTTCAAGAGGAGCAACACAATTATTCGAAAAATACCATAAGAATTTTGTTCAAAATAAAGAGGATAGATTAACGCCATTGGTTTCGCCAACCACTACCCTAGGAAATATATCCTCTTGGGTAGCCTATGATATTGGCAGTAAAGGAGCTAGCTTTTCTCATTCCATAACATGCAGTACTGCATTGCATTCGATACTAAATGGAATTGCATGGCTTACTTCTGGAATGACTACAAAATTTATGGCAGGAGGAGCTGAGGCTCCTTTAAGTGATTTTACGATTGCACAAATGAGAGCTTTGAGAATATACTCAGAAGAAAAAGGTTCTTTCCCTTCGTTACCTATTGAAAAAAACAAAACCACAAACTCTTTGGTTTTAGGTGAAGCAGCAGCCGTTTTTTGTTTAGAAAAAGACAAAGGACAACATAGACAAGCTACCATTCAAGGGTTTGGCTTTTCTACAGAATTAATTGAACATAATGTATCTCTTTCTGCTGAGGCAGAATGCCTTAAGGAAGCAATGAAAATGGCCTTAAAAAATGCTAATTTAGAAACCGTAGATAGTATTGTAATGCATGCACCAGGAACTTTAAAAGGAGATGTAAGTGAATACAAAGCGATACAACATCTTTTTGGTGAAAAAATACCTCATTTAATTTCAACCAAATATACTACTGGGCATACTTTTGGTGCCTCTGGCGCCATTAGTATAGAACTAGCCATACTGATGTTAAAAAACAAAAAACTCATTAACCTTCCCTACGAAAGCTTCTCAGCAGGAAATAAAAACAACCCAACAAACATAATGGTCAATGCAACCGGCTTTGGAGGAAATGCCGTTAGTATCATTTTATCAAAATAAAAAAGAGTTACTAAAAAGAAGACTTATATTTGAACTGAATATTAAGAATACAGATGAAGGAAAATAGAAAAAATTGGACGAAAGAGGAGGTACTTGAAGTTTACAATAAACCGCTACTTGAATTGGTTTTCCAAGCTGCTCAAGTACACAGAGAATACCATAACCCAAGCGAAGTACAAGTGAGTACATTGCTATCCATAAAAACAGGTGGCTGTCCAGAAGATTGCGGGTATTGCCCACAAGCAGCAAGGTACCATACGGATATAGAAAAAAATGACCTAATGTCTGTGCAAACTGTAAAAGCACAAGCATTAAGAGCTCAAAGCTCAGGCTCTTCTAGAGTTTGTATGGGTGCCGCATGGCGAAATGTAAAAGAAGGCCCAGAGTTTGACCAAGTTCTCGAAATGGTTCGAACAGTTAGAGATTTAGACATGGAAGTATGCTGTACGCTAGGTATGCTAACTCCAGACCAAGCCAGAAGACTTTCTGATGCTGGTCTTTACGCATACAACCACAACTTAGACACTTCCGAAGAACATTACAAAAAAGTAATTTCTACAAGAGGTTATGAAGATCGAATAGAGACCATTGGAAATGCTCGAAAAGCCGGACTAACGGTTTGTTCAGGAGGAATTGTAGGTATGGGAGAATCTGTAGAAGATAGAGCAGCCATGTTGGTTACACTTTCAAACTTAAATCCTTACCCAGAGTCTGTTCCAATAAATGCGCTTGTGGCTGTAGAAGGCACACCGATGGAAGAACAAGAGCAAATTCCTATTTGGGATATGATAAGAATGGTAGCTACAACTCGAATTGTACTTCCAACAACAACCGTTCGACTTTCAGCTGGGAGAACTGAAATGACCGACGAAGGCCAAGCGTTATGCTTTATGTCTGGAGCCGGTTCTATTTTTGCTGGAGACAAACTTTTGACCACACCAAACCCGGACATCAATAAGGATATGGAATTATTTAATACCTTAGGACTTGTGCCTCAAAAAGCCTACAAAAAAGGAGATAAACCTGCAGTAAACGAAAACTACAAGAACAGTAATTTGTCTGACCAAAAAATAAAATGGTCCAGACCTGCCCATACTATTGAAGCAAATATTGCAGCAACCAAGAGTGCCAAAGAAAAACGCAAACTAGAAACCAAATCTTAACATATAAATTATGAAAAAACTATTTCTAACTATCGCCTTAGTAAGCTGCTCACTTTCGATATCAGCTCAAAGCTTTTCGTGGGGACCTAAAATAGGAATTGCTGTACCATCAATAAAAGTGTCTGATGTTCAAGATGTAAATTCTGGAGCACAAGCACTTAGTCTTCTTGAGGATGTAAATGGTAAAGTAAGTGGGCATATTGGTGTCTTTGCTCGAATTTCTTTACTAGGCTTTTACATTCAACCCGAGTTACTCGTTAGTAGTTCTAAATCTGAGGTTGGTTTTAACATACCTACAGACGATTTTAACTTAGAAAGTGTAATGGGTGAAGTAAAACTTAACAAGCTAGACATTCCAGTATTAATTGGAAAACGTTTTTTAAAAGTCCTAAGAGTTAACGCGGGGCCTGTATTTACATTACCACTAAACGAAGATATTAGCTTTAAAAATCTAACAATCAATATAGAGGATGTAAAAACCAATTATAAATCAGCTACGATTGGTGCTCAAATTGGTGCCGGACTAGACTTAACTTTTCTAACAGTAGATGTTCGTTATGAACTAGCTCTTCAGTCTTTATCCGAGGGTATTTCAATTGGAAACGCAGAGTTTGCAGCTGACCAAAGAGTAAATCAATTCTTAATAGCTATTGGAGTTAAATTTTAATAGAATTTAACAATACTATACAATACCTCTGACAAGTCGGAGGTATTTCTCTTTCAAGCAATTTAAACTTTAAGGACTGCACATAAAAAGTTAGGATCTAATAGCTTATTTTTGTCTTTCAAAACTAAAGAACATGTTACAAGTAGCCTATATTAGAGCACATAAAGAAGAAGTTATTGAGCGATTAGCTGTAAAAAATTTCGATGCTAAAGAAATCATTGAAGAACTAATCGTACTAGATGAAAGGCGACGAAATACACAATCTGATAATGATGCAATTTTAGCAGAATCAAATAAATTGTCTAAAGAAATTGGCGAACTTTTTAAATCGGGTAACGTAGAACAAGCAAATGCTAAAAAAACGGAAACTGCACTACTAAAAGAAAAAACTAAAGTTTTACAGCAGGTACTTTCAGAAACTCAAGAATCACTTGAGCGAAAACTTGTGCAAATTCCAAACATCCCAAACAAATCGGTTCCTAAAGGAACAAGTGAACAGGATAATGAAGTTGTTAGTCAAGAAGGAGAAATCCCAAACCTTGGGGAAAATGCCAAACCACACTGGGAACTTGTAGCAGAAAAAAATATAATTGATTTTGAATTAGGAGTAAAAATAACAGGAGCTGGATTTCCTGTTTACCGTGGAAAAGGGGCTCGAATGCAGCGGGCACTGATCAATTTCTTTTTAGATAAAAATATTGAAGCAGGATATGAGGAAATTATGCCTCCGCTGCTTGTTAACGAGGCTTCTGGTTTTGGAACAGGACAACTACCCGATAAAGAAGGTCAAATGTACCATGCAACAGAAGATAATTTATATTTAATACCCACTGCAGAAGTCCCTGTTACAAACATTTTTAGAAATGTAATTGTAAAAAAAGAAGACCTTCCCCTAAAATGTACAGCTTATACACCCTGCTTCAGAAGAGAAGCAGGTTCCTATGGAAAAGATGTAAGAGGCTTAAATCGTTTGCACCAATTTGACAAGGTAGAAATTGTTCAAATCCAGCACCCAGATGATTCCTATAAAGCATTAGATGTAATGGTTAAACATGTAGCGGGTATTCTTCGTGAATTAGGACTTCCCTTTAGAATTCTTAAACTTTGTGGAGGAGACCTAGGCTTTACCTCTGCACTAACCTTTGATTTTGAAGTATACTCGGCTGCACAAGAAAAGTGGCTTGAGGTTAGCTCTGTGTCTAATTTTGAAAGCTACCAAAGTAACCGTTTAAAATTACGCTTTAAAGACGAGGATAAAAAAACAACCCTTTGCCACAGCCTTAACGGTTCTGCCCTTGCTTTGCCACGAATTATGGCTGCGCTTATAGAAAATTATCAAGATGCTGAAGGAATAACTATTCCAGAGGTATTGGTACCTTACTGTGGGTTCAATAAAATCTAATCCAACAACCGAAGGTTCTGCTTCGGTTTTTTGTAATGCTAAGAAATAAACGAAACATATTGATAGTTGCTGTATTGATTTCTTCTTGCCAGGAAATCAATATTTCTAAAGAAGTTAATTACACTTTACTTCTAGACTCTTTAGTGCAGAATCAAAAGAGTTTTCTCAAAGATATTGACACCACACTTGTTAATGAATGCTTACATAAAAGTGCAGAAAGAATAAGGTTATTTGATTTAGATAATTTAGATGTATTTCAAAAAGATTGGATTCATCAGGACAAATTGGCTTACCAAAAAATTGAAAAGAATTTTATGCATTTCAATAGCCAACTTGATAGCTTATTAAAAGAACTCGTTTTTTCTAAGAATCAGATAGTGGCCTTAAAAGAAGACCTGATTCATAGACATTTAAATAAAACGCAGTTTTCCTTATACTTAAGTGAAGAACAAAAGATGCTTGGAAAACTTAATGTATGTGGTGACAAATTAAAAAGTACTTTTACAACTAATTTAGCACATTTCGATTCCTTGGAATACAAACTACATGCAATTTTTATACAGTTGAACGCTATACACATTCAAAATGGAAACTTTATTAAAAACTAAATTACAGCTGTTTCTAGTAGCACTTAGCTTTCCTGTTTTACTTGCAGCTCAAAACAACAACCAGGCAAAACTAGCCAACCAATTTTTCAAATCAGGTGCTTATCAAAAAGCAAGTGAACTCTACGTTAAACTATACAACACCCATAAATCGACAAACTACTATCAAGGATTACTCGATTGCTATCTAGCGCTTTCAAAACTAGAAGAGGCTGAAAAACTAGTCAAAAAACAAAGTAAAAGAAATCCAACTCAAATTTCTATAACTATAGATTATGCGCATGTTCATAGCTTAAAAGGCGAACTAAAAAAAGCCACTAAGAAATTTAGATTAGCTTTAAATCAATTAAACAAAAACGAACAATTCGTAACTGTTACAGCCAATAGGCTTTATAAATTTGAGTATTTTGACTATGCTATAGAAGCCTACAAAATTGGACTTCGAAATCCAAACCAAACCAACTATCGATTTCAATTGGCTAAAATTTACGGCCAGCAAGGAAAGATCGGCTTGATGTATGAAAATTATTTGGAGCTAATCGTTAGAAATAAAAAATACACACAGAGTGTAAAAAACATTTTAAATAGAACCATAAACAATGACCCTGAAAATGAAAACAATCAACTGTTAAAAGGGATCTTATTACAAAAAGTTCAAGAAACAGAAGATGAAAATTTAGCCGAATTTTTAATTTGGCTCTTTATTCAAGAAAAAGATTTTCAGGCCGCATTTGAGCAAGAAAAAGCTATGGATAAACGCCTAAAATTTGGGCAAAAGAAACTTTTTGAATTGGCTTCAATTTGCAGAAAAAATAAAGATTTTGAAACAGCCAAAAATTGCTATGCATACATCATTAATTTAGGAACTGAATCAAAATATTACCTAGATGCACAAACGGCCTTACTTAGAGTTAAAAAAGAACTTCTTGAAGCAAAGCCAGAAACCAATAAAGAGGATTGGCTCCTATTGGAACAAGAATATCTTACTAGTTTTTTTGCGCTGGGCAAAACAAGTTATACCATTCTACAACTTAGAGATCTCGCGCAAATACAAGCCTTCAATCTTTACGATCTAAACAAAGCCTCTTCGACCATTAAAGAAGCTTTAAAAATAAATGCAGCGAGTGATGAAGACATCGCTCAATGCAAACTCGTTTATGCAGATATTCTCTTATTGCAAAATGAGATTTGGGATGCAATCTTATATTATTCTCAAGTAGATAAGGCCTACAAACATGATGTTTTAGGCCATGAGGCAAAATTTAGAAGAGCAAAAATATCCTACTATCAAGGCGATTTCGATTGGGCGCAAGCTCAACTAGATGTACTCAAAAAGTCGACTGCTAAACTCATTGCAAATAATGCTATGGAATTAGCTCTTTTAATACAAGACAATCTAAACATGGATACTACAACCGTAACTATGGAGCTTTTTGCGCAAGCAGATCTTTTTATTTACCAAAATAAACTAAATGAGGCTTATGAAATATTCGACAACATAATCATAAATTACGAAGGTCATAGTTTAATAGACGAAGCGCTTTTTAGGCAATTTACTATTAAAATGAAGCAAGGTAAAAAAGAAGATGCAAGCGAATTGTTAGATCAAATAATCCGTTTCTTTTCTTATGACATTTTAGCAGATGACGCAAAATTTGAACAAGCACAACTGCAAGAATATTTTTACACTGACACCACTAAAGCTTTAAATTTGTACCAAGATATAATGACCAACCATCAAGATAGTTTTTACCTATCAGAATCTAGAAAACATTATAGAGAACTAAGCAAATAATAGCATGATTATATACAATGTAACCGTAAATATAGACGAAACTGTTCACCAAGAATGGCTCGATTGGATGAATACCAAGCATATTGCTAAAGTAATGAATACAGGTTTGTTTACCGCTGCAAAAATGAGCAAGGTTTTAGTAGAAGAACAAATGGGTGGGCTTACGTATTCCATACAATACACATGTGAAAGTATAAAAAAGGTAGATGAATACAAAGCTAAGTTTGCGGCAGAACTTCAAGAAGAACATACTAAAAAGTTTCAGGGAAAATTTGTTGCCTTTCGAACCCTTTTAGAAGTGGTAAACGAATTTTAATATGAAAAGAGTAAGAGCTAAAAAACACTTAGGTCAACATTTCCTGAAAGACCTTTCCATTGCAAGAGCTATTGTAGATGGCTTAAGCAACAAAGGTTATACAAATGTGGTTGAAGTAGGCCCTGGAATGGGAGTTCTTACGCAATACTTATTAAAAAAGGAATTTACAACACACGTAATTGAACTCGATAGAGAGTCCGTATCGTATCTAGAAACTCAATACCCTGAACTTAGTGACCGAATATACAGCACCGATTTTTTAGGTTTGGATTTAACCAAGTTAACAGAAGGACAGTTTGCTTTGATAGGGAACTTCCCCTACAATATATCCTCTCAAATTTTGTTTAAAGCACTCGAATACAAAGAGCAAGTGCCCGAAATTGTAGGAATGTTTCAAAAAGAAGTTGCCGAGCGAGTTGCTAGTGGTCCTGGGAGTAAAAAATATGGGATAATTTCTGTTTTACTTCAAGCCTTCTACGATATAGAATACCTATTTACTGTAGAACCCGAAGTTTTTGACCCGCCACCAAAAGTTAAATCTGGCGTTATTAGACTAAGAAGAAACCAAAAAGAAAAACTAGACTGTAACGAACGGTTTTTTAAACGAGTGGTAAAACAATCGTTTAGCCAAAGAAGAAAAACACTGCGAAATGCATTAAAACCTCTTATTGGAAAAAGTGGTTTTGAGGACCAACTCCTTTCACAAAGAGCAGAAAGATTATCCGTAGAAGATTTTGTGTACCTTACCAATAAGTTGGAAAATATTGAATTATGAAATTTGAATTAACCAAAGAATTTATAAACGATATTAAAGAGCGTTTGGAGCAAAAAGACTTTAAAGTCTTAAAATCCGAGCTTTCGCAACTGCATCATGTTGATATAGCAGCACTTATAGAAGAACTTGGCGAAGAACAAGGTAAAACCCTTTTTGAACTATTTGAAGATCAAGATTCTGCTGAAATACTTATTGAATTAGATGATGAAAATAGAGAAGTCGTTCTAGAGGATCTTACCTCACAAGAAATTGCTGAAGAACTGATTGAAAATCTAGACTCTGATGATGCCGCTGATATTATATCCGATTTATCTACAGCCAAGAAAGTAGAAGTTTTATCGCATATTGAGGACATAGAGCATGCCAGTGATATTGTAGATTTACTATCGTACCCTGAAAACACAGCTGGTGGTTTAATGGCCAAAGAGCTCATACAGGTTAATGACAAATGGTCTGTGCTTCGTTGCGTAAAAGAAATGCGCAAACAAGCGGAGGATGTAGATAAAGTTTACACCATTTATGTTGTAAACGACCATAACATACTATTGGGAACACTTTCGTTAAAAAAGCTACTATTAACCTCAGAAAAAACCTACATTAAAAATGTATACAACGAAAAAGTTATTTCTGTAAAAGCTGATTTTGATGATGAGGAAGTCGCGAATATAATGGATAAATACGATCTTGTTGTTTTGCCCGTAGTTGACGATTTAAATCGATTGATTGGTAGAATTACCATTGATGACATTGTAGATGTGATAAAAGAAGAGGCCATGGAGGATTATAACAAAGCCTCTGGGATCTCCGAACAGGTAGACTCTTCTGATGATATAATTACACTCACAAGAGCGCGTTTGCCCTGGCTACTAATTGGTCTAATGGGCGGAATTATGGGAGCTCAGGTCATGGGAATATTTGACATTCAAAACAACATAGAACTCGCCTTCTTTACACCACTAATTGCAGCTATGGGTGGCAATGTAGGCGTTCAATCTGCAGCCATTATAGTTCAAGGACTTGCCAGCAACAGCCTAGGAATGGATACTATGGGTGAGCGATTACTTAAAGAATTAGGGGTGGCCATGTTAAATGGAATCATTTGTTCTGTATTGATTATGCTTATTACATTTCTACTAGGCTACCCAAGTTCCATCTACTTCACCGTTAGTATATCCTTAATGGCAGTAATTATTTTTGCCGCCTTATTTGGAACCTTTGTACCCTTGGCTTTAAATAAATATAAAATTGACCCTGCTTTAGCTACAGGACCATTTATTACAACGGTAAACGATGTTCTTGGTTTGTTTATCTATTTCATGATTGGTAAATTATTTTTAGAACTCTAATGAAAGTTCTTTTTCTCGACAGTGTTCACGAAATACTCGAAAAACGTCTTGTACATTTAGGTTTTGAATGCCATCACGACTATACCTCTGAAAGAGCAATAATACTATCTAAAATTTCTCAATACCAAGGTTTGGTGATTAGATCCCGAACTCCTGTAGACAAGGAATTATTAGCAAAAGCAACAAAATTAAAGTTTATTGCCCGCTCTGGTGCCGGTCTAGAAAATATCGATACACAAGAAGCAACAAAATTAGGTGTTGTTTTATTCTCTGCTCCTGAAGGGAATAGACAAGCAGTCGGAGAGCATGCCTTAGGAATGCTTCTAAACTTGTTTAATAAACTAACTCATGCAGATCAACAAATACGCAAGGGGAAGTGGAAAAGAGAAGAAAACAGAGGCTTAGAGCTTTCTGGTAAAACAATCGGAATTATTGGTTATGGAAATATGGGCCAATCATTTGCAAAATGCCTCTCGGGATTTGGCTGTACGGTTTTAGCATACGATACCCATAAAATTAATTATTCTGACAACTACGTTTGTGAATCTACCCTGGAAAACATTCAAGAAAAAGCAAGCATTATTAGCTTTCACACACCTTATACTAAGGAAACACATCATTATTTAAATGATGAATTTGTGGCTAAAATGAAAAACCCATTTTACCTTTTGAATACGGCTAGGGGTAAAGTTGTTTGCACTGAAAGTTTGGTTAAAGGCCTGAAAAATGAAAAAATTAGCGGCGCTTGTTTAGATGTGCTCGAGTATGAAAAATCAAACTTCGAAAACCTATTCGAAGAAAATACACCGGAGGCTTTAAAGTATTTACTAAACGCATCTACTGTTTTATTAAGTCCTCATGTAGCAGGTTGGACAAAAGAATCTTATGAAAAACTATCAAATGTATTGGCAGACAAAATAGAACAGAAGTTTAAAACAAACTAACCTTTGACGTTTAAATACGATCGAAGCATATTCCCAACATACATCAAAGCCAACACAAGAAGCATTATCGTTAAGCCAGGCGCAAATGCCAAGTACGCTTTATCCAATATTATATACGAATAATGATTTTTAATCATAGAACCCCAGGATGGAATAGGTGCCTGCACTCCAATACCTAAAAAACTTAAACCTGCTTCTATTAATATCGCAGAAGCAAAATTTGCAGCAGAAATAACAATTATAGGACTCATGATATTCGGGAGAATGTGACCAAACATAATTCTTAAATCTCCAAAACCTAAAACTTTAGCAGCCTGAATATACTCTAGCTGCTTTAGGCTTAAAACCTGCCCTCTAACAACACGAGCCACTTCCACCCACATCGTTAAGCCAACGGCTACAAAAACCTGCCAAAAACCCTTTCCAAGAGCTAAACTAATAGCAATTACCATGAGTAAGGTTGGGATAGACCAAACCACATTTATAAACCAAAGAATTAATGCATCTACCCAAGAGCCATAGTAACCAGAAACTAACCCAAGGGTAATTCCTATCAGTAAAGAAATAAAAACAGCTATAAACCCAACAGACAAGGAAATTCTAGTGGCTATTAGCAACCTACTTAATAAATCTCTACCGTACTTATCTGTTCCTAAATAGTAAGTCTGCGTAAACTCAGGGGTTTGGTTGTTTGAAATTAATAGTTGATCAAGAGAAATGTCTGTTACCAAATTTGATGTATAAGAAACATAAGAAATAATGGAATCTTTCTGCGCGTAGGAGCGAATAGGAATTGAAGTAAAAGGAGGAACAACACCAGAGAGTAATTGTTCTATAAAACTTGTTTGAGTACGATTCTTTTTAGGAAATCTTAAAAAAGAAACGGTAGAGCCGGGTTTAAGCGTACTTAGCTCTAAATGCATCGTATTGCCATATGGGCTGTTATCCGGAGCTATAAAATAAGCGAATACAGCAATAAAGATGCTCATTACAATTATGAACATCCCTATAGAGCCCGAAACATGCTTTGTTAGAAAATTGACTTTCATATAATTTCTTAAAACTACAAATTATGAAGCAAACAAGAGTAAAACTCAGTATGATTTTAAGGTAAAACTTGAGTATAGCGCACACAAATTATCGATGATAAAAGAGTATATTTAAAACTTAATATAAACCATAAAAGGTGTGCAAGAAGAAAAAATAATACTGGGAATAGACCCAGGGACTAGTATTATGGGATTTGGCTTGGTAAAGAAAAAAGGAGCCAACTTTGAAATGATTATGATGGACGTATTAATTTTAAATAAATTGAATGACCCGTATTTAAAACTTCAGAAAATATTTCAAAAAACCTTAGCCATTATAGATCACTACAATCCTGATGAGGTTGCATTAGAAGCACCTTTTTTTGGGAAAAATGTGCAGTCCATGCTAAAACTTGGTAGAGCTCAAGGTGTGGCCATGGCAGCAGCACTGCAAAGAGAAATTCCGGTAACAGAGTACGCACCTCTAAAAATTAAAAAATCTATAACTGGAAGAGGAGCTGCTTCGAAAGAACAAGTTGCAGCAATGCTCATGCAGATGCTAAATATTAAAGAAATGCCAAAATACTTGGACGCAACCGATGGATTAGCAGCTGCCGTTTGCCATGGTTTACAAAATGGAGCTATTGCAACTGGAAAAGGGAAATCTTCTTGGGCTAGTTTCGTTAAAAACAATAAAGACCGTATTGGCTAAACTACTTTAAATGAACTCTAATCTTGGCTGCAATTGCTTGCATTTCATCAGTAGAAACCGTCAATTTAGGGTTGGAAAAATTAATATCTTCAACAGATTGAAGTGGCAAAAGATGAATGTGCGCATGTGGTACTTCTAAGCCAATAACTGCAATACCAACTCTTTTACAAGGAATCGCTATTTCTAAAGCCTTTGCTGTTGTTTTAGCAAAAAGCCAAAGGTTTGCATAAGCTTGGTCACTTAAATCAAATATGGAGTCTACTTCTTGCTTCGGAATGACCAAAACATGCCCTTTGGCTAACGGAAATACATCTAGAAAAGCCAGATGATGTTCATCTTCCATTATTTTAAAAGAAGGTATTTCGCCCGAAACTATCTTAGAGAAAATACTCGACATTAGCGACTAATATGAATAATTTCAAATTTCATAAGTCCTGCAGGAACAGTAATTTCGGCAATCTCACCTACTTTTTTACCAAGTAAACCAGTACCAATAGGAGAGCTAATTGAAATTTTTCCCGTTTTAACGTCAGCTTCAGACTCGGCAACCAATGTAAAAGTCATTTCCTTTTTGGTCGCTAAATTTTTAATCTTTACAATAGATAGCGCCAATACTTTATCGGTGTCTAACTGAGATTCGTCAATAATACGAGCACTTGCATACATGGCCTCAAGTTTTGCTATTTTCATTTCTAACATCCCTTGAGCCTCCTTAGCTGCGTCATATTCAGCATTTTCTGATAAATCGCCCTTATCTCTTGCTTCTGCAATTTGGTTAGATATACTAGGACGCTCAACAAATTTTAGTTGTTCTAACTCTTCTTTTAATTTTTGTAAACCTTCTTCGGTATAATATGATATTGTAGACATAATAGTAATTTACATTAGTGAAACGCAAAAAGAAGATCCAAATGGATCCTCTTTTTTATATTTAAATCTCCTTAAGGAGAAGGTATGTTATAAAGTAATACGAGCGCCTATAGAAACAGGTGAGTCTAATGGACTAGATTGTCGGTAAGAAAAATCTAAACCAAAATTGGTACCTGAGCTCAAAGGAACTTCGAAGGTGAAACCAGCATTAAATCCAGTAAAAGCGGTTGTACGAGTTTCGGTCTCTAGTATACCTTCTTCATACACATAACCAGATCTAAGCATAAAATAAGACTGGTAGGCATATTCAAATCCTATACCATATTGGTCTTTCGTAAATGAATTCGATGTAAAGTTACCGGCTACTGTAATACGGTTGTCTTGATCGATTGTGAAATCGTAAGCACCACCAATATTTAATGAAGAAGGCAATTCAAAAGCATCAGACTTAAATTCGAATGATTGAGAATATTCTGCTCCATGAGCTTCAGTATTCGTAAGCCTAACTCCGTTACCGTCACCTTCGTATTTCATTTTAGGACCGACGTTCTTAAGAGATACACCAAATTTAATTTGACGATCTGATCCAGCCACATACTGAATACCTGCATCTAAAGAGATGGCTGAGGCTTTCATATCTGGAGTAGACTCCGATATCATTCTTACCGTTGCACCACCTGAAATATTATCGGTAAATTTCTTAGCATAAGAAAGACCAATATTCATCATGGTTGGCGCATAAGTTGTACCCGTTCCTTCAGGAGCTTCTGTGGTAGTGATGTCTATATCTCCAAAACCTATAGAAGTAATTGCTAAACCAATAACAGCATCATCTGCCAATGATTTAGAAAAACCAAATGCATTTACTTGCATGTCAAACAGCCAAGAGGTAGAAGAAAAAACAAGCTCTGTGTTTACTGTACCTGCTAAACCGGCTACATTCATAAAGGTAGCTTCAAGACCTTGAACAGATGCCGTGTTTATACCACCCCAACCCGATGAACGAGCCCAAGGGTTAATTAGCAATTCTGTTGCTCCGGCTTGACCTGAACGTTGTTCGTTACCAGCATTCGCATTGAAAGAACAAAGCATCAATAATGCTGTTAAAATAACAGGCACCAATTTTTTTGAATATATTTTCATAACCATAGTCGTATGAATTTTAGTCTTTATCAATTTATTCTTTTAGAAAGAGTCTAAGTCAATTGGACGAAGTGCTCCAAACCATTTAAGGACTTTCTCTCCTAACTCTTTACCATCAACATGAATAATGTATACTCCTGAGGCGATAGCGATGTTAGAGTTGTTTTTTAAGTCCCAATCCCAACCCGATACGTTCAATTCACTATCTAAGTCTACTTTTCGGACAAGTGATCCCGAAACGTTGTAAATAGAGATCGTACAGACTTTAGGTAGGTTTGTGAATTTAACATGTGCATCAATTTGACCGTTTTCGTAATTGTTTCCTCCATAATAAGGATTAGGAACAACTCTTATTAAATCCATTGCACTTTTTGCAACAGATTCGGCATTGCGAACTGTCATTATAGATTCTGTACTAAAAGAATAGTAAGGATTTCCATCGTTAACATCCGAAGGTAACTCTTCACAATCAGGATTCTCTTCATGATTGTATTTAGCGTAGGCTTTGGATACTCTTAATTGCATTTCTATGTCTCCATCAGACACAGTAGCGTTTTGAGAAGTTAGTGGAATCGATACCCAAGAAACTTCCTGATAAACTCTTCTTTGATTTACGATAGAACTCATAGAAGTTAAACGAGTGTATTGAGGGTGGTCTTCTTCGTTCTCTCCTGCATATTCACTAGTACAAACATACACGTAATGACGTCCACCAAAAATAACCTTATTCTCTGGGTCAAAGAAATTTTCTCCTGAGTAATCAGTAGAGGTTGGATTCCAAATCATATCAGTCCCATTGTCATCAGGCAAATCACTTGCCTCACCAAACATCATGTTTAATCGAATTCCTTTCTCTAAGTCAAGTGCATAACCTGGGAACCATGAGAAACCAGTAGTTCCTCCAACTTCATCTATACCATCTTTACCAACAGAAGGAGCTGTTTTAAGTTGACCTCTGTAATCAAAATCACCTGTTTCAATTACCGGTACACGTGTCCAAAGATTCTTATCGCTCGTGTAAACAATATCAACAGAATTTAACTCTTCAAGAGGTTCTCCATATTTAAAAGAAGCGGCGTGCCCAAAAGGAACGTCAGTTCTATCAAAAGCGACTAATCTATAGGGAGCCCACATACCGTTTAAAACACCTTCAAAAGCCTCTTTTGGATCTTCCCAATCATCGAGTCCACCGATATCGATAGCTACTGCTTCGTCACCACCGGAAGGATCAGCGCTTTGATCAGCACCAGAACGAATCCAGTTAGCAGGTGATGTTAAAACAACACCATCTCTATTAAAGAAAAAATCTTGGTCATCCACAAAATCTAACCATGATGTAGAATTGTCTTTTATTATGTTTGCACTTATTAAACCGTTGGTTCCTTCTCTATCTTCTCCAGCATTTAAGCCATTAACAAGTGTAACTGATAAACCCCATTCAGCAATAATTTGCTCGTTTTTTACACGCATTATTGTGTCTGAGCTTACCGAAACACCTGAAGTTACATTAGTTAAAATCCAACTAGCCGTATCGTTAACAGAATTGAGGGTAAATGTAAACTCAGTATTTTCTGGTACGTTTAATGGGTCAATCACTTTAATATTTACTGGACCACCGTCTGTTTCATAATCCGTGCTCACGACACATTCGCCGTTCATTAATTTCGCTTTCATTTCGGTCGTAAACTGTAATTCTAAACCACCGTTACCCAAACCTTCTAAACGAGTCATTTGAGGAGTGGTTCCGTAATCTGCATTTTGAATGGTACCGTTTGATTCAGCAAAAGTTAGGTGAGGAATAGCGGAATATTGACGTATGTTTTTACGTCCAGCTAAGAAAGGTTTCTTTTGACCATTAAAACTAGGAGCATAAATATTAGAAGCATCTGGAGTGACATCTTGGGCGTACTGCAAATACTCGTTGTAACCATAAGCAATAGCTGTAAAGTAATACGTTTTATTGTTAATTAATGTACGATCTCCAGGAGCAAATAAATCTTGATTAATTACAAAGGAATGCGTGATACCTTCGTTGGCAGCTTGTAATGTCATGTCCTTAGGAACAACAGCATCTAATTCTGAACTGAACTCAAAGTTTACAAGATCTGCGATAGGTAAGTCTGTTGGCTCAGAAGTTACAGCCCCATTAGCATCTCGGTAATTTTCGACGTCACATTGAAAAACCAATCTTGCTTTGTCTATATCGTAAACATCTGATGCGGTAACCGTTTCATTTAGCAATTGAAATACTTGATAACCTTCAAAAACATAAGAGTCATTGTAAGGAAGTGTACCTGCATCATCATAAAACCCAGAAATGTTAATTAGGTCTTGTTCAACGTAATCTTCATTGGAGTTTTGATTGTTATTTGAAATATTAGCCGCATTTGTAATTGTAAATACAATTTCTTTATCAAGCTCTTGTAGCGTTAAATCTGGAGCATCTGGACCGTCTAAAACCTCAAAACAGATGTCAAATAATTTTTGAGCTTTGTCATCTGCAATACGCATTAGCTCAACAGATTGCCAAGCACCTCCACTACTAGCACGAGCCCAAACAACACCTGTTGTAATGGTATTTAATGCACCAGGCTCAAGTGTAAATGGCCCAGCAGACTGTACAAACCTTCTATCAGCTGGAGTGTTACCAGCTATTTGCTCAGTCCATGAGTCTGGAAATAAAGGATCGGTATCACCAGGGAACATATAACTACACAAAGGGCTAGAGTCATCTCTTCCATCTGCACCATAAGTCATTGGTTTATTATCCAACCACTTCCCTTGTAGATAGTTGTAAAAGTCTTGAGCTATATCTGGGTTACCTGTAACCGATTGGTCATTGTTGAAATACATGAATTTTGACATGATAATTTGCTCACCAATTTCATCGATTAAACCATCCAAATCATTATCAATACCATCGCCTTCATCTGCTATAGGTCCTCTAAAGAAATCTACACCAATAGCAGGAGGATTTACACCATAACCTTCAGCAGTCTCATCATTTTCATCACCATTGTAACAATAACCTAAACCTCTGGCAACATCACAACCCACAAAATCATCTTGATAATTTCCAAGATCAGGATCAACATGCACACCAAAATAAGCATCATTCAATGCGTTGTGAGAACGGTTTATTAACTTATAGTTGTAAAAAGTCATGTTATTGATCTCGTCGTTGGTAGAAAAAGCAAAGGCTTGAGCTTGTATTTCTAATCCAATCGGTTCAAGAGAACCTGAGGCGGTATGAGATTCACCTTTATCGTTGTAAACCCACCAAAGTGTTTGATCACCAAAAAGCATGTCAGCTTCTTGACAATTAAAGGTTCCGTCAATATTGTATTCTGGGTAATCTCCTGCAGATGGTGTGTATTTTCCATCATTATTAACATCACGGTAAGGAGCTAATGTTTCCAGTGCGTAATAAGGATTTGTTGCGACAACATCATCGTAACCCTCATAAGAATTTTCAGACTGAAATTCAAGTTTTCTGTCACCAGGATAATTTAGAATAGAAGAGGGTATAGAATAATTGGGAAATTCAATGTTAGGTTCGTTTGAATTTGAGAACGCTAAAAACGCCTCAACCTCTGCACGAGTTATTACATGGTGGTAATCGTATTCTGAACAAACATCTGCATTTGTTGTACCGTACTTATTGTTTAAGTTTTCATCCGAAGTCAAACGGGCATTGTCAAGTGGACCAGGCCAAAAGTCGTTACCTGATTGGCGGTATGTTTGAGCAGCAACTTTTAGCTGATCTTCGTCATCTAAACCTCCAATCCATAAAGAACCCGCAAATAAAGAATGTTTTCCACTATTTTTAGGTATTTCATATTTTGGATTGGATAAATCCCACCACATATCACCACCATTTAAAATCATGGTTTTAACGTTATTGATATCCAGCAGTGTTTGTGCAGTACCAGCCGCACAGTTAAATGCTAATGACTGATCCGGAGTAGTAGCATTTCCACCTGGATGATTAACATTCTCTTTTGCTTGAATCACCATAGCTATGGTAGCAAAGAAAATATATAGGGTATTTTTTAGTGTCTTTTTCATATACATACAAATTTCTAGCAAGACTAAAAGTCTAATGTTACACCTAAACGAACAGTTCTTGGACGCGTGTAATTACTTGGATTATTTAACTTTAATGAATATAAATCAGTGAATGCAGTTGGATCAATTTGATTAGCTATATCGCCAATCCCAACCGCAGAATTTAAGTAGCCATCATCATCTGGATTCCCTGTATATTGATAAACATTAACAAGGTTTGCAGTATTTAACAGGTTTTGAACTTGGAAATAGACATTCATTGAAGCAGATTTTAAATTTTCTCCTTGGCCCCAGGTTATGTCAAAACTTTTGTTAACTCTCATGTCTAATCTGTATCTCCAAGGCAAACGAGAACCGTTTAATGACCCTTCAAGATTTGTTCTATCATTGATCCCAAACATTGCCTCACGAGTTGAATTCTGCTGTCTTGAGAACGGTGTTCCAGAACCAGCAGTAGCAACAAGATTTACACCCATATTTTCTAAAATAGGACGACCATTTACAAGCGGTCCATTGTATCTGTTACCAGAACCGTAACGGAAATCAATACTAGCCGTAAGGTTATGACGTTGGTCGTAATCTAAAGGAAGTGTAGAACGTAAATTAGGTTGATTAGAGTTTACAATATTTACACCTGAAGTAGATGAAGAACCAGAACCATCAGCAAATTGTAAGGTGTAATTGGCATTAAAACTCACATTTTTTGTTCTACGCATTTCATAAGCAACAGACAAACCTTTTACGGTACCAAAATCAATATTACCAAAAGTGAAGTATTGTCTAGGGTATGCATAAGCAACTTGAGTGTACTGAATCATGTCTCTCATCTCTCTATAGAAGGCAGAGATAGAAAGAGCAGAACTTGAAGTTAAAGTTTGTTTAAACCCAAGTTCGTAATCAGTTGTACGTTGCGATTTCAAGTTTGGATTATTAATTGACGAAGCCGTTTGTTGAGCTAGGTACAAATAATCAGTAGGATCCATTCTGTTTCTACTAGGACGTTGAGTCAACACATCGTAATGAGCGTAAAAAATAGCTTCATCAGAAATTGGGAAATTAAACGAAATACGAGGCATAATACTAACCTGTGGTGTATAATCTTCAAAAGCATCCGCTTTTAAACCTAGGTTTAAAGGGTCTTCACCTGCACCTCCAGCATTAGGGTCTTTTAAATAAGGAGTTACACCAGTAGAAACGTCAAGTACGCTTGGATCTGTTATTGGCAATCCTTCAGCGTTAAACCAACTGTCTCCATTTCTATATCCAGTAATTTGAGGATTTGTGGTTGCGTTAGAGTTCACATAAACAACGTAATCATCACCAATATTAGAAGGATGCGGAATTAAATCAGTTTCTCCAGCAGTTATTACATCGTAAATAGAGTACTTATCTTTCAACACTTCTTGATTGGCATCGTATCTATCTACACGAACACCTATATTAAATATAAGGTCTTCAAATGCAAACTTGTCTTGGATGTAACCCGAAACATAGATAGGTTGGAAAGCTCCCATCTCACGTTTGTAATCTCCATTTTCATCCTTGTCTGTAAGAAATTCATTCATTCCAGGCTGAACTCCTTCGAGTTTGTTTCCTTCGCTGTCGTAACCATACCATGTACCATAAGAAGTATTTGGATTTACAGTTAATAACTCGTCAGCACTAAACATAGAAATATCAAAGTCTGATGGAAGGTAAGTATGAATATCGACAATTTGATCATACCCAATTTGATGGGCATCTCTAAATTTAGTAGCGAAACTAGTCATCTCGTCATAGTTGTAAATATTTTGCTGCGCTATTAAAGATCCTTGATCATTGATAAACTGGTATGAACCTTCTGCTTCACCTATGTATTTATTAACATTTTGCTGAGCTAATGTCCATAAACCAACCGGGCTTATACCATAATACCTGTCATCTCTTTGTTCGTATTCAAAACCAAATTGAATCGCATGGTCTTTGATATCAGCAGAAGCAGAACCTGTAAAACGGAACTGAGTCGCTTTACTTCTACCGTATCCATTGTATTCTCTACCTGTATTGTACCATAAAGAGTAAACATTTTCTGTTCTATCTCCGTTTACAGCAGCTCCAATACCACTAACCTGGGTTAAAGTAGAAATACCTTGATTTCCTAAAAAATCAAAATAAGACTGTGTGTAATTAGAAGCATAAGGGTTTAAACTAGACGCTTCAAAAACATAGTTATCTACCGTATTTGCTTGAACTTGGAAGTTGTAAAAACCTTCTTGCTCTCCGTCGTCATTTACAAAAACCCCACCTACTTCTACTAACGTATCTACCAAATCACCATTAGAATTTTCTACTAGTACGTTTATACTGTCATTAAAGCCCCAAGGGGTACTGTTTTTCAAACTACGTTCTGGAGTAAATCTACCAATGTACCCGTAGTTAAATAAATTATCTTTGTGGTCTGAATCTTGAGTTTTTGAAATATCCTCAGAATAATCGGCCTGTAAAGTAAAGAAAGCATTCTTTAAGTTAGAGGATGATTGCTCATCATCTGATGCACCGAAACTTTGTTGCAAACGAGAATAGACTCTCCAAGAGTTGTTTATCGTTTCGGGATTGTTTTCAGGATTAAATAAACTGTAGGTGTATAGGTAGCCTCTATTTTTAGAATAAGAGAAGTTACCACCAACGGTAATATTTGTATTTTGACTTGGTTTAAAATCAATCTTACCTTGCATACTTGCATTTAAACGACCCACATTTTGCTTGGCATCTACATGCTCTAAATCATCCATAGTTACGAACTCCGAAGCCCGTAATGCTTGAACTTCACCTAGGTTATAGCTAAACAACAATGGTGTTTCTTGGAGCCTGTCCATTACATCATCTTTTACCTTATACATTCCAATTGCAGAAGGATCGCCATCTTTCACATCTTCAAATTCACCAGATAAAAAGAACCCTAAAGTAGAGTTTCCTTCTTCATCTTTCATTAAAGGGCCAGATACGTTGAATCCTAATAAATTGTATCCGTAAGGATCAAGCTTCTGGGACGTTACCAATTCAATTCCTCCGAAAAATTCATTAGAAGGACCACGTGTTGTAATACTAATTACACCTCCCATAGCATCACCATAAGAAGCAGGTAAACCACCTGTAATCACAGTCATTTGCTCAATAGACGATTGGGGCAATTTATTTGAAGCTCTTACTTTAACACCATCAATGTAAAAGAAAGTTGCATCTGAACGAGAACCACGAACATTTAACGCACCACCCTCATCTTCTTGATAAATTCCTGCAGTTTGGGCTGCAACAGACTGAACGTTCCGCGTTGGTAGTGCGGTAATTTCTTCTTTAGTTTTGGTTGTACCTGTTTTATCAGGATCGATAAGCGGAACAACGTATTCAACAAGTTCTACTTCACCCAAAACATCAGACTCGATTTTAAGAGCCGCCTTGATAAAAGTAATTTTATTGGACGATATTAAAACATCAGATATTTCTTTAGTTGCAAAACCTATAAAAGACACTTTAACAGTATATCTACCAGGATCGATCGGCTTGATCGTGTATTTACCATCAAAATCGGCAACGGCACCGTCTATAACAGAACCGTTTAATTCGATCACAATATTTGCCATGGG
>Ga0208971_1000738_pt1 | contig 21948 bp, 22 predicted proteins | sample AOAMet1_18_M0_10_2_FD_188229 | JGI IMG/M metagenome (GOLD analysis project Ga0208971, IMG submission 188229) | Ammonia-oxidizing marine microbial communities from Monterey Bay, California, USA - CAN11_18_M0_10 (SPAdes) | ecosystem: Environmental > Aquatic > Marine > Intertidal zone | place... | reverse complement strand
CAAACAACGTTTGCCGCTGCGCTTGATGCCATTGGCAATTGGGTAATCAACAGAAGCAATGCGTACATCATGAAGTGTTGCGCCGGTTTCCGCAGCAACGGCCACTAGATCAGCTTCTTCTGACAGAAGATTGTGCAATCCGCTGGCCAGATCATACCCCATGCGCATGGCTTCGATCAGCACTTCTTTCCACGCCGCCGAAATAATGCCGCCACGGTTCGCAACGCCAATAACCAAAGTCTTGGCACCAGCTTCTTTGGCCTCTGCCAATGTCATGTCAGCAATTTTCAGATCCGCGCCACAAGAAGGCATACGGTATTGTCCAACTGCGTTGTCTGGACGCCAGTCTTTAATACCCTGTGCAACTTTTGCAGCTAGTTGGTCAGGCGCATCGCCCAAAAACAAAAGGTATGGTGTTTTGATCATCGTCGTTGCCCCCAAGGTCATTAAAATCGGCTATAATAAGCCCTGCGGAAATAGCATGCGAATTACGGCATTCTCTTCGAAAACTATCCAAAAAATCAAAATTTGTAAAACTTATCACGCACAAATAACAATATGTTCGAATTATATTCGAACATACAATGCAAAACAGACGATTGATTCACCTTATTTGCCAGAGGATTCCATTTCGGCCCACATGTCCTCAATCCAACCTTTTATCACCAAGGCTTCTTCCCAACGGTTTGACATTTCGCGCCCATCGGGTCCTGTCATGGCATATTCAGGCGGGCCGAGTTCACATAGGAAAATACAGTCGCCATCTTCATTGCGACGCCGCCATCCTTCTAGACCTTCTTTCCACCATCCTTTGAAAAGTTCGACCCAGGGCGCGTGTTGTGGAAAATCCAGCTGTAGTTGAATTTGCTGGCGGCTGGCGACACGACCCTGAAAACTGTCGGATCGTTCAAGAATTCGACTGATCAACCCCATGTCACGATCCGACATTGGCAGTTTGAATTCACGGTCTACCACATAATGGCTAAGATCGGCACACATCCGCATTTCGGGCACGGCATCAAGCAGGCACAACGTCGAATACAGATCATTTGTAATACAGTTTCTGTGCGCCTCAAATTGAATTGGCATATTTTCCTCTGCCGCCATTTCAATCCACTGGCGCACAACGGGGATCATACCTTCAACACTTAACGGCATGACCTGACCAATCAAATCCACAAAGGGTGATCCAAATTCCCGCGCCATTTGCAGGGTATCGCGAAATTCCTCAATGGACTTGGGAAACGCAACGATTAATGGCGTCAAACCGGCGGCTTTCATCATGGGTTGCACTTCATACGCTTGCGCCACATCCCCTGCACCCAGATCAATTGCCATGCCGTCATATCCCGCGCCAGCAACCATCTCACAAACTTCTTCATAAGGCAGTTTGGTACCGGTTTGATCATGGGGCTGCATCGCCCACAAAGATGTATATGTTTTAAGCTGGCGCATCGTACTCTCCCTTGGTTTGTGAAAGCCTACTTTAGTGCTGCGCTGCGGCGCAATACCCCACTAAGCTCATTTGCACTTGCAGCAAGACGCGCAATATTCTAACTCTGACGTAACAAAAAATGTAACTTCCTTACCCTCTCAAGGAGCCACCATGAGCTTTCGCCTACAACCAACACCCCCGTCCCGCCCCAATCGCTGCCAACTATTTGGGCCAGGTTCACGCCCAGCGATTTTTGAAAAGATGGCGGCATCCGCGGCCGATGTGATCAATCTTGATCTTGAAGATTCCGTTGCACCCAATGACAAAGACGAAGCCCGCGCAAACATCATTGCCGCGATTTCTGATGTTGATTGGGGCAACAAAACATTGTCTGTGCGCATCAACGGCTTAGATACACCCTATTGGTATCGCGATGTTGTTGATTTAATGGAACAGGCCGGCGAACGTCTGGATCAAATCATGATCCCCAAAGTTGGTTGTGCTGCTGACATTTACGCGGTTGATGCTTTGGTTACGGCCATTGAAACCGCCAAGGGTCGCACCAAGAAAATCACGTTTGAAGTGATCATCGAAAGCGCCGCTGGCATTGCCCACGTTGAAGAAATTGCCGCCAGCAGCCCACGCTTGGCAGCCATGTCATTGGGGGCCGCTGATTTTGCGGCCTCTATGGGGATGCAAACAACCGGTATCGGTGGCACGCAGGAAAACTATTACATGGCGCATAATGGGCAGAACCATTGGTCTGATCCTTGGCACTGGGCACAAGCCGCCATTGTTGCAGCCTGTCGTACGCACGGTGTTTTACCAGTTGATGGCCCCTTTGGTGACTTTTCCGACGATGAGGGCTTTGTGGCCCAAGCCCGTCGCTCGGCCACTTTGGGCATGGTTGGGAAATGGGCAATCCACCCCAAACAAATCGCGCTGTCCAATGACGTGTTCACCCCATCCGAGGAACAAGTCGCTGAAGCTCGCGAAATTATTGCAGCAATGGAACAAGCCAAGGCCGATGGAGCGGGTGCTACGGTTTACAAAGGTCGCCTTGTCGACATAGCCTCGATTAAACAAGCCGAAGTAATCGTTAGCCAAGCCGAACTAATCGCCGCTAGCGCCTAGAACCAAAGGAACAGCCCATGCCAAGCAAAGTCGCACTGATCACAGGGGCCGCGCGCGGCATTGGGCTGGCCACCACCAAGTTGCTAATCGCTGATGGATGGCGGGTTGCAATGATTGACCGTGATGGTGATGAATTGACGTCATTGGGTGCCATTGATGGTGCCCAATCTTTTACTTTTGACGTTTCCAATCCGGATGCCGTTGAAAAAATGACCCAAGAGGTTTTAGCCGAATTTGGTCAAATCGATGCTTTGGTGAATAACGCAGGCGTTGCAGACTTCGGTCCAATGGAAGAAACTGATTTCGCCCGTTGGCGGCGCGTAATGGAAACCAATCTGGACGGTGTATTCTTGGTATCTCAGGCGGTTATTCCAGCCCTCAAGAAAACCAGTGGCGCGATCGTAAACATTGCGTCCATTTCTGGCCTTCGCGCTTCGACCCTGCGCGTGGCATACGGCACGTCCAAAGCCGCCGTTATTCAATTGACCAAACAACAGGCGGCTGAATTGGGTGAATTTAATGTGCGCGCAAATTGTGTATGCCCAGGCCCTGTGCGCACGAAACTGGCAATGGCTGTGCATTCACAAGACATCATCGATGCCTACCACGATGCAATTCCTCTGAATCGCTATGGCAGTGAAAATGAGATCGCCGAAGTCATTGCCTTTTTGTGTTCCAGCAAAGCCAGCTATGTGACGGGTCAAGTCATGGCCGCTGATGGTGGGTTTGACAGCACGGGCGTAGGATTACCTGCCTTGCGTAAATAGCAAAAAGGCGCGATCCAGAAGAACGCGCCTTTTTTCGAATATTTTTGCAGAAGTTTCTTTACGCGTGGATGGCCCCATCACCACAAGCCAATGCAGCCTCACGAACCGCTTCGGAATATGTCGGATGCGCATGGCACGTCAAAGCCACGTCTTGTGCCGAGGCCCCAAATTCCATCGCAACACAAATTTCATGGATCAAATCACCAGCAGCGGGCCCAATGATATGTGCACCCAAAATGCGATCCGTTTCTTTATCCGCGATAATTTTCACAAAACCTTCGCCTGCAAATACTGCTTTGGCACGTCCGTTGCCCATAAATGAAAACTTGCCAACCTTGACTTTGCGTCCATCGGCCTTGGCCTCCACTTCAGTCAAACCAACACTCGCGACCTCTGGATGTGTATAGATCACTCCTGGGATAACATTGTAATTTACGTGGCCAGCTTTGCCTGCAATTACCTCGGCAACAGCCATGCCTTCGTCCTCGGCTTTGTGTGCCAACATTGGCCCTGTGATCACGTCACCAATGGCATAAACGCCAGGCAAATTTGTGGCCCAGTGATCATTGGTTTTGATCTGGCCACGATCGGTCATTTCACCACCAAGATCGGCAAATCCAAGCCCATCAACAAATGGGCGACGACCTGTCGCCACAAGAACGCAATCCGCATCAAGTGTTTCAATCGCTTCGGTCTTTTTAACTTGATAGGTAACTTTGGCTTTACTTTTGCTGGTCTCAACACCTTGAACCGCGGCACCCATTACAAATTTTAGCCCTTGTTTTTCCAACATACGCTTCAGGCCGCGCTGAACGTCTTTGTCCATGCCGGGCGTGATGGCATCAAGGAATTCAACAACAGTCACCTCGGCCCCAAGACGCGCATAAACTGACCCAAGTTCCAGCCCGATGACACCCGCTCCGATGACTACCATTTTCTTGGGGATCTTGTTCAATGCCAAAGCACCCGTTGATGTAACGACAATCTTTTCGTCAACCGTTACACCCTTAAGTGCGGATGGTTCTGACCCAGAAGCGATAATAATGTTTTTGGCTTGATGTACATCCTTGCCTACGGTCACTTCGCCTTTACCAGACAACTTGCCCCAACCCTTAAGCCAATCAATTTTGTTCTTTTTGAACAAAAATTCGATGCCACCAGTATTTTGGCCGATCACGTCGTCTTTGTACGTAAGCATTTGTTTCCAATCCACGCTGGGCGCCTTACCTTTAAGGCCCATGGCTGGAAAATTATGCTGCGCTTCGTGCAAGCTGTGGGTCGCATGCAGCAACGCTTTGGAAGGAATACACCCAACGTTCAAACATGTGCCGCCAAGGGTTTCACGCCCCTCAACGACGGCGGTTTTCAGACCCAATTGCGCACAGCGGATTGCAGCAACATAGCCGCCAGGACCGGCCCCAATGACGATAACATCATAGTTGGACATAGGATTTTCCTTTTCTCTCAGGTTTGTAAAAGGCACTGTTTTCCAGCTTACCTTTGCAATTTATCAGTTCAATTGACGGTCTAGCGTGATCATCCATCAAACCGTCCATTCAGCAATTTTTTCCGGCGTTAAAGCCGACGTTTTTTGTTCTTGGAACCAAGCCTTGCATGCATCATTCAAAGCCCGCAGTTCTATATCTTGCAATAGCGCATCAATCCCGGCCTTAGTTTTTGGCCAATGCACTTGGATCGACAAATCCTCAGCATCATTCATGTTGTGACTGCGTTGGAATTTCGATCCCAAAAAGTACTTGTCACTGACAATTCCCATACCGTCGCCACGTACGTTTTTCATCAACAACACATCTTGGCTTTTCACTGCATAATGCCGAATACGAGCATTTTCCCAAGTACAATCTTCAAAATCCATTCCATAACGATTAAGGCGCCACTTCCCTAACGCCCCACTTGGCACTGGGTTGCCTGCCGTATTAACAACTTGTCGGGCGTCATCAATTGGGTGTTTGGGCATGTGATCCCGTGCACCTCGAAAACTTGAAGGGCGGAACATTGTTTTATGTAACTGAACACGCGGCTGAGGCGCAGCCTGACCTTTGGTGAACGCTGGAATGACAAAACCACCATCCCATTCAGTCAATCCGTTGTCGCCCATCAATTGCCAAAGGATTGCAACCGCATCCGCTTCAGGCAGATTTTCTAGCAACGATGCAACATCACCATTGCCACATGTCACCTCAAGAAATTCATCTGCATCGATGTGCAAAACCCAATCGTATTGCGCCAAACTACCGTCGGTTAAAAGTTTGGCAAACGCATGGGTTTGCGGGGCTTTACCTGTTGGCACGTCCTGACTGAAATGGGTAATTTCCCCCATATCAGCCAAACGGTTCAACAATGCGTCTGATCCGTCAGTGCAAGCATTAGACACAATAACAACATCATCAAACCCAATGGCCTTATGATAGGCAACCCATTCTAAAATGAATTGCCCTTCATTGCGCATACAACAGACAACAGCCGTTTTATGGGTCATCGACGCCAACTTTCACCTATGCCCAAACCGCACGCCATTGCTGATTTACAAATCCATCAACAGACGACGAGGATCTTCAAGCGCTTCTTTCACGCGCACAAGGAAGGTCACCGCACCTTTACCATCAACAATACGGTGATCATAGGACAAGGCGAGGTACATCATCGGGCGAATAACAACTTCACCGTTGATCGCCATTGGACGATCTTGGATTTTGTGCATGCCAAGGATACCCGATTGCGGTGGGTTCAAAATGGGCGAGGACATAAGGCTGCCATACACACCACCATTTGAAATGGTGAACGTGCCGCCCTGCATTTCCGCCATGCTTAACTTGCCGTCACGCGCACGTGCACCTTTTTCGGCAATCGCTTTTTCGATTTGTGCAAACGATAAGGAATCCGCTTCGCGAATAACTGGCACCACAAGACCTGTTGGCGTACCAGCCGCGATCCCCATGTGAACGAAGTTTTTGTATACAACGTCCGTACCATCGATCTCTGCGTTTACTTCGGGCACTTCGCGCAAGGCATGACAGCACGCTTTGGTGAAGAACGACATAAAGCCCAACTTCACACCGTGCTTTTTCAAGAACAAATCTTTATACTCATTACGCAGCGCCATCACCTCTGTCATGTCCACCTCATTATATGTGGTCAACATAGCGGCGGTGTTTTGGCTTTCCTTCAAACGACGCGCGATTGTTTGGCGCAAACGCGTCATTGCCACGCGTTCTTCACGAGATGCGTCACTTGCCGCAACGGGTGCGCGCGGTGCACTTGTTTGGGCACTCGGTGGGGTGGGCACAGCCGCCAAAGGCGCTGGGGCCGCCGCACCGCCAGCAAGGGCTGCGGCAACATCTTCTTTCATCACGCGGCCATCACGGCCCGTACCTGTAACTTGATCAGCAGACAAACCAGCTTCAGCCATGGCTTTTTTGGCCGCTGGCGCATCTTCAATGTCTTTATTTGAAACGGGGGCAGCGGCAACGGCGGCGGGTGCTGCTGCAGATGTTGCTGCGCCACCCGATGACATAACGCCCAATTTTCCACCGGCTTGAATGGTGGCACCACTGGCGGCCAAAATTTCTGTTAGAACACCAGCCGCAGGTGCTGGAACCTCAACGGTTACTTTGTCCGTTTCAAGCTCACACAGCATTTCGTCCTGTGCCACACTATCGCCAACAGCCTTGTACCATGATGCAACAACCGCTTCGGTTACACTTTCGCCAAGGGTTGGCACCATCACATCAACAGAACCTCCGACTGGCGCCGCATCGCTTTTTGCAACTGGCGTTGTCCCCGCTGGGGCCGCAGCACCCGCGCCTTCGCTCAATGTTGCCAAAAGAGCATCAACTCCAACTGTTACACCTTCGCCTGCAACGATTTCCCCTAAAACACCCGCCGAAGGGGACGGAACCTCAACCGTTACCTTGTCCGTTTCAAGCTCGCACAGCATTTCATCAACAGCCACAGCATCACCAGGTTTTTTGTACCATGTTGCCACGGTTGCCTCAGTCACGCTTTCGCCCAATGTGGGTACACGAATATCGGTCATTATTCTTTTCCTTCGATGGTCAGCGCGTCATCAACGAGCGCGGCTTGTTGTGCTTTGTGTTGGCTCGCCAAACCTGTTGCAGGTGAGGCTGATGCAGGGCGACCAACGTAAACGGGTCGCTTTGATTTTGTTTCTAGGCGGTTTAGCACCCATTCAATATTTGGCTCAACGAACGTCCAAGCCCCTTGGTTTTTGGGTTCTTCTTGACACCAAACAACTTCTGCACCTTCAAAACGCTTTAGTTCGGTGAGCATAGATTTTGCAGGGAATGGATAAAATTGTTCCAAACGCATCAAGTAAATATCGTCGATGCCCCGAGCGTCGCGTTCTTCTAGCAGATCAAAGTAGACCTTACCGGAACACACAACCACACGTTTGATTTTCTTGTCCGCCACAAGTTTGGTATCAGAATTGCCGTGCTGCGCATCATCCCACAAAACGCGGTGGAAAGAGCTGCCTGTTTGGAATTCTTCGGCTTTTGAAACCGCCAGTTTATGCCGCAACAATGACTTTGGCGTCATCATCACCAAAGGTTTGCGGAAAGTGCGGTGCAATTGTCGACGCAGAATGTGGAAATATTGCGCAGGCGTTGTACAGTTGGCAACGATCCAGTTGTCGCCACCACACATTTGCAAGAAGCGCTCCAATCGGGCCGACGAGTGCTCTGGTCCCTGCCCTTCAAAACCATGCGGTAGAAGCATCACCAAACCAGACATCCGCAACCATTTGCTTTCGCCCGAGGATATGAACTGATCGAACATGATCTGGGCACCGTTCGCGAAATCGCCAAATTGCGCCTCCCACATCGTCAACGCATTTGGTTCCGCCAATGAATAGCCGTATTCAAATCCAAGAACGGCATACTCAGACAGCATAGAGTCGATGACTTCGTACTGCGCCTGACCCTCACGAATTGCGTTTAACGGATAGTAACGTTCTTCGGTGTCTTGATTGATCAAACCAGAGTGACGTTGACTAAATGTACCGCGTGTACTGTCTTGACCAGACAGACGAACAGGGAAGCCCTCGGTTAGCAATGAGCCAAAAGCCAAAGCTTCGCCCGTTGCCCAATCAAAGCCTTCGCCGGTTTCAAACATCTTCTGCTTGGCACCCAAAAGGCGATCGACTGTTTTGTGGGTTGGGAAACCATCTGGTGCAGTGCTTAATGCAGACCCAATCTGGTCGAATGTCTCTTTTTCGATAGAGGTTTTACCACGTTGGTAATCAGGCTCTTTTTGTTTGTCCAAATGGGACCACTTGCCATCCATCCAGTCAGCTTTGTTGGGCTTGTAAGTTCTACCAACTTCAAATTCTTCATTCAGATGCGCCTGGAATGCCGCTTTCATGTCCTCAATTTCGCCTTCGGGGATAAGCCCGTCTTTGACCAAACGTTCGGTATAAAGCGTAAGCGTCGTTTTATGCTTTTTGATGGTTTTGTACATGATCGGGTTGGTGAACATGGGCTCATCACCCTCGTTGTGACCAAATCGACGATAACAAATAATATCAATAACCACATCTTTGTGGAATTTTTGACGGAACTCTGTCGCCACTTTCGCCGCGTGAACCACGGCCTCAGGATCATCGCCATTCACGTGGAAAATCGGCGCTTCCACCATCAAGGCAATGTCTGTTGGGTAAGGTGAGCTGCGGGAAAAATGCGGTGCAGTTGTGAAACCAATTTGGTTGTTCACAACGATATGCATTGTGCCGCCAGTTTTGTGACCAATTAGGCCAGACAAACCAAAGCATTCAGCAACGACACCCTGACCTGCAAAGGCCGCATCGCCGTGCAACAGAATTGGCAAAACTTTAGTGCGATCCACATCGTTAAGCTGTTCTTGTTTGGCGCGAGCCTTGCCCAAAACAACAGGGTTAACCGCCTCAAGGTGGCTTGGATTTGCTGTCAACGAAAGGTGAACCGAATTTCCGTCAAATTCGCGATCAGATGAAGCGCCGAGGTGATATTTAACATCACCTGAACCATCAACGTCCTCAGGTTTAAAGCTGCCGCCCTGAAATTCGTTGAAAATCGCGTGGTATGGCTTGGCCATAACATTCGCCAAAACAGACAATCGACCACGGTGCGGCATGCCCACGATAACGTCTTGAACACCCAAATTGCCACCGCGTTTGATGATTTGCTCCATGGCTGGGATCAAGCTTTCGCCGCCATCAAGACCGAACCGCTTGGTGCCCATGTATTTAACATGCAGGAACTTTTCAAAACCTTCGGCTTCGACCATCTTTTTCAAAATGGCGCGACGACCTTCGGTGGTAAATTGAACTTCTTTACCCAAACCCTCGATGCGTTCTTTCAACCAGCTGGATTCTTCTGGATTGGAAATATGCATGTATTGCAAGGCAAACGTGCCGCAGTATGTACGGCGCACAATTTCGATGATTTGGCGCATGTTTGCAAATTGCAGACCCAAAACATTATCAATGAAAATCTGGCGATCCATATCCGCTTCGGTGAAACCGTATGAGGCAGGATCAAGTTCTGGGTGCGGTGTCGTGCTGCGCATGCCCAGTGGATCAAGATCTGCAACCAAATGACCCCGAATACGAAAGGCGCGAATGATCATCAGCGCACGAACCGAATCCAAAACTGCGCGTTTGATTGCATCATCGGTTACGGGTGTTGCCGCCGTGGCCGCTTTATCTTTGATTTTCTTTGCGGCGGCAGGTGCCTCAACGGCCCACTGACCATCTAACGCTTGGGTTAAATCATCATTTGGCATTGGCGGCCAATCACCACGTGCCCAGCTTGGCCCTGCAGCTTCGGCTTGAGGTGCGCCAACTGCATCGCCCATCTGTTCGAAAAATGCGGCCCAATCGGCGTCTACCGCGTTCGGATCATTGGCATAGCGTGCGTAAAGCTGTTCCAGATATTCCGCATTGTGTCCTTGCATAAAGGAAAGTGCGTGAAACTGGGCGTTGCCCGAATGGTCTGTCATGGGGATACCTCATGGGGGTTAGGACCGTAAATATTGTCGCTTGGTTGACTGGGGCGGGAAAGCCACCAGAAAACAATCAACGGAGAAATCGCCAGTACAAGAACAACAAGTCCAATTGCGATGGTCGCAAAGTCGCTGTCTTGTCCGACGTAAGAAATTAAACTGGAAAGGCCAAGACCGACGATGATCGGGTAAAGCAGATAAATTCCTGCCCGACCTGTGTCATGCATCCGGCGCCAACCGGCGGCCACAAGAGGGATCACTGCAAACAACATAAAGATCGTTGTTAAGGGAATGAACGCTTCACTTTCTGGCTGATTTTGTTTTTCCGCACTGGCCCCGTCGTTAAACGCGATGACATCGACCAATAAGAAAAGGAATGCCACGAGAACGCAAAAAACTAGAAAGCCCCAGTATTCGGCACGCGATGCACGACCAGCAAACGTTGCGAATTTCTTGAGACAGGTTTTTGAGGAACGCCAAATCATCATCAAACAACAAACCCAATCAAAACCGCATCGCGGCAGTCCCTGCCAAACATGTGTGGCACATCAATGGGTTTCATTTTTATGTCTGTCCACATCAGTGACAGTCCTACTTGCGTCCTATTGCTTATCTCTAAACAACGAAAATACCTGTGCGAGAAGGAAAAACCGCATAATTTCACGCATTAGTGTGATTTATCCATTTTTGTGATCACAGTAATTATTTGTGTGATCACAAAACGCATGTAACGTCGCAAAACAACGAATCAATCTGATTTAAAAGGAAAAGGGGACGTCGGCATAACGCCAGACAGAAAAAAGGCGCGCCTTTGAAAGGCACGCCTTAAAAGTTTTAGGAAGCTAGGCTAGGATCGATGGCCTTACAGGCATCAACCAAACCGTTAACTGCGTCCACTGATTTATCAAACATTGCTTGTTCAGCTTTTGACAATTCGATGTCGATAACACGCTCGATACCGCCGGCACCGATAACAGTTGGAACACCAACGTACATGCCGTTTAGCCCCAAAGCGCCGTCAACATATGCCGCACATGGCAACACGCGTTTCTGATCTTTCAAATAAGCTTCGGCCATTTCAATCGCAGATGTTGCTGGTGCATAAAACGCAGAACCAGTTTTCAACAAACCAACGATTTCAGCACCGCCGTCACGTGTACGCTGAACGATTGCGTCCAGTTTGTCTTGTGTCGTCCAGCCCATTTTAACCATGTCAGGCAGAGGAATACCGCCAACGGTGGAATAACGTGTCAAAGGAACCATTGTGTCGCCGTGTCCGCCCAGAACGAACGCAGTCACGTCACGCATGGAAACACCAAATTCAACACTTAGGAAGTGACGGAAACGTGCACTGTCCAAGATGCCAGCCATGCCAACAACTTTTTCATGAGGCATGCCAGAAAATTCGCGCAAAGCCCAAACCATCGCATCAAGCGGGTTTGTGATACAAATAACGAAAGCGTTTGGCGCGTGGGCTGCAATGCCTTCGCCAACGGATTTCATAACTTTCAGGTTGATGCCCAGCAAATCGTCGCGGCTCATGCCTGGTTTACGTGCAACACCAGCGGTTACGATACATACGTCAGCACCTGCGATATCAGCGTAATCTGTGGTACCTTTCATCGTCGCATCAAAACCCTCAGCAGGGCCTGATTCAGCGATATCAAGGGCTTTACCTTGAGGTGTTCCATCAGCGATATCAAATAGGACGACGTCGCCCAATTCTTTCATTGCTGCCAAATGGGCAAGTGTGCCGCCAATTTGTCCAGCACCGATTAGGGCAATTTTAGATCTGGCCATTCATTTTCTCCGGTCAGGTTTGAATGCGCGTTGGTTAAGTGTTTTGAAAAGAATGCGCAAGTGTGCTGCACCGCGGCATTTCCAAAATTCGCATTCCCCTGCCCCGACAACCACGTTAAACAGGTGGAAATCCAGAATGTTGCGAGCTGATCCCCATGGTTTTTGATTTTACATTTTTTGCATTTGCGATCCCCGCAACAATCTTTGCCGGCATCTCAAAGGGCGGATTTGGCTCTGGTGCGGCCTTTGTTGCCTCGGCGATTCTTGCACTGATATTAGAGCCGACAATTGCGTTGGGCATCATGTTGCCCCTCTTAATGTTCGCAGATGTGGCCGCCCTAAAACCATTTTGGGGGAAGTGGCACACGCCCAGCGCAAAGACGATTATGATCGGCGCACTTCCGGGCGTCATTCTAGGTGCGTTCTTCTTTTCAATGGTGAACGATCAAGCCATTCGATTATTGCTTGGGGCGATCTGTTTGATTTTTGTGGCCTACCAATTGGCACGTCATCTTGGATATTTGTCTGTTGCACCACGCCCATTTAAGGCGCGCGAGGGGTATCTAGCAGGATTAACCGGTGGGTTCAGCAGTTTTGTCAGCCACGCAGGTGGCCCACCTGTTGCCGTTTTTCTTTTGGCACAAGGCATGTCAAAAACAGCATACCAAGCCACAACAGTTTTGTGCTTCTGGCTTATAAATATTTTGAAGTTTGTGCCTTACGCGTTCTTGGGCATATTTTCCGGCGAAACATTCCTGGCCGTCGTCTTCCTGGCACCTTTCGCCGTGCTTGGGGCCTATATCGGCATAAAGGCGCACTGGATGATCCCAGAACGCCTGTTTTTTACGATAACTTATGCGTTGCTGGCCGTTACAGGATTGCGCCTGATTTGGATTTCACTTTAAGCATCTTCGCCTCGGTTGACTGGCCCCGATTGCACAGGCTCCCAATTTTGCCCAGATGCCACAAGACACATCATCCCGTTTGGCATTGTCACAGTTACAGTCCAAGACCCCGTCTCATCAGAGGAATATACCTCTAAAATGGCGTTGTTTGCGGCTAAACCCAATCCCTGAACCGTTTCGCCATAATTGTTGTTCAGTTTTTCAACGATCGCCGCGCGCGGACCACAGGTTCGTTGTTGGCCTGCTTGGGCGTTCGCTTGAACAGCCTGCATTGCCAATGCCATGATCCCTAAAGACGTCGCCACTAATATTCTATTCATGTCACTACCTCATTTTGGGGCAAAACCGGTTCGTGGCCAAACCCAATGATACGCTGCACCATCGAGCAAATCGGATAGTCCCTGAAAAAGGGGGTGATCGTTCTGCACCGTTATTCTGTGGCCAAACAGGACGGCTTCCTCTGGGCGATCAACACGGGCAAGATTGCTGGTGAAAGTGAAAAAACAGGTTAATCAAGCGTGCGGTGCGAAAAACCACCGCAGCAACGTCATCACCGGTGGTAAGTGATTTCATCTTTTGCCATAAGGGCGGCAACGCAAGATTCAGAAAGTTTAGGGGCCCAAAATGCAACAAAAATTTCAACCGTATCGTTCTGCTTTGTATATTCCTGGCGCAAACGAGCGCGCTTTGGAAAAGGCGAAAACACTGTCTGTTGATGCGATTTTGTTTGATCTTGAAGATGCTGTTGCCCCTTCTGCCAAAGCAGATGCACGTCAAACGCTGCTGAATGCCTTGACCACCGGCGATTACGGCAATCGCGCCCGCATCATCCGCATCAACGGCTTTGACACCGAATGGGGTCAGGACGATCTAGTCGCCGCCGTTCAAGCGAAACCTGATGGCATCTTGTTGCCAAAGGTATCAACAGCCGCGCAAGTTGCCGACCTTTTGGAACGCCTGACCGCATTGGGCGCACCAAACATGCCAATATGGGCGATGATCGAAACACCGCTGGCCATTTTGAACATTGCTGACATTGCATCAGCACCTGGAATGGCGGGCTTTGTCATGGGCACCAATGATCTTGCCAAAGATCTTAGCACCAAGTTTCGAAATGATCGCGCGCCGCTCATGGCAAGCCTGTCAATTTGCGTGGTTGCGGCCAAGGCACACGGATTGACGATCATCGACGGTGTCTACAATGCCTTTAAAGATGACGGTGGTCTTAGGATTGAGGCCGCCCAAGGTCGCGACTATGGATTTGATGGCAAATCATTGATCCACCCAGCACAAGTTGCCGCCACCAACGAGATTTTCTCACCCAGTGAGGACGAAGTGAACCTGGCCGAACGTCAAATCGAAGCCTACGAAGCCGCCAAGGCCGAGGGCAAAGGGATTGCAGTTGTTGATGGTCAAATCGTTGAAAACCTACATGTGGCAACTGCCCAAAAAATCCTCGCCATTGCCAAAGCTGTAAAGTAAGTCTTACCCATGACAGTCATGATCATAGGTTTGCTTTTGTGGGTGGTTTTACACCTGTTTAAGCGATTTTCGCCAAGAGTGCGGTATGATCTAAGCGTTATTTTTGGACAGGACATTCCCAAAGGCACATTGGCGATCTTGATCATTCTTGGTTTGGTTATGATCATTTTTGGCTATTTACACGCATCTTTTCAACCAATCTATGAACCGCCCAGTTGGGGTGGGATTGCAGCCGCAGCTTTGATGTTTCTAGCCCTACTATTGGCTGGATCCTCTATGTCAAAAACCCTATTCTACTCAAAAACCCGCCACCCCCTATTGATGGCCACATCACTGTGGTCCCTTGCGCATCTTCTTTCCAATGGCGATTTGGCCAGTGCGTTGTTATTTGGAACGCTCGGCTTTTGGGCGTTACTTCAGATGTCTTTAATCTCGTTACAAGATGACGTTTGGATAAAACCAGCCAAATCAACGCCGAAACAGGATTTGTTCCTATTGCTGGGCGTTTGCCTTGTCTACGCGGCGATTTTTGGCCTGCACTACAACCTTGGGCACAGCCCTTTCTAGGAGATCAAGAATGAAACTCTATCGCTTGTTAACAGAAGACGACACCTCGGCCTTTTGCCACAAAGTGTCAGAGGCGATTTCCAAAGGTTGGGAACTTCAAGGTGACCCGGTTTATGCCTTTGATGCCGCACGCGGTGTCATGCGGTGCGGACAGGCAGTCACCAAAGACGTTGAAACCGAATATCACGCAGATCTAAAATTGGGGGCACAGTAATGTCCAAAACCAACACCGGCCGCTTCTTTGAGGATTACACAATTGGCGAAGTGATCCCCCACGCGGTACCTCGCACGGTATCAGGGGGCGAACGTGCGTTGTATCACGCGCTGTTTCCCGCCCGTCATGCCCTTTATTCGTCAGATGAATTTGCGCGTTCTTGTGGGCTAAACGGTGCCCCAATCGATGACATCGCAGGTTTTCACTTGGTTTTTGGTAAAACTGTTCCAGATATCTCGTTAAACGCGGTCGCCAATCTTGGTTATGCCGAGGGGCGGTTTTTATTGCCAATCCAATCTGGGGACACCTTGTCCGCCAGTTCCGAAGTGATTGGGCTAAAGCAAAATTCAAACGGAAAATCCGGTGTGCTTTGGGTGCGCACAACAGGTTGGAACCAACATGGCGACGCGGTTATCAGTTATGTTCGCTGGGTCATGGTTCGCAAAAACAATTTGGACCTACCTGCACCGGAAACAGTGATCCCAGAGCTAGCCAAAGCTTTAACTGCGGATCAATTGACCATTCCGGCTGGGTTGGATTTTTCTGATTATGATTTCACGTTAGCGGGCGAGCCACATCGCGCAAGTGATTATGAAATTGGCGAAAAAATCGACCACGTTGATGGTGTTACCATCGAAGAAGCCGAACACATGATCGCAACGCGGCTTTGGCAAAATACCGCCAAAGTGCATTTTGACGCTACAAACCGCCCTGATGGTCGTCGTTTGATCTACGGTGGTCACGTTATTTCTATGGCGCGGGCTTTGTCCTTTAACGGTTTGGCAAATGCCCAAATGATCGCCGGTATCAATGCAGGTGCGCACGCCAATCCGTGTTTTGCAGGCGACACAATTCGCGCTTGGTCCGAGGTGCTGGATATCGCCCCAACCAGCGCCCCGGGCGTGGCCGCGATACGTTTGCGCATGGTCGCAACCACAACAAATTCCTTTGCCCTTAAGGGTGATGACGGTAAGTATTTGCCAGGTGTCCTGCTTGATTTAGATTATTGGGCTCTCATACCGGAGTAGACCATGCGTATATTTGCTTTTGTTCTGTGTGTTTTCTTGCCCGCCACAGCGGGCGCACAACCTTTGACCGATCGTCAGGCTGATTATGTTGGAGCAAATGCAATTGCGATCTTTTATCACGAGCTGGCTCATGCGTTGATCGACATTCAACGCTTGCCCGTTTTTGGCCAAGAAGAAGATGGTGCCGACGTTTTCAGCATCCTGATGATCGACTATTTGTTTGAAGAAGACGCATCTGCCGCAATCGCTTATGACACCGCCAATGGGTTTTATTACGAAACGCTTGAGGCCGAAGAAAACGGATATGAACCGGCATACTGGGATGTCCACGGCATTAGCCAACAACGGTATTACAATACGGTTTGTCTTTATTTCGGTGGCAACGTTGATGAACGCAGCGAATTTGCCGATGAATTGGGATTGCCAGAAGATCGTTCATACACGTGCGAAGAAGAACGCGCGCTTGCGGACGACAGTTGGGGCAACGTCTTAGATGATCTTGAAAATCCGGATAAATCTCAAGATTTCCTCGCCATAAAAATCGACGCTGGCACTGATACACCCGCTCGTCAAATCTGGGCAACCGAGACAAAGGCCGAGGTTCAGGCCCTAAACGAATGGCTAGAATTGGACACGCCTTTGCAGGTGACAGTGGCGGAATGCGGCGAGGCAAACGCTTTTTATGATCCATCCAGCCGCGAAATCACGATGTGCGTAGAATATGCAGATTTTCTGGGTAGTGCTGCGGAAACATTATTTACCGACGGTTAGGAAACAAGCCGCTTCAAACGGGCGGTCCACATAAATCGATTTCGCCTGCTGGCCATTTCGCTTGGCCCAATTCACAAAACATACTTCCCTTAATCCGTAACGTTCGCCATTCGCCGCGCCCGTCCACAAACCGAATTTCATTTTCAATCATCTTGTAACCGGATGATTTGTACACGGGCGGATCGTAGGCAAACAGAACCGAAAATTCGATTGATTGCTCTGCGAAATACATATGCGCAGCTTTTACCAAAGATTTCGCGACGCCCTGTTTTTTGTGGGTGGTTCTGGTGGCTACATCGCCAATCATTCCAAGCTGGAATTCTTGATCCTTGTGTTTCACCGCACGAACATACGCCGCAAGATTCCCCACAACAGTGCCCTTTTCATCAACCATTACAAAGTGTTGAAACGCCTCGGAAACAGGCGGTTCCGTTGGGCTATCACCTCTTTGTTCATCTGAATCATTCCCATATGCCTCGGCATATAGGCTATCTATATCGTCAAGTAATTCAGGTGGAATTTGATCGTGCGGAAACGTGATGATTTTCATTTCATCAGATTAGCCCCACAAAAAAGATAAAGAAAGCCGCGCGTTTACATGCCCAACGCTTGGCGATACATGTCCATCACTGCTTCTTCTTCGGCGATATCATCCTTGTCGCGCTTACGAAGTGCCACAAGTTTGCGCAGAATTTTTGTGTCATACCCACGAGATTTCGCCTCGCTCATGACTTCTTTTTGTTGATCGGCCAATTCAGTTTTTTCGGCATCAAGTCGTTCGATGCGCTCGATGAACTGACGCAATTCGTCTGCGGTTACACGGTATGTGGTGTCGGATACGTCGTTCATTTGCGGCCTCGCTAGTTTTCTGGTCCTGCTTCCTAGCTTTGCAACGCGCATAGGACAAGGCAGATGTTGCGGGCGCGGCCACATTCTTTTATGGCAGGCGGCGAACCACGCAAAAGGAATACACCTATGGAAGTTTTAGTTTGGCTTGGCGCCATTGTGTCCGTAATCGGCCTAGTAGGTCTGATGTGGTGCATTGTAATCGTTGCACGCGCTAAACGTGCCGGTTTGGACGAGGCCGCTATGCGTGAACGCATTCAAGGCGTTGTCGCCATCAACATGGGCGCACTTTGCCTATCAGTGCTTGGTCTCATCATGGTTATCGTTGGCATATTGCTGGGATAATTCTACGGCTTTTTAATGCCACTTTTCTCATCGCGATCTCTTTCAAACTGCTTGGTTTGCGGAAACTCATGCAACCAAGATGCGCGATTAGTCGCCCAACATTCATATGTTGGCGACAATCCTTCCGTATTATCCAATACGCCCAAATGAATCTCAATTTCGTCATCTGTTTTTGCAAAAACGGATGAACCACATCGCACACAAAAATGGCGACCCCGAAAATCATTTGTTGCGCCAACAACAGAAACCGATGCTTCTGCAAAAATCGCAGCTGCGTAAAACATGGCGCCGTGATGTTTACGGCAATCGAAACAATGACAGACACCCACCCGACAAGGGGAACCTACTGCAATAATTTGCACATCCCCGCACAAGCAACTTCCTTTGTGATGATCCAAAATACGCATCCTTAGACAAACTGATTAGCCCCGACAGGGACCAATCCATGCAACCAATAGGTTTTTCAGACCGCCTCGTCAGACAAGTTTGCTATTTGATAACCGCTGTGGGGAAGCCTGCGCGTTTTACTTGCGCCAAGATCGGCACCAAATTTGTGTTTGCCGCGTAAGGTCCGGTGATCAAAATCTGCACGGGTTTCCCACGGCGCACCGTTTTGCCAACTTTCACAGGCAAACCTTGGGCTCTGAGCGCTGCAATCGCACGTTTAGCTTGGGCTGCATCTGTGAAGACACCCGCCTGAACATACCCACTATTTTTACTGGTTGCAGTCGTTGCAATTTTAGCCGTTGAACGTTGCGTGCGCGCTCGAATTTGGGGTTTCACCGTCGCAGCGGCGGCCGCTGAAACAACCACTACCTCTTGAACTGCTACGTTGCCTTTCAAACCAGCCAACTGATCTGCATAATCTGTGTATGGGTATTCCAGATAGCTATATTTCAGCGTGACATCTTTACCGTTATTGCGATCAATCAACCGGTGGGGAACTGTATTGGTCCACACCAATGATTGTGAAATCGCGCCAGACAGTTTGCCAACACCGCGACGCTTGTTCAAGCGACCATCATCCCAAACGGCCACATATCCAGCAGGCATAACAGCCTCAGCCCTTGGCGTTTGGGTGAAGACTTGTTTGGTGCCATGGCCAGCAGTGGCCGTATTCAAATAGGTCACGGATGTAGCGCCAGAAACGCGGCTAAGGGTCGATGGGTGATAAGCTTGCGGTGCACAACGCACAGCCAAGCCGCGAGCATTTTGCATGTAAGGATTGTTGCCACAATTCCCGCCAGAAGCAGTCACACGATTTTGCACACCGTGATTGTTCGTATTCAGGAACACCGCTGTCGCGGCACTATTATCAACTGTTGGCGCCGATGCTGGTTTAGCTGTCGCCACGACAGTTCGTACAGGGGCTGTCACCGTTTTCGCGCTTGTCGTGCGCTTATTTCCACCAAACAATACGTTGAAAAACCCGCCATTGGTCGGGCGTTTCGCAGCAACAGTTCTAACAGCTGGCTTGGGGGCGGATACAACTTTGGGCGCAGCGGCAACCACTACAGGTTTCTTAACCAACCCCATTGCAGGTTTCATCGCTGGAATTGCAACAGGTGCCTTTGCCGGAGCGCGCGCTGTAACGGTGGTTTCTTTGGTGGCACTTTCACCGACTGGATCAACAACCTCGACGCCCGCTACCGCACTTGGTTGTGCACCGCACATCAATTTACCACTGCGGTTTACGCGCGGCACCCAAGTGACTGATCCGCCAAAGCCAGCACGAATAAATATGCAACCGTTTGAGTCGACAAATTGCGTACCCTTGTAACTTAACGGTGGGCGTTCTGCCGGACCGTTAGAGTTGCGCAAGGATTGTGCGTTTACAGATTGTGCGGCGAAAATTGCCAGCGCGCTTGCGCAAGCCAGTAGCATTACATTTTTCATGTCGACCCCCATCAGACAGGGCCATAATGTCAACTAAGGCGATTGGTGTAAAGATGGAAACACTCTATTTAGTGCCGAACATCCTATCACCCGCATCCCCTAGCCCAGGGACAATATATCCATGGTCATTCAGACATTTGTCTACTGCTGCGGTGACAATTGGCACGTCTGGATGGGCTTTTTTCATGGTTTTCACGCCCTCAGGTGATGCCAAAAGACACAAGAACCTGATGTTCGTCGCCCCAGATTTTTTCAACAAATCAATCGCCGCGACGGACGAATTTCCCGTTGCCAGCATGGGATCAACGGCAATAACCAAACGGTCACCCATGGATTCCGGTACTTTGAAATAATATTGAACCGGCTGCAAAGTTTCCTCATCACGGTACAGCCCAACGAAACCAACACGCGCTGATGGGATCAGTTCCAAGACACCATCCAACAAACCATTGCCCGCCCGCAGGATTGAAACAAGAACCAGTTTCTTACCATCCAGCACAGGCGCATCCATTGTTTCCATTGGCGTATCAATCTGCCGCGTTGTCATCGGCAAACCACGGGTCACCTCATAGGCCAAAAGCTGTGAAATTTCGCGCAAAAGCTGTCTGAAAACGGCTGTCGACGTCCCCTTTTCGCGCATCAAAGTTAGCTTGTGCTGAATCAACGGGTGGTTGATTACGGTCAGGTGCTGGTCCATCAGGTTTCCTTTAACTTTTTGATCATTGCTTCACGTGTTGCAGCGTCACAAAAGGCCGCCTGCATGGAATCAATGTTTACGTTCTGAAATCGTTCTTCATCCCAGCCAAACGTGCTGGCCAAATCCTCGTATTCTCTCGTCATTGTTGTGTGGAAAAAGGGTGGGTCATCTGTTGAGACCGAAACCTTCACACCTTTTTCAACAAACATGTTGATGGGGTGATCGGTTAACTTTTCGTAAACGCCAAGAAATACGTTTGATCCGGGACAAACTTCCAGCATGACACCGCTTTCGGCCAATTCCTCGACCAAAGCTGGATCTTCGGCGGCGCGCACGCCATGGCCTAAGCGACTGACCTTTAGGTCACGCAATGTATCGCGAATATGGTCTGGACCCCGCCACTCACCAGCGTGCGCCGTCAATTCCAATCCCGCCTCACGCGCCATGTCAAAAACATAGGCAAAATCACGTGGTTCGCCTGCGTCCTCGGCACCCGCGATGCCAAATCCAGTAATGAAATCCCCAACAGTTTCCGCCGCACACATGGCTGCTGGTTTTGCCGCCTCTGGGCCAAAATGGCGAATGGGCGTAACGATGCCACGCAAAATGGTGCCACCTGCCGTCGCTGAGGCATCAGCCGCCTCTTTGATAGCCGCCATGTATTCGCGCCACGCGGTTAAATCACCGCCGCCGCAGAAATCAGGTGACAAAAATGTTTCGCCGTAAATGACGCCTTGCTCAGTACTTTCTTCAAGGACCGCCTTGGTTAAACGATAGAACTCTTCTGGGCCAGTAAGTGTTGTGCACGCTGCCTCATAGACACTCAGGAAATGGTTGAAGTCCCGATATTTATACCCGCCATTTTCATCGAAAATCTCTGAAATATCGATGTTCTTTTCTTTGGCCAAACCACGAATAAACGCGGGTGGTGCCGCACCTTCTAGATGCAAGTGCAATTCGACTTTGGGTAGGTTTTTCATAAGAACGACTTTCCGGAACCTTGGCTGGGGATTTTCAAATGATGGGCAATGCTCGCGGCGA
>Ga0208971_1000733_pt1 | contig 21976 bp, 20 predicted proteins | sample AOAMet1_18_M0_10_2_FD_188229 | JGI IMG/M metagenome (GOLD analysis project Ga0208971, IMG submission 188229) | Ammonia-oxidizing marine microbial communities from Monterey Bay, California, USA - CAN11_18_M0_10 (SPAdes) | ecosystem: Environmental > Aquatic > Marine > Intertidal zone | place... | reverse complement strand
TCTGGTGCCGGCCTCTTTTTTGTGAGGTGGATGAAGGCGGCGATCTTCAAGTGATGCATCAGGCAGAGTAATTGGGGAAGTGAGACCATGGAGATGTTGATGCCCTTTGAGGTGTATCTTTTCGATGATGGGAATTCGTTTGATTTTGCTGGGTGCTGGCCTGTTCTTCTCTGGGCTTGAAGGGGCGGCTCAGCCAGCAGGCAGGGTGCTCATGATTGGAATTGACGGGGTGCGCCCCGATGCACTGGAGGCGGCATCTACTCCCCATTTGGACGCCCTCATGGCCGAAGGTTTCTCCACCTTGGATGCTTTGAACGATGACATCACCATGAGTGGCCCAGGGTGGTCTGCCATTCATTGTGGAGTGCGGTCGGGAAAGCACAACGTGATCGACAACAGTTTCTCCAATCAGAATTACTTGCAATACCCTGGATGGCTTGAACGCATTGAGACACTTTACCCTGAATGGAACACGGCTTCCATTTGTCAATGGGGGCCCATCAACGATCAAATCGTTGGGGCAAGCGCAGACTGGGTCCTAAATACCGGTTCGGCAGAAGAGGCGTCTGCGGCAGCTGTGGATTGGATCGGGGGTGAAAACCCCCATGCGATTTTCGTTCACTTGGACGACCCGGATTATGCAGGACACAGTACGGGTTTCTCTCCCACCTCGGCGCCATACTTGAATGCGATTTCAGAGATGGACGACCTCGTGGGACTCATGGTGGCTTCGCTTCAAAGTCGCATCAATTATGCCGAGGAGAACTGGATGGTTTTGGTGGCCACGGACCACGGAGGGACCGGCACTTCTCATGGGGGGAATTCAGAAGGAGAAAGAAGGGTGTTCATTGCCGCCTCCTCTCCCACCCTTCCAGTGGAAATGGTTCAAAGGGACACCTTGTGGATGGGGCCTGAGGCCGAAGATTGCTTTGGGTTGGAGACCGTTTTGAATTTTGCGGATGGCGACCGCGTCGTTCTTGCTGACCATCCGGATTTCCTCGTGGGTTCTGAGCAAGATTTCACAGTGGAAATGCGACTGAGGTCCACAGTGGCTGGAGATGTGGCGATGGTGGGGAACAAGGATTGGAGCTCAGGACTGAATCCAGGTTGGGTTTTTTCGTTTGAGTATCCCGACGGACCTGCGTGGAAGGTCAATTTGGGAGACGGTTCCAACCGTGCAGATGCCAACGGTGCGGTCGGTGTGGCTGATGGCCAATGGCACACCCTCACCTGTTCGTTTGACCGAGATGGCATGATGCGACTTTACACCGACGGCGTGTTCAATGCCGAAGCGGACATCTCTTCTGTGGGTGATTTGGATGTCGGCGGTGGAATGAGCTTCGGAGCGGACATCTCAGGCGGATATGCCATGAGTGGGCAATTGGCCGAGGTGCGATTTTGGGACAAAGTGTTGGAACAAGAAACCATTGCGCAGTGGCATTGCAACAGCATCAGCGGTGCACACCCGGATTGGGCAAACCTTCGCGGGTACTGGGCTTTGAATGAAGGTGTCGGATTCCAGGCGTTCGACGGCTCGGGAAATGGGCACCAGGGTGCTATTGATGGGGCGACTTGGAGCGACAATGCGCCTCCCTTCATTTGGGACTACTCGGGTACCCCACGTTTGGTAGATGTCCCCCTTACGGCATTGGCCCACATGTGCGTACCCATTGATCCTGCATGGAACGTCGACGGCGTCCCGCTCACAGGAACATGCTACCCCGGAGACGAATCACCTTGTCCAGAGGATTTGAATGGAGATGGTGTAATCAGTGTTGTGGACCTGTTGTTGGTCCTTGGGGTATTTGGCCAGTCTTGCGGGTAGCCCTAGGACCAAATCCTCCGTAAATTAATGCCACAAGGAGACCCCATTATGCTGAGATACCTGTTCTCTTCTTTGGCCTTTGGCCTCGCTCTATTGTCACCGGCGCAGACTTGGAATTTGTCCTGGAGTGACGAATTTGATGGCCCGGCCATTGATGCAAACAAATGGGGTTATGACATTGGAACGGGCGCTGCGCAGGGATTGTGGGGATGGGGAAATGGTGAGCTTCAGTATTACACCGACGACCCCGACAATGCTCGGGTGGAGAACGGCGAGTTGATCATCACGGCACGAGAGCAGAACTACGGGGGAAGCAATTACACCTCTGCTCGGATGGTGACCAAAAATCGATTCAGCCAAACCCATGGCAAATGGGAGGCGCGGATAGACCTGCCCACAGGACAAGGCATTTGGCCCGCGTTTTGGATGCTTAGGGAGAACAACCCCTGGCCAGGAGAAATCGACATTATGGAGCTGGTGGGACACCTTCCCGGAAGTTGTCATGGAACGGCGCATTGGGGCACCGTCGACAACGTTCAGTCTTTGGGTGGCTCTGTATACACAGACGATTGGACCACAGGCTATCACACCTATACCGTGGAATGGTGGCCAGATCACCTGCAATGGTCTGTAGACGGTCAGGTGTATTTCAATTTGGACCGCACACAGGTCAGTCCAAATCCTTGGCTTTTTGCCGAGGATTACCACATGCTTTTGAATGTGGCTGTGGGCGGCGGTTGGCCGGGCTCCCCGGACGCATCCACTGTGTTTCCTCAGGAGATGAAGGTGGATTGGGTGCGCGTCTACGATCACGTGCCCGAACCTCAACCCATCACGTTCAGGGTAGACATGAGTCAGGAGGCACTGAACGCGGAAGATCAAGTTTACGTTTCGGGAACATTTGATGAATGGTCGGGAGCCACCCATGCCCTATCGGCCAATGGCAGTGGGGTCTGGTCCACCACATTGGAACTGCCGCAGGGCATTCATGAATACAAGTTCACGGTCAACGGATGGTCTGGACAGGAGGAGTCATTTTCACCGGGGGATCCGGGAACGTTGACAAGCTTGGACGGAGCCAACACGTATGTCAATCGCATCGTTGATGTGGGCTGGAGTGCGTTGGTGACGGATGCACATTGCTTCTCTACGGTTGAGGGTTGTCCTGGAACAGGTGGGGCGGGATGTACAGATCTTGATGCGTCGAACTTCAGTGTTGCGGCCACAACAAACGATGGCAGTTGCCTGTATCCTGTGCTGTTCTCCGTGGACCTGAATCAAGAACAAACCGCTGGACAAACGGCCTATGTCAATGGGGGTTTCAACGATTGGTGCGGCGATTGTGCGCCCATGGATGATGCGGACGCGGATGGGGTTTGGCAATTGGTGTTGGACTTGCCACCGGGTTCTCACGAATTCAAGTTCACGACCAATGCCTGGAACGGCTTAGTCGAGTCCTTTGATGTAGGGGTTCCTTGCACCAACACGACCTATGACGGCCCCAACGTTTACACCAACAGGTCCTTTGAGTTGGGGGCTGCGCCGCTGGAATTGGGAACCGTATGTTTCAATGATTGCTCGGCCTGTCCGGCCGTTGATCCGACTTACCATACCGTGACATTTCGGGTACAGATGCCCGACCCCAGTATGGAGGCTTGGTTGGAGGTTCAGGGCGCCACATATGTCATGTCCGATGCGACGTGGGGCGCCAAGGCGGTCACGGTGACTGTTACCGGTGATGCGGCGTTCACATATCGGTTTGGAACCCCGGCAGGCGCTTTGGGGATGGCGTGGGAAACCCTCCCAGCAGGGTGCAATGCCAACGGATGGAGGACGGCGACAGCATTGGAAGACATGGCCATGCAAGTGGTCTGTTTTGGAAGTTGCAGTGGCTGTCTGGGGTGTTCTGATCCGTATGCAGGCAACTTTGATCCCATCGCCGATCCGCTTTCTCCGGCTTCTTTGTGCGAGGGCCTGGGGGCTTCTGGATGCACCTACCCTGCTGCTTTGAATTATGAAGCCGAAGCCGTCTGGGACAATGGAAGCTGCAGCTTTTCAACCGCTTCGGGAGATTGCCCAGACAGCGATGGAGATGGAATGGTGGGGGTCAACGATGTGCTGATTCTGCTTTCTGCCTTTGGCAACACGTGCCCCTAATCAGGAGGTCGTAGTTTGGTCCCATGTCGAAAAGTGGCAAAGGAAGGCTCGGGTTCTTGCTGAATTTTTTGAGGCACCCCTTGAGGAATGCCAGCATTGTGCCCAGCAGCAAAGTGGCCAGTCGAAACATGTTCAAAGGGTTGGACATCGAGGCCATGCGCTACGTCGTAGAACTGGGACCAGGCACAGGAGTTTTTACCCAAGAATTGCATGACCGCCTTCACCCGGACGCCCAGGTGTTGGTGATTGAATTGGACGGGGGGTATGTCGCGTCATTGAAAACCCGGTTCGGAGACCGTTTTGACATCGTACAGGCGAGTGCGGGCGACCTGGATGCCATGTTGAAAGAGCGGAACTGGCCGCGCATCGACATGGTGGTTTCAGGACTGCCATTTGTATTGCCTCAGGAGGTCAAGGATCAACTGCTCGCATCCATAAAGGGACACACCGACCAAGGAGCAGTGCTGCGGTTCTTCACCTACATGCCACCTTTGATGAAGCCCCACTATCACATGTTTGATCTGAGGTGCGTGTGTTTTGTGGGCCAGAACTTCCCTCCTATGTGGATTTACTCGGTGAACTAAACCGCCAGATGGGTGGTCCGGTTTTGGTTCACTTGCGTTTGCGCCGGTTGTAAATGACAAGGATGGGCAAGAGGAGGGCGATGATCGCGAAGAGTGCCATAGAATTCATGCGTCGAATATCGCACAATGGGTTGTATGCAACGCCTGATTTCTAAGGCCAAATCTCACCGTACCAGGATCAAGTTCGATAAATTGCCCCGTCGCGCAACCTGAGACTCATTCAGCTTGTTACCTCGGCGTACCTTGTAAAGCTTTGAAGTTGAACCGAAACTTTTCTTTTCTCGCTGTAGCATTCTTGATGCTGGCGCACGCAGCTTCTGCTCAGGTTGTCATTAACGAATTCTCATGTTCCAACTATTCTTTGAATGTTGCGGGAAACAATGAGGACTTTGTAGAGCTCTTTAATGAAACAGGAGCCCCCGTTGACATCGGGGGGTGGTACCTCTCGGACAATGAGGCGGTCCCCACCAAGTTTGAAATCCCAGCAGGGACTGTCGTTCCGCCCAATGGCCATTTGACCATCATTTGCAGTGGTGAGGCCCAGATTGGAAACCTGTATGGTGGAGGTTTTCTGAACACCAATTTTAGAATTCACCAGTGCAAGCAGGAGTCGGTCGTCTTGTCAGATGCAACAGGCAGCATCATCGAGAGCTATACCTACGGCACCGACATTTCAACGAACCAACAGGACCACAGCTGGTCAAGGGATGTTGACGGTTCCGGCGATTGGAAGGTGTGCACGGTTCCCACTCCCAATGCCAGTAACGCAGGTTCAGCAGCATTCATGTATTCGGGGTACGCCCCCATGCCGCAGATGGGAGAAGCCCCAGGATACCACGCAGGTGCTTTTTCTCTGGACATTTCTGCGGAGCCCGGATTTGAAGTGTTTTACACTTTGGATGGCTACGGTCCTACCGACATGAGCCTGCCGTACTCCGCACCCATTGGTTTGTTCGAGACCACGGTTGTGCGGGCCATGACAGTCGATCCTACTGGAGTGTTGGCACCAAGTTTTACCGAAACCAACACCTACTTTTTTGGCAATGATCAGCACAGCATCCGTGTCGTCAGCGTCAGTGGTGCAGGCTTGGAAGACGGCGCTTGGAACGGAGATGAGCCCATGCACATCGAGTTCTTCAATGAAGACGGCACATTTTGGGTAGAAGCCGAAGGAGACTCCAACGAGCATGGCAACGACTCCAATGCCTACCCTCAGAAGGGGTTCGACTACATCACCCGAGATCAAATGGGGTACGACGATGTGGTGGATGCTGAGCTGTTTCACATCTCGAACCGCGGGAAATTTCAGCGACTGATTTTCAAGGCAGCGGCCAACGACAACTACCCTTTCTCTGGTGGAGCGCACATCCGCGATGCCTATTGTCAAACCTTGAGTGGTGTCTCAGACCTCCACCTCGATGAGCGCACCAACGAGAGCTGTGTTTTGTACATCAACGGTTTGTACTGGGGGGTGTATGAATACCGTGAAAAAGTGGACGACAGCGACTTTACAAACCGCTACTACGACCAAGGCCGTTACGACATTGACTTCTTGAAGACTTGGGGAGGAACATGGACCGAATACGGTGATGGCACAGATTGGTACACCTTGGTTGATTTCATCACCAACAATGACATGACCGTTCAGGCCAATTACGAGCAGGCGGTCAGTGAGCTCAATGAGATGTCGCTCATCGATTACTTCATCTTGAACAGCTATGTGGTCTGTGCAGATTGGCTCAATTGGAACACCGCATGGTGGAGGGGCAGAAACCCCGATGGAGACGGCCGGCGTTGGCGCTACGCCCTCTGGGACCTCGACAACACCTTTGGACATGGTGCGAACTACACCGGTCTGCCTGACACGGGTTCGGAGGCTGATCCTTGCAATCCAGAAAACATGGGGGACGTTGGAGGACAAGGCCACATCCCGGTGCTCAATGCCCTGATGGACAACGACACCTTTTGGGCGACTTACATCAACCGTTGGGCTGACTTGGGCAACACCCACTTTACCTGTGACAACATGCATGCGGTCTTGGACAGCATGATTGGCGTGATTGAGCCTGAAATGCCCCGTCAATTTGACCGTTGGGGAGGCGATTACGATGGTTGGATGTCCGAGGTTCAAGACATGCACGACTTCATCGACGAGCGTTGCAATGAGACCGTCTTGAGCGGGATGGAAGATTGCTACGATGTGGAGCCTGTGGACCTCACATTGTTGATTGATGGTTGCGGAGAAGTTGAATTGAATTCAGTCGACATTGACCCATCAATGGTGCCTTTTACCGGGTGGTACTTTGCGGGTGTACCCATCACGTTGGAGGCGGAAGAAGAATGTGAAGGGGCTGAATTTTTGTACTGGGAGGTGGTCTCTGGTGACCTGGTCATCGATGACATCCAAGCCGGAGCAATCACCGTCGAGCTTACGGGCAACGTGACCTTGATGGCACACTTTGGAGAACCTGTCCCCCCGGAGGTGCTCGTGTTTGACGTAGAGCCTTCAGGAACTGGAACAGTGGCCTTGGATGGCCTGGTTTTGGGCCCCTACCCCGACGAAGTGGAACTGTTTGATGGCGATTACGACCTCATGGCAAATCCAGTCCAGTGGTGGTCTTTCTCTCACTGGACCTATGATGCCAACGCGATCGCATCTGATGACCAGGCCTCAGCGGTCTTGTACGTGGATACGGGTGGGGCTGTCGTCGCCCATTTTGAATACATCGAGCACATCGATTTGGTGGTTCGTGTGGAGCCTGCTGGTGCGGGTGTGGTGAAGGTGGTGAACCGGGCGACCGTGTTCGACTATTGGACTGACAGCTTCGTTGTGGATGGTCCAGAATCTATGCTGGCGACGCCGAGTTCCGATTGGAAGTTTAGCCATTGGGAGGTCGAAGGTGCCCTTTCCAATTCATCGGACTTGGTCTCTGACTTGATGGTGGAATTGCCGGCCGATGGTGCAACAGAGGTGGTGGCTCATTTCACCGAGCAAGACCTGCAACTTTATGTGCCCAACGCGTTCTCCCCAAACAACGATGGCCTCAACGACGCCTTTCGGCCCTTGGGCCAGGCTTTTGGTGCCGAGGACTATTCTTTCCAGGTATTCAACCGTTGGGGTGAAGTGGTCTTTTCCTCTGTAGATCCCAACGAGGCTTGGTTGGGTCAAGACCAGCGGGCCGAGGGCGAGCACTATGTGAAGGACGGAGCTTATGCTTGGAGTGTCCAAGTGCGCTGGACACACGGGATCTATCCGGAACAGTTCAGTGGGACCCTCACTGTGGTGCGCTAACTGCCCGCGGGTTTGCTCAAGGATTGTTGATCGCCAATCTGGTCCAGGGATGCCCCTTGATTTTGGCAATGGTCACAAAGAGCACTACCCCAACAGGGCCGAGCATGAAAGTGCAGATTTGACAGGGCAACAACTGCCATTTAGTGAATCCCATCGAGCGCCCTTTTTTGGTGATGATGATGCCTGCCAAAAGGTCAAAAGCGAGGTAGTGGATCCATCCGGCGGTCATGGCCCAAGGATCACTCAACAGCGCAGTGACACCAGCCAGAGACATGAAGTCCCCCGCTGAAAAGTCAAAATGGGTGAGCACCACTAGAAAGTACACTGAGGCCAATACTGCGACTGCAGCGCCACTGAGCACGCCGTTTAGGACCCAGCGCTTTTGGGGCGCAAGGATCATGGCCAACCAGGCGAGAGGTGCCAGCGCATTGGCCCATTGAAAGACTTGCTCTGGCGTCATGCGCCCTTCTTGTCCCCTTTGAACCAGTCTTCCTTGCTGTCGAACAAGACATTAAAGGTTGTCAGGGAACCGTAACACCGGGTGATGTATTGCTGAAGGTTGACCTTGTCTTCGTCAGACAATTTGGTGTTGCTGTTGATGTTCTGTTCCAGAACCCGCAATCGGTCACGCAGCATGACGATTTTGTGGAAAAAGGTCTCAATGGGAATCTCTTTGCCCTTGAGGCCTTCCTCACCAGGCCGCAATTCCATGATGCCTCCCTCCCACTTGTCGCCCAGGTCAATGGGCTTGGGAGATTCTAGGTATTGGTCAAAGACGTTTTCTACTGCAGACACCACGTCTTCCAATGCGATGCCTTCTGATGTGGCGGGTGCCGCCTCCAAAATCTCGTAAGACTCGTAGGTTTTGGCGAGCTCCTTCTCTCCGTGTTCTGTGAATTGAATCCGCCATGCGGCTCCAGATTCACCAAAAATGGCCCCCTCCCCGTATTTGGGGTGGCCAATGCGTGCTCCGATTCCTATCATACCTGCGAAGATGAGCGTGTTGTCATTGCAATTTGGAAGTACCTGAGCTGCAAAATGAACAGTGGACGGTCGAAGGCGTAAATTTGTAGGTCATGCTCGATGATGCCCTCCGCGCCTTACCCAAGGTAGAATTGCACTGCCACCTCGAATTGACAGCGCGACAAGACCTTCTAAAGGAGCTGCTGTCGGCCAAGGGCCACCGCATCGATGATGCTGTTTTTCGTCGAGATTACCTGATCACTGAACCGGTGGGCGATTTGCCAACCTTGCTCAACATCTTCTTGGGGCACCGCGATTTGCTCGATTCACCAGAAGTGGTGGAGCGCATGACCTATGAGTGCTGTGAAGACATGAGCGCCAATGGTGTGAGGTTGTTGGAGCTGCGCTATGCGCCTAGCTTTCTATGTGACGCGCATCCCAGCATGTCACCCGATGCAATGCACGCAGCCATATTGAAAGGGGTGCAACGTGCCGAGCAGGACTTCCCGATTGCGGTGGGCCTCATTTGCTTGCTGCAACGGATCAAGACGGTCCAAGAGAACCAGTATTGGTTGGATTTTGCGATTGAAAAGAAAGCAGACTTCTTGGCGGTTGATTTGGCCGACAATGAGTTGGCCTTTGGTCCAGAGGTCTTTGCACCGCTGTTTGAACAGGCCAAGGGTGAAGGATTCGCGGTGACCATTCACGCTGGAGAGGCAGAAGGCCCGCAGGCTGCACAGAACATTCAGAAGTCCATCGAATTGCTGCATGCAGACAGGATTGGTCATGGCGTCAGAATCTTAGAAGACAAGGCGGTGTTGGAGTTTGTCCGGGAGCGCGGTACGGTTCTGGAATTGTGCCCCACTTCGAATTGGCTCAGTGGAGTCTGTGCTTCGCGTGAAGCGCATCCCTTCCGTCAGATCATGGAGGCGGGAATCCGGACCACTGTCAACACAGACGATCCTGGGATCATGAACATCGACCTCATGGATGAGTATCGTTTGTTGCGCGACGGCATGGGATTCACTGCAGCAGAATTTGCGCAGATCAACGCATGGGGCAGAGAAGCTTGCTTTATCCCCGAGGAACGAAAGGCCGCAGTGTGGCCTGATTAAGTCGCAAACAGGTCGGGTCTGCGCCACCTAAACAGGGGCCTCCAGATGGGGGACATGCGCACCAGCCTGTGCTTGGTTTTGATGGGCGCTCCGAATTCAGCGTAGAAGCGGTCGACACCTTGATCCATGCTTCCGCCAAAGTCAAAGGTGTGTGCCCCCATTTGAGCGGCATGTCTCATGGCATGGCCTATGAGCAAGACTGTGGCCCTGCTGCTGTCTCCGGGCCGCTCGCTGCGAAACTGCCCTCCAAATCCATAAATGCACCTGCCGTCGTTTGCTCCGTGAAACACACCGCCGGCCAGCACTTCGCCTTGGGCGTCTTGAACGGTCCATGCGTGGGTGTCAGTTTCCCGCAGGAGTTCCTTTAGTAGACGTTTGAGTGCCTGTTCATCGCTGGTCAATCCTTTTCGGATCCGGGCGGCTTGATGGAGCTCAACCATCAGCGTCAGATCGCTGCACGGATGGACGGTCATGCCTTCTCTTTCGGCACGTCTGTATTGCTTTCGGCGGGTTGATGGCCAGGCTTCAATGGGGTCGTTCTCTGCGCTGAGTGCAGATTGTCGGGTATGTCGCGCGACCGTCCACGAGTTTGGTGGCAAGTCCGAAGGCGGCGCCATTCCTGCGGGCAAGTCCAGGACGACCAAGGTTTGCTTGGCGTTATTGAGCGCCGCTTTAAGCGCTGTGGGATCCGCAGTTGGGCCAATGTCTTGTGCCCATGGCAGCGTGGCCAAAGCGCTCAAGCCCCATTTGAGCTTGGTGGCCTTGGAGCGTCCAGCAGCACTGTTGGTGCAGTCTGGAAAAGTCCGATCCCATGCGGCGTTCATGATACAAAGATGGGGTTCACGATCTTTCGGGCATGGGTGTTATCGACGACCGCGTTCAGCTCCAGCCTGGGCAGTATGCCAGCATATTCATTTCGGAGCGTCCCTTGGCCCCTCCAGGCTATGGCGAGACCATGGTGGAAGTGATGGCCGAAGCCGAGCAAATGCCAGGATACCTTGGATTTGAGTCCATGCGCGATGGACACGATGGCGTCTTCATCAGCTATTGGCAGGACCGGGCATCCGTCGACGCATGGGCGGCCCACATGGGCCACCGTCAAGCCAAGGCCAGAGGTGTGGCTGAATGGTACGACGCTTTTAGGGTCGTGCTGTGTAAGGTCGAGCACACCCGGTGGTTTAGGCGCGCAGTCAGTCCAAAATCAGCGTGAGCTCCCCTACTTTTTCGATGTCTGTATCGAGGCAACTGTGGTCGGCATTGAGGATGTAGTAATAGACCCCGGGTGCTGCCACAGAGCCTCCGATTCTGCCGTCCCACCCTGCGCCTACGCCTTCGGATTCATGCACCTGCACGCCCCAGCGGTCAAAGATTTGCAGCTTGAAGTAAGAGAACGAGGAGGCGTTGGTGATGTCTACGCCGTTGCCGTCAGTCCGCTTTGTCCCAATGCGGAACCGGTCGTTTTTACCATCCGCATTGGGGGTGATGACGTTGGGTATGACCAGTTCTACTTCAGCAACGAGCTCAGGTACGTACACCTCAAATCCCTCAGATTCACTGGTGCCGCAGGTGTCGTTTTCTATGGTGAGGGTAACGGGATACAAGCCAGAACCCCCAAAGTCAAAGTTGACAGTGTCTCCTGTGGCCGAGCCAGATGGTCCGAAATCCCATGTGACGGCATCGGCATAGCTTCCGTCAAAGGTGAATTCAACGGTTGTTTCCAAGGAGCATGCCAGGGGCTCCACGGCTCCAAAGGACATCACCAGCGGGTTTTGGGGCAGCACCTGTACCACAAAGGTTGCGGTATCGGCACAGGCCTCTCCTGGGTTGGCAATGAGCTGTGCATCAAAGCTCCCAAAATCGACGTAGGTCCAAGCCGCAGTCTCAGAGGATGCTTCCGTGTTTTGTGCGGTCGAGGAGTTGCTCAAGTCAAAGGTCCACTGTTGGCTTGTGGTGTTGGAAGAGAGGTTGGTGAATCCAATTTCCAGTCCGTTGCAGGGAGGTTCAGTGGTGGTGAATGAGGCCACGGGGAGTTCGGGCAGGTCAATTTGAACCTCACTGGAAGCCACACAGCCGATATCGTTCACCAAGGCTGCCGACAAGGTGTGATTTCCTGGGGGGACAACGAGCGCCCCAGGTGTGGTTCCGCTTGAGGTGGCTTCGCCGTCGACCAACCATGTCAAAGTTCCCGTTTCTCCGAGGGAGTCGCCCGTGTACAGGATCTGTTGGCTCCAGCCGTCGGCCAAACACGCCACTGCATCCAAAACAAATGACGCTTGCACCGGTGGTGCGATGAGGATGGTTTGGGTGATGCTGTCACCACATCCACCGAGGTCATAGGTCAGCGAAATGTCATATTCTCCTTGTGCCGGAAAGTCAAAGGTGGGTGCAGTCAGGGAGCTGGTGTCGCTGGGTTGTCCTGTGCCAAAATCCCAGGCGAAATCGCCACTGTTGGCATCGACTTGAAAGTTGACGTCGAGCCCTGTGCAGGGCGCGGGCCATTCAACGTTTGGAAACACAAGCGCGCAAGGCACCACATCGATGGTGAAGTCCCTGAAGATCTTGCCGATGTTGATCCAATTGCCATTGACGTCCTGTCTGAATTCAGTGATGAAGATCCCTATGACATATTTGCCAATGGCGGCAGGCGTTCCGGTCAAGGTTCCTGTCTGAGCGTCGATTTCGATCCAGTCCTCCGGGCCATTGCCAAGGGGGGTTTGAGGGGCATAACCGTTGGCCCAAGTGACGTTGTCATAGGGTGGCGGTGCCGGGGGGTTGGGTGTCGGTGCGGAAAAACTTCCTCCGATAAAGACATCACCAATGGAAAAAATGATGCTGTCCCCGTCTTGGTCTTGGGCTGAATTGTCCAGCTCAAACGGTTGGTTGACGCAGACGTAGCCTTGTGGGAGGCTGTCAAACCTTGGCGAAGAATTGGAGGTCAAGTCAATGTCAGCGTTCCCCAGCACAGGAGGGACTTCAACGAAAATGGTGAAGCCCGTATTGGTGGGGTCTTCCAAATTGATCACCTGTGGATTTCGGCAGCACCTTTGGAATACAACCGTGTAGGGGTCAGAATCCGCAGGTAAAGTCAGTATGGTGGTGTATACGGCCCGCTCTACGCAAACCCCTGGTGGCAGCTGCGCACAAGGGTTTCCGCTCTGTAGGTCGATTTGATCTACGGCGTTGGTGATGGGAGCTTGTGTTTGGTCAAACAGCTGATTGTTCTGGTATACGGCAATGTTGGCGGCCAGATCAAACCCGGTTCCATTGGTGTTGGTGGGGCCGCAGTCCCTGTAGATCACGAGGAACAGTTCGTATTGGTCGCCTCCCTGGTGTTCGTAATACATGGACCCTCCTACGAGGTGTGTGGCCCACGCCATGGGGCCCATGAGCAAACATGCGCAGCACAACAGAAAGGACCTCATTGAAAATGTATCTTGCCAGTTCATGCTCTTCACAGGCTACAATGTAAAGCATCTGATGTCGGTGCCTCGGTTTACCTCGTGGTTCGTCCTTCTGCTTTTGCTCACTTCGACTTCTGTGCAATCCCATGCACAGGGTTTAGACAAAACACCATCGCTGCGTTTGGCTACCCGTCAATTTCAGTCGCCAGATGGGGCGCCTTACTTGGAAGTTCAAGCCGAGTTTTTGGCCAGTAGTGTGACGTGGTTGGCAGAAGGAGATTCTTTGTATCGGGCTGCTGTCAAATGGACGGCCATCGCATACGACAGCACAGGTGCGGTCGCTGGCTTTGTGAAATCCACAGCCAGAACAGGCTTTTTGCCCCAAAAAGGCGACTTTGTCGATGTGGCCCGTATGGCATTGGCACCGGGTCCTCATGTGCTCGAGTTGGAAGTGGAAGATGTGGGCGATCCCGATCGGCTGCACCTCGAATACGAGACCGTCATAGAGGTCTCGTCCCCCGCTGCTTTGGACATTAGTGACCTGTTCGTGGTTCAAGGCATTGCGGCTGCTTCGGTTCCTGCAGGACCGCTTACCCGATCTGGCAAGGACATTTTGCCGCTGCTGGACCGGAGGGTGTCGGCAGAGGCTGAGCGCATTCCATTTTACTGTGAATTGTATGGCACCGAATCGATTTTTGGTGCAGGAGGTGCTTTTCTGGTGGTGGCTGGATTTCAAGATCCCGGAGAAGTGGGGTCGTGGATCGAGGGGACCAAGCGTTTCTTTAGGATGACAGCAGCCCCTGTCCTGCCCTTCCTCGAGGCATTGCCCCCGCCTCCTCCTGGTCCTCATGAATTGGTGGTTCAGATCATGACGCCAGATCAGGAGCTTCTTGTGGCCAACAGTGTCGCGCTGCGTTGTGTCTCAGAGGCGGCTCAAGACGCTGCTGTAGCTGCGGGAGCGCTTGCTCCATTTGTGATGTTGCACCAAGACCGGGACAGCTTGTTGGCATTGATTGAGTCGCTGATTCCCATAGCCGATGCCGGTGAGCGCCGTTCTATTGAGCATGTGCTGCAGGGCGCCGACTTGAGGCAACTCCGCTCCTTTCTGGAGCAATTCTGGACGGTAAGATCGCCGGACCAACCGGCCGAAGCTTGGCGCACTTACCGCACAGAAGTAGCCATTGCCGACCGCGAGTATGGTGCTTGTCCAAACCGCGAAGGCCATGAGACAGATATGGGTTGGATTTTGTTGAGGTATGGCCGGCCAAACACGGTGGTTCAACGTCACAACGGGACTGCATACTACCCCTACGAGATCTGGCATTACCACAAAGCCGGGCAATTCAACAACAGGCGCTTCTTGTTCTACACGCCACAAGTGGTGGGAGAATGTTTTGAGCTGCTTCACAGTGACCACCCTCGTGAATTGCGCAATGCCGATTGGCTCGATATCCTGAAAACGCGTGAATTGGGACACTCTGTGGTGGACAGCCGCATGAACCAACTGGGCAACCGCGACACTTACAGCCGAGAGGAGCCCGAGGACCTCTTCTTCAACCCGCGTTGATATGGCCGTGGATTTGCGTCCCTCCTGCCGCGTCGCTGTGGCCGTGTTGAATTGGAATGGCTCAGCCCATTTGCGGAGGTTCCTGCCATCTGTGGTGGCACACAATGCAGCCGAGGACAAGGTTGTTGTGATCGATAACGGCTCTGATGATGGCAGCTTGTCCTTGTTGCAAGAAGAGTTTCCCGAAGTGGAAGTGGTTTCCCTTTCTGAGAACCATGGGTTTGCAGGAGGGTACAACGAGGGGCTCAAACTGCTCGGTGAGCGATTGAAGTCGGAGTGGGTCCTCCTTCTCAACAGCGACGTCGAAGTCACCGCGCATTGGGCAAGTGAAATGGTGGAGGCAGCGCTCAACCATGGTTGGTCTGCGGTTCAGCCCAAAATCCGCGCTGTAGACCGCAGGGCCGAATTTGAATACGCAGGCGCTGCAGGCGGCTATATGGACCGCTTTGGATTTATGTTTTGTGCAGGCCGCATTTTTGATGCTTTCGAGCAGGATTTGGGACAGTATGACCAAGACCGCCCCGTTTTTTGGGCTTCAGGAGCGGCTTTGTTGGTCCGTTCATCGGCTTGGGTGGAGGTCGAAGGTCTGGATGTCGATTTCTTCGCTCACATGGAGGAGATTGACCTGTGTTGGCGCCTCCGTAACCGTGGTCATGTGGTCGGGGTGGCAACTGGCACCCATGTGTACCACCTCGGTGGAGGGACTTTGGCGCAATCGAGTCCACGCAAGGCCCAGTTGAACTTCCGGAATAACCTGTTCTTGCTGCTCAAAAACGATCATCGGTCTGGCATTGCCCGGCGGATTTTTGTTCGGCAATTGTTGGATGGCATCGCCGCCTTTCGTTTCCTATTGGAAGGGAAATGGGATTTTTTCAAGGCCGTTCTCAAGGCGCACAGCGAATTCAATGCCAGCAAGGCTTCCATGGCGCTCAAGCGCAGTGCGGAGATCAAAGCATGCAAGGGAGTTGAATTGTCTTCGGATGCGATGGCAGGCCACTACAAGGGCAGCATCATCGTCGATTATTTCCTGCGCAAGCGCAAGCGTTGGTCTGACCTCCCCCCCTCCCTCTTTCGCTGATCTTTTCAGACGCGGAGAAACCCGATGCCAACGGCAGCAAGACGTCCGTTGACCGAGGTTGTGTGGTCCGTTGTTTTGATGCCATGCAAGAACCACAGCTGTTGCGATGGGTGCTGCCCGGTGTGGTTCTGGGCTGGCTTGCAGCCCAGCATGTTTCGCCTGGTGTTGTCGTTGTCAGCGCCGTTGTCATGACGGTTGGATCTGGCGTGTTGTTGCTCAAGTTTAGCAGACTGTATCGCGCTGTGCTGGGGTCTGTGTTGTTGGGGTCTGCTGTGGGTGCTTGTGCTCAGTGTTGCATGCCCTCGACGCTGGGCACCATTCCAGCTCGTGGCGCGGATGTGCTGCATTTGGAGTTGACTACAGCTTGGCCGGATCGAGGAGGCACAGTCCGTTGGTTGGCCGTTGACCGGGCTGGGCATCAAGTGTTGGTGGAACTCGATGGTCAAGGGCGTAAGCTGAATGCGGGGCAGTGTTTTGTTGCCGGAGTGAAGCGGCTTGTTCCTTCAGCGCCGGCTCATCCATGGGGCTTTGATGAGGGCGCTTTTTTGAAAGGGCGTGGTGTTTGGGCCAAGTATAAAGTCCTGTGGATGGGCTTAGTGCAGGATACTCCAGGCTTTTCTGGCCGCTTTCGGCGGGCCATGGCAGGGTTGAAACGCCATGTGGTTCAGCGTTGTTCTATGATAGAAGATGCAGATGTTGCAGGATTCGTTTTGGCGCTGACAACCGGCGACAAAACAGGGGTTTCTAGCACCATCCGGAAGGCTTTTTCAGATGCGGGCTTGTCGCACCTGGTGGCCGTCTCTGGATTTCATATTGGATTGGTGGCCGGGGTTGTCCTCTTGTTGTTGCGGGCTTCGGGCACCCCTAAATTCTGGCGGCCTTACGTTTTCCTTCCGATGGTGTGGGGTTATGTGGGGCTGTGTGGCTGGCCGGGTTCTGCCGTGCGCGCTGCGTCCATGGCTTCAGTTGCTGCTGTGGCCGTGGCCTTAAGTCGCAAATCAGAAGGAATGACGGTCCTGTCCGCCGTAGGGTTGATGATGGTGGCCCTTCGGCCAAGCGCCCTCGGTGATTTGGGGGTGGGTCTGAGCTTTTTAGCAACCGCTGGAATTCTGCTGCTGCACCGCAGTTTGAGCGGAACCGGCGTGTCGAAAAGGCGCCGTTTTTTAAGCATGCTTGTGGGGGTGCCGATTGTGGCCACGGCATGCACCGCTCCCCTATCATGGCCAGCTTTTGGAAAGCTCTCCACGGTTTTTGTGCCGGCCAATATCATGGCCACGCCCATGGTCACAGCCATCATGGGATTGTTTGCAGCCTGGTGCATTCTGCCCGCTTTTATTTCGCAATGGGCGGAAGTAGCGCTGGTTCAGGTGGTCAGCGCGTTTTTGAAACTTGTAGGGCATTGGGCACTTTGTCCCCCACTCCTGCTGCCACTGGACCGCACCATCACGGCCGGTGCGGGTTGTGCTTTGGCATTGGGCTTCATTTGGGGCTTGGCGGTAAAGCGGCCTGTCAGGTTTGGACTGGCTGGCATGCTCACCGCTTGTGCTTTATTGCGCTGGTCAGACCATGCAGTTGACCATCCTCAGGTGATGATGTTGGAGGACGAATGTGTGGTATTCGGTCCAAGGCACTTGGCTGTATTTACATCGGAGCCTCGGTCCGAGGGGCAATATTCTAGAAACTGGAAAACCCGCTCTTTTACAGAACGGGTTTCCAATGTTCCACCGGATTCTGTCTGGTGGTGCGGGACACAATGGGCCATGTCGCCTTATCACATCCGTTGCTGGACCATGAATGGCGGATGGCGTGTGTTTAGTTCACCTCCGTAACGTTGCGAATGACGCGTTCTACATAGGATTCCCATGCTTCCATGCCCATGATGGGCAGGATGGCGTTGACGCGGTTGTTTTGCTTGCTGTAGATCGCCTCTACATAGAAACCATTGATTTCGAAAATGCACAGGATGTATCGGTTCTCGACCATGCGCTGGGAAATGCAATTTCCGTGGTCCCACATGTAGTTGGTCTTCTCGTCGAGCGGAAGCCGGTTGAAAGTTCGGAGGTCCATATTCAATGGGTTGACGTTGTGTTGTGATCGCACCGCAGAGCGGATGTGGGTTCCGATACGACATGGGGTGGGTTTGGGTTTCATTTTGTTCAATCTTTGCGTCATGAGCAACATCGAAGAAGGCGGTGAGCCATGGTTCCTGACGGATTGCCCCAGGGATGCCATGCAAGGGATGTCCCCCTTTATTCCCACCTCACAGAAGGTGGCCTATTTGTCTGCACTGATGAAGGTGGGCTTTGATGTGCTCGATGCCGGGAGCTTTGTCTCCCCCAAGGCTGTTCCACAAATGGCCGATAGCGCTCAAGTATTGGAAGCGTTGCCAGAGACGGGCACAGAGGTCTTGGCCATCGTGGCCAATGAGCGGGGCGCCCATGATGCGATTGCTCATGGACGTCCTGACTTTATCGGTTTTCCTTTTGGGATCTCAGAGACGTTTCAACAGCGGAATACAGGCGGTGGTATCGGAGAAGGTTGGCGCCGTCTCGATGCCATTCGCAATGCAGCGGCATCAGCCAACAAAGGCCTCGTGGTTTATTTGAGCATGGGATTTGGCAATCCCTATGGCGACCCATGGTCGCCTGAACTGGCAGGAGAATGGGCCCTCAGATTGCACGAAGAATTGGGGGTGTCCCATTTGGCCTTGAGCGACACAGTGGGTCAGGCCGATGAGGGCGTGATTGAATCCGTATGCGCCCAAGTCATTTCGGCCTCTCCGGACATGACGGTCGGGGTGCACTTGCACGGACGGCAGGAAGCGGCTGTCCATTTGATGGAAGCCGCTTGGCGGGGAGGTTGTCGCAGGTTTGATGGTGCCCTTGGCGGCTTGGGCGGGTGCCCAATGGCCAAAGACGAATTGGTGGGCAACTTGCCCACCGAGGTCATGATGAACCGCCCCTACTTGTGGGGTGGAAAGCAGAAGAAATGGAATGAGGAGGCATTGGCTCAAGCTCAAAGCCTCCTTGCAGGACTGGTGTGAGGGATCAGTTCAAGCAGTGCTCGAACAAGTCAAAGCCGAAGTGATCTGAGCTCAGTTCAATGCGTTCGAACTTCTTGATCGTAATGCGAATGCGAAAGCGCTTCATAGGACAAGATTTGGTCCCGGTACGCGGCATTCTGCAAAAGGGTTACAAAGACGGTCAATGTGGGCTGGCGAGCCACGACAACAGCAGACCTCCCAAAATGGTCATCAATTTGCGGGCATTGAAGTCATGTCCGTCGGCTGTTTCAAACAAGATGGTGGTCGATATGTGAAGCAGGATGCCCACGAGAATTCCATTGAGCGCGCCAAAAACTGAAGGAACCTGAGGCAGGGACCCCGCAATCAACATTCCAAAAACGGGGGTGGCCGCAAACAACAAGATCCAAACCCACCGCTTAGACCTCTGGGTCACTGTGGCTTTGAGGATGGTGGCCAAGGCCAACGCTACAGGCAGTTTGTGCAGGGCAATACCCGCCAAAAGGGCCCATTGCCCTTCGCCGACATGGTGGTGGTGGTGTCCATGGCCGTGGTCATGCACATGATCGTGTGCCATCTGCGCGGCGTCCAAACCAAATGGCATGGCTTCGATCAATGCGTGAAGACAAAGACTCAGAAAGGCCAAGAGGCCAAAACGGTTGCCGTGAACATGGCCATGCTCCATGCCTTTGCTCAAATATTCCAAGCCTATTTGGAGCAAGAAGCCAGCAATGACCCACTGCCCTGCTGTAGCGTTCATCGCGAAGGCTTCGGGGAGCAAATGCAGAAAGCACAGCCCCAACAAAAAAGCCCCTCCAAAGGACAAAAGCAATGGCATGTGCGCTTTGAACCGGTCGCCGATCCATTCCCCGAGAAACGCTCCTACAAGGGCGACTGCAACCAATGTGATGCCCGCTGTCATGATTTTCTAGCGTGTAAAATGAGCCGGTTGCTTTCCCCTTCTGACCAAGGTTCAAGGGCATAGGATCCGTAACGCCCTAGAATTTCGAATCCTGACTGTGTCATCATGTCCGTGAGGTGCGTGTTGTCCAGTGCTGCCACACGCTCGACATGTTCCTTTTTTCCATCGGGACCTTCGTGAACGATGTGCTTAACAAAGGTCGGGTAGCCGCCTGCTACAGGTGGAGTCAGTGTCCTCGAAATGCTGTAATTGACCCCTCCCCGCTCCAATTGCTCTGAGGAGACCAAATGGCGCTGGGCAAAATGCACGTCAAGGAAATCGAGGACGAAAAACCCACCTGGCTTGAGATGGGCATAGACATTGGCCAACACCGCCAAATGGTCTTGGGGCTCACTGAAATAACCAAAACTCGTGAACAGGTTTAGTATGCCGTCGAACTGCTGCTTGAGGTTGAAGTCCCTCATGTCACCTTCCAAAAAGGTCAGTCTGGAGACGTCATCGTGTTCCAATCGAGCAGATGCGATGCTGTTGGGGCTAAGGTCCACGCCCACAACCGCATGTCCTTTCAAGGCTGCTGCACGTGCATGGCGCCCTTTGCCACAGGCCAAATCAAGTAAGCTCAAATTGTCCCATCCCCATTGCGTATGCATGGCAGAGACAAAGGCTTCGGCCTCCGCATAGCTGCGGTTGCCATACAACTGGTGGTAGTGCGGGTTGTCAAACCACGCTTCGAACCAGGGAGATGGGGATTGGGAAGGTTCCATTTCAGCCCGCCAAGATAAATCCAAGGGATTGGGCAACCTCAGGACATGGATATCCGTAAGCGCATTGATTCCGACTCCTGCTGTTCGATGATTTCTATAGATACATGTCCTGTCTTCTCCCCCACAAAGGGCCGTTGGATGGGCTTAGCAACGTTTGATGGCAAGCCGTCGACGTGCAATTTGGATACTTTGCTCAAGCACCTCGAAGAAGTCGTGGTGCAACGCATGGAAGACCGCAGGGTTTTTCGGGCAGTGATTGAATGCGTTCAAAATTTGGAACGCCATGCTGATCCGCTGCGCACTGCCCACTTCAGGCTAATGGGCCGTTCACTCAACGGAGAGCCTCGCTTCAAAATCCGGAGTTTAAACCCTGTTCGAGAGGGAGACGTGTCCCAGGTGAGGCGTTGGATTCAACAATACGCTTCATTGCAAGAGTTGACCGTGTCGGCGATCGACGATGGCGCATTGGACTGGAGGCTGCTCTACCGCCAATGCCTGGACTCTGGAAGCCGCACGCCGCGAGGTGGTGCGGGTTTGGGATGGGTCTCCTTGGCGAAGGCTGCAGTGACTCCACCTCAGATTCGGATTATCCACGCTGCAAATGGGCCCAAATTGTTTTTCTCCGTTGAAGTGGCTTGCACACGTTGACTATTTTTGACCAATGGGTCCCTTACACATCGCTTCAACTGTCAAGACTCCCGAGATTGTTTTCCAAGCGGAAGACCAGCGTCTCGTGCTGTCCGGCCGGTCAATTCCTGAAAACGCTGTTGACTTTTATCGTCCAGTTTTGGACTGGGCCCAGTCCATTGGTCCGGACTTTAAGTTGACCGTTCAAGTGCAGCTGGAGTACTTCAACACCAGCAGCAGTAAATGCTTGTTGGACTTGTTCAAGCGGCTGGAGCAGAGTGATGCTCTGGAGGTTCAGTGGTATTTCGATGCCGACGACGAAGACATGCTCGAGGCGGGTGAGGATTACGATCACATTGTGAACGTCCCTTTCAAATTTGTCGAGATCGACCCGGAAGCCTGACTTTGTTCTTTAAAGCGAGCACTACAATGAAAGCCATTGTAGCGCCCCACAACACCATCCAGTTTCCCCAGCTTTTGGGGACAATGCGCGAGCCAATCTTGGTTTGTGCGGAGTGAAAAGCACCGTTCCCAGGCCATGTTGGCGGGGCAAACAGTGCATCTTTTGTGTTGATGATTCTGTCGTTGTAGACCGCAATTCCTTTGTTGAGGACCTGGTCTTGGGTGGTCCAGTCCATGAGGGCTTGATTGAACTCCGC
>Ga0208971_1000730_pt1 | contig 22009 bp, 19 predicted proteins | sample AOAMet1_18_M0_10_2_FD_188229 | JGI IMG/M metagenome (GOLD analysis project Ga0208971, IMG submission 188229) | Ammonia-oxidizing marine microbial communities from Monterey Bay, California, USA - CAN11_18_M0_10 (SPAdes) | ecosystem: Environmental > Aquatic > Marine > Intertidal zone | place... | reverse complement strand
CAAACTGAACCCGACACCTTCGCCCCGAGCGAAATCAACCTCGCCTTGGCATCACTTCTGGTTAGGGTCGTCAGGGTTCCGGTCAGCACATAGGTCTCACCCGCAAGCGCACTAGAGGCTGCAGAGGGCGCTTGTTCCTCCCAAAAAACACCACTTTCCAGCAAACTATCAATGACCTGGTGGTTTATTTCCTGCTGGAAAAAGTGTGCGATGTTTTTCGCGACAATCGGGCCAACATCAGGGACCTCCTGCAAAGAATCTTCATCAGCCTGCCGAAGTGGTGCGATCCCGTGATAGAACTGCGCAAGATTTCTTGCGGTCGACTCACCTACTTCCTGGATGCCCAATGCGTAGATGAACCGCGGAAGGGTCGTTGTCTTACTTTTTTCCAGCGCCTCAAGCAGGTTGTTGGCAGATTTCGGCGCCATGCGCTCTAGATTCACCAACTGTTCCAGGGTCAACTGGAACAGGTCTGCCGGACTACTGATCAGACCTTCGTCGACGAGCTGGTTAACAAGCTTGTCACCAAGGCCTTCAATATCAAACGCGAGCCTGGACGCAAAATGCCGGATACGCTCTTTTCTTTGTGCCGAACATCTAAGACCACCAGTACAACGGGCGATCACCTCACCTTCCGCCTGAAGTACTTCTGAGCCGCAGGCCGGGCACTGCGCTGGCAGGATAATTTGCCGTATTTGTCCCGACCGCTTGTCTCGTAGAACTGAAACAACTTTCGGAATAACATCCCCCGCTCTTTGGATAATAACCGTATCCCCGATAACAAGATCCAGCCGGGCCACCTCATCCATATTGTGCAACGTCGCGTTACTGATGGTCACGCCACCGACATGCACCGGTTTCAGTCGGGCAACCGGGGTAATAGCCCCGGTTCTACCTACCTGGAATTCGACATCTTCAAGGACCGTGATGCCTTCTTCCGCGGGGAACTTGTGGGCAATTGCCCAGCGCGGCGTTCTGGTCAACATCCCCAGCTTTCGTTGCGCTGCTATCCCGTCAACCTTAAATACAACGCCATCAATCTCATAATCCAGAGATGAGCGCAGCGCCCCCAGCTTTCTGTAGTATTCAATGCAGCCATCCACACCGACGACGGTTTCAATCAACGGATTGACCCTGATACCCCAGGAAGCAAGGGCTGCCAAAATCCCCGACTGTGTTTCCGGCAGTTCGCCGCCTTCAACAATACCGACACTATAAGCAAACATCGTTAACGGGCGGCGGGCAGTTTCACGCGAATCAAGCTGGCGGAGCGTCCCGGCGGCGGCGTTCCTGGGATTAGCAAACACTTTCTGCCCCGCTTTTTCTGCCGCCTGGTTCATCTTGTCGAATGATGACAGTGGGAAATAAACCTCTCCCCTGACTTCGATCCTGGCGGGATAGCCCTCGCCCATCAGGGACAGCGGTATCGATTCAATCGTACGAACATTCCGGGTGATATCTTCGCCGGTTGCGCCGTCTCCCCGTGTCGCGCCCCTTATCAGAGAACCGTTCTCATAGAGCAGTGACACAGCCACTCCGTCAATTTTAGGTTCGCAGTCGTAATCGATATTCGTTGCCAATTCGAGCCTGGATTTGATCCGGCGATCAAAATCCCACATGTCGTCTTCGCCAAAAGCATTGTCAAGAGACAGCATAGGCAGCTCATGTTGCACCTGGGAAAAAGCAGGCAGCGGCACGGACCCTATGCGTTGGGTGGGTGAATCGTCCGACACCAGGTCTGGGTGTTCCTGCTCTAGTGCCTTCAGGTCTCGGAATAGTCGATCAAACTCGGCGTCTGAAACCCGGGGTTGGTCAAGTGTGTGGTACTGATGATTGTGGTGATTAATTTGTTGCCGCAGCGAAGCGACCAGCTGCACCACATTCTTTGCAGGAGCCGTTTCTTTCTTGTCTGGATTCTTCTCGGCCATAGGTCACAGTAAGGTAGCGTGTCGCACTCGGTTTAGCCAGAGGCCAAAAGATTGCTTACGCAGAATGCTTATACAGAAATTCAGTAAGGGATTGGCGACAATGTTCTATGGTCTGCGGCGTCATCACGCTTCTGGTCTCATCCCGCACTTCCCCGTTCAGCTCCTGAGCGACCCTATTGGCAACAGACAACATTGAATCAAGTACCTGCAAGGGAGCCGCAAGCTCATGAACTCTCATGAACAGGCTTATACCCGGTGTAGAGAATTCATCAAGGGAAGAGAGGTTGAAAGTTCCCGGTTCAACCGCGCTCGCAAGGCTGAACAGCTGTGCACCTTCATCATCCAACTGGTGAAAGATATCCATCTCACCAAAGGTCATGCCGCTATTGAGCAGAACTTCCACAAGTCCCTGCCCAAGAAACGGCTCGTCGAGCGCCAATACGTAAATCACCACAAACATTTCCGGCTTACGTATCGGCACGGCAACTTCTTCTACGGATTGATCCGCCTCGCTCTTGGGCGCTTTCCTGGCAGGAGGAGCTTTGGCGGGCGCCTCATCAACAGAATGATCAACGACAGATTCTTCTGGCTCCGCAATGACAGATTCTTCTGGCTCCGCAATGGGCTCCGGACCAGGCTCCGGGGTAAACGCCGGAGGCGAGTCGGTCTCGGGTGAATCAGGGGATGAAGTCGCACTCATTGATGGGAGTTCAACAGAGTCCATCAGCAGGGGGGCATCATTACCCGGGATAACCGGACTGGCCTTTGAATCAAGAAGCCGGGCGCCACCATTAGGCAGTTCGGCTTTGAACAGGCTTAAATCGTCGACATCGTCGCCTTCTCCCTGCTTGCTCAGGAAGCGCCGGTCGAGCTTCATCTTGATATCATTCTGGCCTGACCGCATCCGAAAGTACCCATGCAGCAGCACGCCGATGATGAATATCGGCCCAAGGATCAGCAACCATTGTCTTAAATCAAAATCCACAGCTGGGTCCTCGCAGTTGGATCGTGGTTATCAATAACTATACAGCAGCCAAAGCTAAAGCTTCATCAACGTCAACAGATACCAGCCTGGATACACCGGGCTCGTGCATGGTGACGCCCATTAACTGTTCACCCATTTCCATCGCCACCTTATTGTGGCTGATGTAAATAAACTGTACGGTCCGAGACATTTCCTTAACCAGTTCGGAATATCGAACGACATTGGCATCATCAAGTGGCGCATCAACCTCATCCAGTAAACAGAAAGGTGCAGGGTTGAGGCTGAAGATCGAAAACACCAGCGCGATGGCCGTGAGCGCTTTCTCCCCGCCCGACAGCAGGTGAATGCTGGCATTACGTTTTCCGGGTGGTCTGGCCATGATACCAACACCGGTATCCAGCAAGTCTTCTCCGGTCATCTCAAGGTAAGCGTGCCCCCCACCAAACAGTTTGGGGAACAGCTGCTGCAGCTTCGAATTAACCTTGTCGAACGTTTCCTTAAATCGGGTTCTTGTCTCAATGTCGATTTTCCGGATGGCGTTCTCCAGCGTTGCCAGTGCCTTTTCCAGATCTTCGTTTTGTGCATCAAGGTATAATTTGCGCTCAGACTGCACCTTGTACTCATCGATTGCCGCAAGATTAATGGCACCAAGACGTTGAATCCTGTTACCCATACGAACCAGCCTCTGCTCCCATTCTTCCTCACTTGCTTCCTCCGGAATTCGGGCAAGCAGTTCTTCGAGAACCTGCTGATCTTCCTCGAGCTGTTCCTTAATGGTCGTTCTTCGAACTTCAAGTGTCTGGCGTTCCAGCCTGACTCTTTCAAGGCTGGAACGCACGACTTCGATCTGCTCTTCAATCCCGGCGTGATTCTGGTTCAGTTCGCGAATCTGGTGTTCGGTCGCTTCAGTTTTCTGGCGAACCGTGGCCAGTTGATTTTCAACGCTCAAGCGTTCCTCGAGTTGTGAATCAAGCTCTGTTTTAAGCTGTCCCTGCGGTTCTTCGCTGGAACGAATGCTGTCTTCGAGGTCAGTCTTGCGTTTTTTGAGAACTTCTTCCTGGTCCGACAACCGCGCCATCGCCTGCTCTGTCGATGATATTTTCGAGTTCAGCGACTGCACACGCAACGCCAGTTGATGGGCTGCGTTACTGTCGGTTTTGGCTTTTTCCCGGGCTTCATTCAGTTCTAGTGTGATGGATTCCCTTCGCTTAACCAGTTCATCACGACGGAAGGTATCGGCTTCCATGGCGTCCAGTGCAAGTTGCAACTGGTTGCGGGAACCACCCAGTGATTCCTGGTCGGTTTCCATGTGCTCGAGCATTTCACCAATTTCCGCGTTGGCCCGGCCAAGGTCGTTACGAATCTGTTCCGCCTGAACGCGTTTGGTACCGAGTTGAGCACGGGTTTCTCCAAATGCTCTTTGCTGTTCAGACAATCGTTTCTGTTGCTGGTCGCGTTCAGACTCGGCCTGCTGAAGACCGGCCATGCCTGAGTCCAGCTCGCCATTAAGTCGCTCAACATCGCCAGCGGCACGGCTGATTTTGTCAGCCAGGGATACAAGTTCCTGCTGGCGCTTGATGATACCCGCCTGCGCATCCTTGTCCTTGTTCACTCTAAGCCAGCTTTTGCCCAGCCAGAGCCCGTCAGGCGTCACTATTGACTCGCCCGGCCCAAGGTTGCCACGCTCCGCCATGGCGGAGGCAAGATCCGGTGCTGTTTTGATCCCCTGCAGAAGAGGGCCTAATGTGGCGTCCCCTGATACGCGGGACAACAATGATCCTGACTCAACGGGAACCTGCGCTGCCAACGAATCTGGGCCACCGGTGGTAATAAAGTTGAGGTGCCCCTTCCCAAAATCACCAAGTAAGGCTGAAACGGCATCCAGTCCATCAACGCAAACAGCCTGCAGATGATCGCCCAACACGGTTTCGACCGCTGCATCCCAGCCATCTTCCACCTGGATATTCTCTGCCAGCCGGCCCTGGTCACCCAGACCATGCTTTTCAAGCCAATTAACCTCTGCATCATCCTGCTGACCCAACGCTGCCTGTTGCAGGGCTTCAAGAGAAGCCTGACGGCCTGACAGAGACTGCAGTTCACTTTTTCGGTCGTCCAGCAACCTGGTCATCGCCAGGTTTTCTTCTCGTTGTTTTTCGATCGTTTGGGACAGGCCTCCAAGCTCAGCATTGATACGCTCAAGCTGCGACTCCTGGGTCTGCAGCATTTCCTCCAGGGGACCGATTTCGCCTTCGACGGTATCCCCGGAAAGCCGTTCTACATCAGCTCGAAGTACAGCAATGCGGGTGTTAGCGCGATCGACAGATTGTTCCAACCCTTCAATACGTGATTGCTGAACCTCACCACGTTGCCTTGTTTCTGCGGCCGTCTGATTAAATTCATCCCACTCTTCCTGCCAGCCCTGCATGTTATGTTCCGCCGACGCGAACCGCTCAGCGGAGGCTACCTCAAGTGACTGTATTTCGCTCTGCTGAGGTGATGTAGACGCCAGATCCTCTCGGAGATTGGTAAGCTGCAGCTCATCCGCATTCAGATCCGCGCCTACTTTCCCGAGATTCTCAAGAACCTGATCAAGATCGCTACCCAGCTGGCGCGTGCGCTCGCTCTGGAACTGAATACTGTCTTCTATACGGGCTATTTCGGTACCGTGGTCGTAATAACGCTTCTGGACTTCGTTCAACTCATCCGACAATTCAGTGAGGGCTGCTCTTTTGGCTTCGATTTCTGCGTCGATACGGCGCTGGTCAGCGATTCGCGCTTCCTGCTCGATCGTCAGACGATCAATCTCATGGTCCTGTTTTCTGACATCCGCGGTCAGCCCATTCCACCTGAGCCCGGCCAGTCCAGCCTTGAGTTCACGTTCTTCTTTCTTTAACTCGGTGTAGCGCTCGGCGGATTTTGCCTGGCGTTCCAGATGAGTTAGCTGACGTTCCAGTTCATCGCGGAGGTCCGTCAGCCTGTCAAGATTATCGTTGGTATGACGTATACGTCGTTCAGTTTCCTTACGACGCTCCTTGTACTTCGAGATACCGGCCGCTTCTTCAAGGTAACTTCGAAGATCCTCGGGCTTGGCCTCGATCAGGTCGCTGATCATGCCCTGCTCGATAATAGAGTAGCTTCTCGGGCCCAAACCCGTGCCCAGGAACAGATCAGTAATGTCTTTCCTTCGGCATTTCTGGTTGTTCAGGAAATAGCCCGATTGGGCGTCACGAGTAACGACCCGTTTCACGGAGATTTCACTGTAGGCCGCAAATTCGCCGGACAGTCGGCCCTCTGTGTTGTCGAACATCAGCTCTATGCTGGCTTGCCCGACCGGTTTGCGGGTATTGGAACCATTGAAGATGACGTCCGTCATCGATTCACCACGCAGCGTCTTTGCCGACGATTCACCCATCACCCAGCGCACAGCATCAATAATGTTCGATTTTCCGCAGCCATTCGGACCAACAACGGCACAAAGGTTAGTGGGAAAGGGGACTGTTGTAGGGTCTACAAATGATTTGAAACCAGCGAGCTTAATTGCTTGCAATCGCATAAAATTACTTCACTCCACACCACCTGTGCGCTCAGCCCCGGCTAACACTGGTGGAAAAGGTCTATTTTATAAAAAATACTCGCTGGGCAATAGCTATTCTTGCTTTTTTCAGCAATTAATTTCACTTATCAACCGCACAAGGGTCAGGTCTAGAATCTATGGAAGCCATTGTTACGATCATTGTCCTGTTTGCGACGGTTATTACCGCCATTTTCTGGTTCGCTCCCCGACCACTACTGGATCCCAGACGACCAGGTCCACAGGTTCCTGCCTCTCTTGGACCGGCAGAACTTGAAACCTGGCTGACCGAACACGAGGCTGGCCATGCTGGTGTCATCGAAGGCACCGATGCCCGGATCGACTGGGCGAACGGGCCAGCTGTCACTGACCTCTGTTTCCTCTACGTCCATGGGTTTTCTGCTAGCCGACAGGAGATAGCACCCGTGACGAAACGCATCGCAGACCATTTCAACGCCAACGCTGTCTATGCACGGCTTGCCGGTCACGGGCTTTCCGAGAATTCGATGCAAGCCACAGCAGAACAATGGCTCCAGTCGATGGTGGACAGCTGGGAAATTGCCTCCCGGGTCGGTAAAAAGGTTGTTGTGATCGCGACTTCCACCGGCGCTCCGCTGTGTGTCTGGCTGAACGAGCACATTGACCGCGCGGACCAGCCGCATACTTTTATATTTCTGTCCCCTAACTTCAAGGTCAGAAGCCCTTTTGGATTCCTGTTGACCTGGCCCTGGGCCGATCGGTGGGTACATTACCTCATTGGCAAAGAGCATCGTTGGGAACCGGAAAATGACCAGGTAGCAAGGTACTGGACCCATCGATATAGCTCGAAGGCGATTATAGAAATGCAGAAGGTCGTAGACTGGGTACGCAAACTAAAACCAGCGCCCGGCCAACCACCCCTGGCGACGTTTTACATGAAAGACGATCCGACAATTAACCACCAGGCTGCAATCAACTTCCACAACACGTGGGGCGCCGATCACAAGGCACTGCACCCGGTCGATATTGACATCGAAGTGCCACAGCATGTTTTCGTCGGTGATATTTCCGCCCCACAAAGAAACGACTGGTGTGTAAAAGCCAGCATCGATTTTATTCACTCGCTGCCGACTGGGGCCAATTACAACCCACCCGGTGCTTGAGATACAATCCTCGCTTGTCCAGCATTAATCGGAGCAACCAATGATACCTACCCACCCTTTCGGCAATACCGGCCACCACAGCAGCAGAATCATTTTCGGGGCAGCAGCGTTAGGCGGGATGCGCCAGGAAAAAGCAGACAGCACCATAGACATGGTTAGAAACGCGGGTATCAACCACTTTGATACCGCCGCCAGCTATGGCGACTCTGAACTGAGGCTACGCGACTTCCTGCAGGATCATCGGCAGGATGTTTTTCTGGCGAGCAAGACAGGCGACCGTGATGGGGATACGGCACGACAAAGCATTGAACGATCCCTTGAGCGTATGCATATCGACCAACTGGACCTGATCCAGTTTCATAACCTTGCCCAGGACGCAGACTGGAATACCGTGATGGCGCCGGGCGGTGCCCTGGAAGCGGCAATACAAGCCCAGAAAGAAGGTCTTGTGAAGTTTATCGGCATCACCGGCCATGGTACTCGAATCGCAGAAATGCATTTAAAAAGTCTCGCCAGGTTCGATTTCGCTTCAGTACTGCTCCCCTATTACCATTTGATGATGCAGGACGAGCAATATAACGCAGAGTTTGAAGCACTTTACAAATTGTGCGCAGACAAGGGCGTCGCGGTACAAACCATCAAGGCAATCGCAAAAAGAAGATGGCGCGAGGATGACCCCTCACCAAAGTTCAGCTGGTACGAACCCTATCGTGACGAAGATGTTATTGAACGCGCTGTGCACTTTGTGCTGCGACGAGAAGGGCTCTTCCTGAACTCTACCAGCGACGCCAGCCTGTTACCTCGCATCTTCGCCGCAGCTGAATCTTTCAATGAGGGCGTGGCAGAGAATCTGGACGACCTGGTGGCAGAGGACAATGCCAGCGAAGGTGAAACCCTGTTTGTGCGCGATGTATCGGACGACGTTCGACTCTAGGAATCGCTTGCTGCGCACGATGTATCGGAGGACGCTCGGCTCCAAGAGACGCTAGGCGAAACTATTGAGGATGCGTATCGCTGCGCAAGCTGCGCCGTAACCATTATCAATGTTAGTCACCGTCACTCCAGGCGCGCAACTGACCAGCAGTGCATGCAACGCTGTCTCGCCACCTTTCACCATCCCATATCCAACAGATGTTGGCACCGCGATTAGAGCAGCAGATACCAAGCCTCCGAGCACCGTTGGTAAGGCCGCATCCATGCCCGCAACACAGATAATTATTTTGCAATCCTTGAGTTCTTCGAGTCGTTCGGTGATTCTCCACAGACCGGCGACGCCAACGTCATGGACCTCGAGCGGTTCATGACCATAGAATTCCAGGGTGCGGCAAGCTTCCCGCGCCACTGACAAATCCGAACTACCGCCGGTGACAACAGCTACCGAGACAGATGTCGGCGAATCACCGGAAAGAAAAAATGCGGTCTTCGACACCTCATCATAAGAGAGCAAACCCGCATGAGATTCTTCCAGTTGCCGGTATTGCGAATCCGACAGTCGCGTGAAAAGCATTGGTTTTTCTGCTTTCACGATTGTGTCGCAGATGGTTCTTAACTGGCTGACGCTCTTGCCCTGACAGAAAACCGCTTCGGCAAGCCCTGTTCTGCTTTCACGATCAAAATCCAGGTTCACATCCCTGATATTAGACATTTAGCTAATTCCCGTCCGAAATCATGTTCCGAAGTATCAATACACACCATGACGACAATGTTAGTGTTGAAATCAATCGCCTGCCGGGACATAGCCACAGCGGTGATTATGTCCCGGACAAGCACTAACTGACGTCCAGAGTTTCAATTAAAAAAGCGCTGCCCTTTTCGTAGGGTTCAAACAACACCGACTGCACCTGGTCCGGGAAACCCGCCCGAACGAACAGCTCACGAACGAGGGCGGCAGACGCATCAAACTGGTCAGTCGCAAACCCAATATCAGCGACGGATTCAAGCTGGATAGCAACTTCACCTTCACGGATTCTACAGCGGACACCCTGAAGTGAATACTGGCCCGCCAGCTGTTTGCGAAGGGTTTCCTCGACCTCATTGATGACTGGCAACAGCGACGCATCGATCGCTATGCCTGTTGTTACACGACTCGATAGACACGGTGCTGCCGGCAGATCCTTCAGGTCTTCAAGACCCAGATCGTCTGCAACTGCCCTTAAGGTGGACTTGTCTATGCCAACTTCGACATAGGGGTGGCACACCTGGTGTTCCTGCGCAGCAATCAGACCCGGTCGGTAGTCACCCAGGTCATCAAGATTCGTTCCCGAGGCAACGGTTAATGCCGTGTTCTCAACGACCCGGTCATACAGGTTGGTTTTGCAGAAGTAACAGCGGTTTGCGGGATTGGCGAGATACTGTGCATCTTCCATCTCACCCGCATCGATGATTTTAAGCTGCCAGCCTTCACGCTTGGCATGTAATTTAACCCTGTCCGTCGCCTGGAACGGGACCGCCGGTGAAATCGCGTGAAAGACCTGCGTTGCCGACCGGACACGATGAGCCAGCACAGCAAGCGTCATGCTATCGACCCCGCCACTGACGGCAACCGCCATTGGAGGTCTTTCCCTGAAATATTGTTCAAGCGCCAGTCGTGCTTTCAATAATTTTCTACCTGTTCACTCGCCAGGCGCTACGCCTGTGCCCTTACCCATTCCTGCGCCTGCCGGTTAAGCCCCGCCGCGCGCAGATCATCCATTTCCACGTTTGCAGTATAGCCCTTTGATCGACTGGATACTTTTACTCGATAGGGTTTTTCTCCGACCTGCACGACCACTTCTTGTCTCGACAGGGTTGCCCTGTTGATCGTTGATCGTTTCTCGCCGCACACCTAACGTTGTGGCCACTGTAAAACGCTCGCCGGTTACCGTATCTGCAAGGCCCTTTTTAAACTGGGGAAAGCATCCAGCATGCCGCTAATGAACCTATCACCATACCAGCCGTGTACAAGATCGAGATAGCTACGATCCACCATGGAGTTACATCAGACCAACCATCAGGTCAGCATCGTGTGAGTCGGGCCACACAGGTCCGCAATAGGGATTTCATAGGTACAGGCGTCTTTACAGGGGCGGCCATCACAGCCCAGGCAGGGGCTGGCATTGGCCTCGAGTTTCGCGTATTCCTGCTTTGCGATTGAAAAATCACCATAGTCAGTGGCGTACATTCTCATTCGAAGAACATCTGCAATCGGTACATTGAAGGGACAACTTCCCTCACAGTCATTGCAGACATGACGACAGTAGCTGGCATCAGTCATCTGCGCATACTGCTGCAGAAGATCCATGTCGGCCTGCGAGACTTCACCGGCACCGGAAGCACCCAGGTATTCGTCAATCTGATCACGGTTTCGCATCGTCACAATCAGGTTGTCGACCTGTGGCATGTTGAGTACCCATTTAAAGGCCGCCTGCGAATAGGTGTAACCCTGCTGCTCATAAGGACGCATATCATTGAGCCTGGCACCACGGAGCACCTTCATGGCCACGATACCCATATCCTTCTGCTTCGCTTTAGCCATCGAGGCACGAAGCCCCTGTTGGTTCGCCACAAAATCAAACGCGCGGGTAAACCTTTCAAAGAACGCCGGATCCTCGCCGAAGTTAGTCGCCAGCAACAGCACATCAAACATGTCCTGCTGCACGGCGTAGTCCACACACTCCGTCAGGTAGCCACCGTGGCCTGACATCCCGAAGAACCGAACCTTGCCCTGGGATCGCGCTTTGTCGGCAAATTCTAGCCACTGTTCATTTTTCAGTCGCGAAACATCATTCACGGCATGATTGAAAAAAACATCCACATAATCCGTCTGTAACCGCGACAGGCTTTCATCCAGACGCTGCATCATGGATGCAGCACTGTCCCTGCTACCGGCGCCAATTTTAGTCGCGACATAGACCTGGTCACGTTTGCCCTTTAAAGCACGCCCCATGACCGTCTCTGAAGTCCCACGACCATAACTTTCCGCTGTATCGAAATAGTTAATGCCCTGATCCATCGCATGATGGACGACATGTTCTTCCCCGTGACGTAGAGGGAAGGACCCGAAAGAAATATCAGACACTTTTAGCTCTGTTCTTCCCAGCCTCACATAATTCTTTACTCCCTGAGATGAGCCCTGAAATGACGCAGAGGAAGACCCATCAGCCGCCGCATTAACCGGAATACCCGCTGCAAGACCTGTCACGGCTCCCAGCCTCAAAAACGAACGACGATCAACTTTCTTCATACCCACTGTTCTCTCGATAGCCTAATACCCGACCAGACTAACCCGACGCTAAATCGCTGGCAAACAGGTACAATGCAGCGCTGTTTTAATGATGGACGCACCGAGATGAAAATCGGCCTAATCGCTGATACTCACATGCCAGGAACCCTCGCTGAGCTGTGGCCGCAGGCTTCTCGCGCCTTTGAAGGTGTCGACGCCATTCTGCACGCTGGCGACCTGCATACATTGGAAATTGTTGAGCATTTGTCCAACATTGCCCCCACCTATGTTTCAAGAGGGAATGGTGATCTCGATATCGTTGATCACCGACTACGCGACACCTGGTTTATCGAACTTGGTAGCATCTCTATCGGCTTGATCCATCACTTCCCATCGCCGATTCGAAAATCACCGGACCGCCTGGAGCGCCACCTGGATAAGCATTTCCCTGACGTGGACCCCGATGTTCTTGTCTACGGGCATACCCACCTTGAAGACGTCAGAAGCATCAATGGCCGCCTGTACATAAACCCGGGTTCACCAACATTGCCTCGCAATCAGTCGTTACGACGGGGAACTATTGGCGTGATGGAGATCAACGAGGACCATATCCACACCAGTATCTTTCAATTGACTGAACACGGCGTAGAACCGCATGCTGAACTCGAGCCCCACCAGCATCCCAAGTGATTTGTTTTGTGACGACGCTTTCGCCCGTTTGCCCGCAGTTGATTAGTAAATACACCTTTATATTTCAGCTCAATTACCTTGCACAACTACAGACCCTATGGCAATTTTACGCCCCTGCATTGAGGAACCCAATTGATACTAGACCTACACACTCATTCGATTAAGTCTGACGACGGTCGTGCCAAGGTAGAAAACTACTGCCAGTGGATTCGATCGAAGGAAATGCCCATTGATGGTTTTGTGCTCACCGAGCACCGGCAGCACGATTTTGAATCTGATTACTCCAGCCTGGCAGAAAAACACGGCCTGGTGATACTCAAAGGCAGTGAAGTCGAAACCGAGTACGGCCACGTGCTGGTATTTGGCGTGACCGAATCGTTAACCCAGGCATTCGACTTCAGCAGCATTAACCTGTCCCTCGAGAACGTCATAGAAACCTGTGAAGCCCATGGCGCCGTTGCGGTGCCTTGTCATCCGGGCCGACCAAGAGTCGGTATGTTCGCCCACACGGAAGAACTTGGCGTTCCAAACGGTGTAAAGATCGTTGAGATATTTAATGGTGGCAGCCGCGACAATGAAGACCAGATCGCAATCGATAATGCCGAAGATCTGGGCTACCGGGGTATCGGCGGCAGCGACTCGCATATCGTCAGCCACATCGGCCGTTGCGGCACGGCATTTACAAACGACATTCACGAGATGGCTGATCTGGTATCTGCTCTGCAGGCCGGCGAATTCAAGGCCATCAATTTTAAACACTAGATCAGACTTTTTTACAAAGCTTTGAATTTTTTGAGGATTACTTTTGGACGCTGATATCGAGGAGATTCGAGAAAAGTACCTCAATCTCAATTTTGATGAGAAGCAATTTACGATCGACCCGGAAACAACGATTCAGTACGCAAAGCTTTGCGGTGAAACGGCCGACCGCTTCCTGGACGCTGACCATGAAGAATTCCAGGCCCCGCCAGCCTTCATCGCCTGCCTGAGTGGTAGTCGCATGCTACCGAAAGGCTTTCCGCGATTTGGCATTGGTATGGACGCGGGCAAAGGCGTCGAATGCCTGCAGCCCGTTCGGCCTGGATCGACCGTGACAGGCAAGACCCACTTACACGATATATACACCAAGACAGGCCGTTCAGGTCGCATGATTTTTGTCGTCACTCGAATTGAGTTCTACGACTCAGCAGGAAACCACCTTGTTAACTCGGATAGCAGGATGGTCATGAGGGAGCGAAACTGATGGCGATCAAAAAACTCGATGAAGTCGAATTTGGTGTCGACCTGCCAACTTTTATACCTGATACGTCTCTGGCCACTACGACCCAATTCGCGAAGCTGATCGGCTGGAACGCGCCCCGATTTACCGATCATGAGACTGCCAAAAAGGAAGGCCTCGCCGGAGCCATGGCACCGGGCGTTCTAAGCCAGGGTTACCTGGTGGCAATGATTCATAACTGGGCGCCGGTAGCAGAGGTACAATCTGTTGATACTGTATTTCGTGCGCCGGTTATTGCCGATGAAGCCCATACCATTACGGGTGTGGTAACCGATATCGACGAGGACAACGCAAAGGTTGAAATCGACCTGACGGTTGCCAACGAAAAAGGCGAGACACGCGTGTTTGGTACCGCAACGGTAAAGTTACCCCGGTAAAAAAAATACCACCGTCAAACCGGTCTGAACAATGGAATACAAAGATCTTCGTGTTCTTCCCACTCCAGCTGCACTTTCTGGCCAATCGACACATCATTTAGTGGGTCATCCACGCCGATGACATTGCTCAAAATCCTGGGACCTTCTTCCAGATCAATCCAGGCCACTGCGTAGGGAACCAGGTTCCGGAAAAAGGGATGATAGCTCTGCCTCACGACACTGAAGGTATAGACGGTTGCTTTACCTGACGCAGTTTTCCACTCAAGTTTTCCGGACGTACAACCCGTGCAATGGCGCCGGGGATAGAACACGACTTTGTCGCAGCTGTCACACTGCTGGTATTTGAATTCCTTATTTTTGGTTGCCGCCCAGAACGCCTGGGTATCAAGTTCCTTGGTATTAGGCAGTGGCCGGGTCGGATCCTTTTTCTTTTCTGACATGATCTAATCTCCCCCTAATATAATTGTGCCGGCGCTATGCCGACTTCCCAGCATGCCACCATTACCGTGCGCCACTGCCAACCTGGCCCCCTCGACCTGCGAAGTTGATTCACCTCTTAGCTGTCTGGTCGCCTCTATCAAAAGAAATATCCCGCGCATGCCCGGATGATTGGAGGAAAGACCTCCGCCATCGGTATTCAGCGCAGGACCGTCGGAAGGCCTGTCAAAGCGCAGCCGCCCGCCTGTCACCCAGTCACCGCCCTCGCCTTTTTTGCAAAAACCAAGATCCTCGAGCATGGTCATAACGGTAATGCTGAATGAATCATAGATCATGGCGATATCCATTTCGGCCGCAGTGAGCCCCGCTTCGCCAAAGGCGATCGGCGCTGATTGAGCGGCTGCGCTGGTGGTGATATCGCCACCACTTTCAGGATATTTAGTCGCTTCACCCGTACCAATAATCCAGACCGGTGATTTCTTACAGTCCCTGGCGACCTCAGGAGAGGCTATCACCACCGCCCCACCGCCATCGGAAATCATGCAACATTCCAGCAGATGTAATGGGTTAGCAATCATTCTTGAGTTCACAACATCGTCGATAGTGGTTTCACGAATATCGAGAAATTCAAGGTCTTCCATCGCCTGCACTGCTTCCGGGTTTCGCATGGCATGCAGACGCGTTGCAATCGAGATCTCTGCCAACTGCTCGCTGGTTGTGCCGTACTGATACATATGCCGTTGCGCCACCATGGCATAGTTGGACACCAGGGTCTGGCCAGCAAAGTTATCCATGTTCTCGGCCGGGTGCATAGTAGCCCCCCTTCTTGCGCCCACGCCAATCGCAAAAGCATTGCTGTGTGCGGTAGAGCCGTATGTCAACAGCGCGACCTTCGCTTTGCCTGCTGCTATATCTCTTTTGGCATGCGCAGCGTGATACTCGTAGGAGCTGCCACCCACGCCTGTAGTATCGATAACAGTGGGGTTTAACCCGAAATATTCGGCAATGTTAAGGCCGCTCATCCCACCGCCATCGCCCGCATCGTAGATTGCGTCTACGTCGGACCAGTTAAGGCCAGCATCCTCTAACGCCCGTGCGGCAGACTCTGCCTTAATCTGCAGGGGACTGACTTCACCTTCCACATCACGGGTTGGATATTCATGGATACCGACAATTGCCGCATCTCTTTTCTGACTCATAGTTACACCTTTTCCACACTGGCAAGCAACTTTGCATTGTCTTGCTCATGTTTTTCAAAATTTAGCAGCGGCAATAACAACAAAAAGACCACGTGGAGTCCAGCCATCACCAAAAACATTTGGGAATAATCCATCAAATTCCCTAGTGGTACCACCGCGCCACTGCCCAGGGAACGCGTCAGGTTAGCTGACGCCATATAAACAGCAAACTGTGTCGCTGCCACCTGGGGCAAACACAATCGCATAAATAGCGAGATCACCGTCATGGTGACAAATTGACTTATGATGCCCTCTGCCAGCACCATGGCCTTGTAGTATTCCTCGTTTGCCCAGTATTGTTCGGTGTAGGCAAAAACCACAAACCCAACCATTCTGAGCAGGATAAATATAAAAAGTACTTTGACCAGACCTGCGCGATCTACCAATGCCCCAAATAAAACACCAATCACCGACGCAACGATACCGGTAATCGCAACCCAATTAGCAAATTCAGTCTGCGCCCACCCAAGTTCCTGAACAGTGATCACTGGGTTGATTGATAAAAGAATCCCCGCGGCAGCGCGTTGCAACCCTTCCAGGAAAATCAACAAAAGACTCATGGGTAAAATAAGCGCCCGTAAAAGGGTCACAATGATATCTCGCCAGGATTCATTCACACTGGCCAGCGCTTCGACAGAGGCTTCACCGGTCGACCAGGGAAGTAGACGCTCCCCGGGTCTTTCCCGCAAAAAAAGCGGCAACAACATAATGAGAAGAACCGCCAAAGCCATAATGAGTGCCGCTATTGACAGGCCAAAATTCACCAGCGCCGCACTACCGACCGCGCCGGAGATACTGATCCCGCCTATCTGCCCCCCAAACATATAGGCGTTCGCCTGGGCACGCTCATTTTCTTCCAGGATGTCGATCGCCATCCCATCAACGGCAACATCCTGCACCGCCCCAAAAGAGTTGGCCATGAAGCCAAGTGCCGCCAACAGGGAGTAACTTTCTTTGGGATCAGGTGACAGAACGGCAATCACTAAAAAACTGCCGATAATTCCTATTTGTGCCAATAGTATCCAGGGGCGGCGTCGACCCATGGCCGGGAACGCGAACCTGTCCATGACCGGACCCGCCAGCAACTTAAAACCCCAGGGGAGAAAAACGATGGCGATAAAGCCACCAATTTCAGATACCGAGAGCCCTTCGGCAGCAAACCAGGCGGGTAATGCCACCTGGAAAATACCAATGGGTAATCCCTGACAAACATAAAGTAAGCAGAGGGTTGTAAACCGAAGCCATTTCGACTGCGCTAATGCTGGTGGCTGTTGAAACATGCGGGAAGTTATACCATAAGATTACCCGGATGGCGTTCGCCGATTGGTTGTGGCAGATTACGGCTTTTGTTTTAGGAGATACTCGTTGAAAGTGATCTGTCTGACCGGAGGACTCGCCTCCGGAAAATCCACTGCGGTGAAACATCTTGCCGACAAGGGCGCGGAAATTATTGACGCAGATATTCTGGGTCACCAGGCTTACAACCCAGGTACTGCGGCATTCGATGACGTCATCTCTACCTTCGGCGAAGATGTTCGCGGTGACGATGGTCAGATCGATCGAAAAGTACTTGGTGGTAAAGTATTCGGCAAACCCGAGGAATTAAGAAAACTAACAGACATCGTCTGGCCCGAAATTCGGCGACTCGCAGAACTGGAACTTGCTGCCATTGCAGACCGTGACCCAGAGGCAATCGTGGTACTTGAAGCAGCGGTGCTGTTTGAAGCAGGGTGGGAGGATATAGGAGAAGAGATCTGGGTGCTCACCGTTGACCGAGAGACTGCTATCGCCCGATCAATGGCACGAGACAAGGCCCCGCGCGATGCGGTTGAACGTCGGCTGGACTCGCAACTTTCCAATGAAGTTCGGACTTCACGAGCCGATGTTGTCGTCACCAATGACAGCAACGTTGCCGCTATGCTGGAGCAGATTGACAGCGCCTTCGCTGAGAGCATAGGGCCACTAGGTACGGGGTGAGAGGAACCACATAAACCCGCCGCCAATGGCCAGGGTCGCCCCATAGACGGCGCAAATAACGCCCAGGCCAATGCTTGGCAGGACCGGCGCCATAAACATCAGTATGTGCAAGCTGAAAAACATAATCGCGACATTAAAATAGGCGAGTTCCCTGGCAACCGGCGTTGTAAGATCAGGGTCAAGTATCCTAAGCAGCAGCAAGCCGCTACCGGTTGAACCCGTACAGCAGCCGAACAGCGTTATCGCCCGCTCTACGGGCAAGGTGCTAAGCATTCGCCCGAACAGGAAACACATTAACGCGGTGGTGACTGCAGCCGCCAGGCACACGGCCAGTATCGGCACCAGGTAATTGGCCAGCAGCGCAAACTGGATGCTCATCACGGTACTCACCATCATCAGGTCAACGGACGAGCCGGTAATTCTTTTCTGGGTTTCATTATCAATGCAGTGTCCATACCCAAGCCTGTTGATGACCGCCCGAAGGATCAGGCACACCACAAGCCCATGAATGAAAAACAGGTTATGACTGAACAACAAGACCATCGGCACCCCTAAAAAGGTCGCACCATCAAGCAGCGATTGCACCAACACCAGATACTCATTCGTCAGCAGGTACGCGACGCCCAGAATACTCAGATGAAATATCAGGGAATCGACATTGGCAGAATGAGTCACCTGCCTGCCGGCTTCGGGCCGTGTGGATTGATGGTGAACACCACTGAGGAATTCTTCCGTTAAACGAGCGGCCGTGTTCTGGTTTAAGCCATTTCTGATCGCGTAACGGGCCGCAGGGACCCCAATCACAAAGGAAACAACAAACCCCATAGAAGCATAGATCAAGCCAAAGTTAACCGCGGAACTAATACCGAATTCAGATTCCCAGATGGATCCCATCGCCATCGCCTGCCCTGGGCCCTGGGTAAACCCATGGGTTACCAGAATGCCAAGATAATGGGACAACTCGCCCCCAGTCACCAGGTTGTAAGTCACCAGCACAGACAAACCAACCAGCGCCTGCAACACCAGACTCATCGTCCAGCCAATAGAGAGCCAGATACCACCCGGCTGAATCGATTTGTTGTCGGCGCTCTCTTCCTTGCCGGTCAGCACCAGCGACATAAAGCTCAGGGTGAAAAAATGGAAAGCAAAGGGGACAAAGTCCTGGCTGGTATAGCCAAAGGCATAGCCTGAGCTGATCAGCGCGAAGCCAATTAAACCGCCCAACAGACTCGCTGGAATCAATGCAAACTGGAACCATGCAATACGGGCACGTAACACCGTGCCGACAAGAATCATGGAGGCCATAAAAGCAAATGCCAGAATGCCTGAAAAGGAATCAGCCATTTTTTGCGCTTGCCGGGTTGCAACGGTTGGAAATCACGTTCACTGGGACCACTGTAGAATTCGGTAGTGTACCCTGTTACAAGAGGAATGGCAGAAGAATTACCACCGTCAGCGCGGCGACTGCAACGACACCCAGGTGTTTCCTTAGATACTCAACAAACTCTTCCATACCCCTATTGAACACTGGATTTGAATCAACCAGAAATATCTGTTGGGAATATCTACATAACCGCCATTAGCGGTTAGATCGACGAAGAGTCGTGCAACCGCGCGTTCAGGATACCGGGCCTGAGTGGCGAGTGGCGAATAGCAAGAGAGAAGAGAGTAGCAACTAGCCAGTTAAATAGTGACGATCTGCTTTGGGAATGTTTTACTCTGCCAGTTTACTTCGACCCCATAAGACTGGATCCCTATGAACAACTATTGCCTTGAAGTCATCCGCGCCGACCTCACCCAAACCAGAACCATCGAACTGCCGGGACCCTCCGAACTGACACTTGCCCATGGAGAGGCGGTGATCAGTGTTAAACGATTCGGACTCACTGCTAACAACATTACTTACGGCGTAGCCGGGGACATGATCGGTTACTGGCAGTTCTTCCCGGCTGAAGGTGACTACGGCCGCATTCCCGTCTGGGGTATCGGCACGGTCATCGATCCTGGTCAAACCGACCTGAAGGCCGGCGATGAGTATTATGGCTATTATCCCATGGCGAGCTACCTGGTGGTAAAACCAACCCACGTAACAGATCGCGGATTTACCGATGGCGCAGAGCATCGCGGTGATCTGCCCCCCACTTACAACCAGTATTCACTCATGACCGCGGCGAATGGTTTTGATCGCCAGTACGATTCGCATCGCATGGTTTACTACCCGCTCTTTATTACCGGCTTCGTTCTGGACGACTACCTGTTTGATCATGATTTTTTCGACGCGGACAAAATTATACTCTCCAGCGCGTCAAGCAAGACTTCCTTCAGCCTGGCATTTCTGCTGAACCGGAACCGCTCGCGCCATGTAGTCGGGCTGACCTCTGGCGACAACAAAGCCTTTGTGGAAAGCATGGGGCTCTACGACGAGGTCGTCACCTACGACACGGTCGGGACGCTGGATGCCTCGTCCAATATCGCTTATGTTGACATGGCAGGAAACCGAAAAGTGCTGGAAAGTATTCACCATCATTTTGGCGACAAGGTGACCTGCAGTTGCGGTGTCGGCATTACGCACTGGGATTCACGCGACGGTGCCGAACAGTCAAGCCTGCCTGGTGCTAAACCCGCTATGTTTTTTGCCCCGACGCAGATCCAGAAAAGGCATCAGGAATGGGGCCCAGAAAAGCTACAGGCAGAAATGCAGAACGCGTGGGCCGAGTTTCTTGACGCGGTTGATGGCTGGGTGACGATTAACGAACGCAAAGGCGCAGAGCAGATGCAGGAAACCTACCTGGAAGTGTTGCACGGCGCAGCGCCGGATCAGTCGTTTGCGATTTCATTATAGGCAAAGGGGCCATCACAGACCGGCTGTACATCCCCTGAGATTCGATTACCATGGAAGGACTTCTCAGGCGAGGATGCCCGGATGAGCGGCGAAACTTATGCCATTGTTTTCAATGGTGGAATCGTTGAAGGGTTTACAGCGGACACCGTCAAGGCGCAGCTGGCAAAACTGTTAAAAACAGACGCAAAGAAAACTGCTGCCCTGTTTTCAGGCAAGCAAATCATCCTCAAAAAAACCACCGACAGGGCCGAAGCCGCAAAATACGGCAAAGCCCTGAAGAAAGTCGGTGCCGATGTCAAAGTCAGGATCATTAAAGCGAGCGCCGTGCCCGCTGGTGCTGATGTAAAACCCGCTCCGGCTCTTTCAAAATCCGCTGCGGCGCTTTCACAACCCGCTGCGGCGCTTTCAAAACCAGCTCCGGCGGTAACACCGACCGGGCCAGAAACACCTGCCATAGACACTGCTGGCATGTCACTCGCCCCCAATGAAGGTGACCTGTTTGATCCTATTCCCAGTGCCGTCACCCCTGAATTAGACCTGAGCAGTTTCTCGGTTGCTGAAAATGATGACCGGCCGCTAGTGGAACCATCAGAGGAAGTGGTCGTCGATCTGGATCTTTCCGAGTTCAGCGTTAAAGACAATGACGGCACGGCGCTTGTCGAACATGAAGATGAAGCCATCCCAGTCGTAGCAGTGCCTGACTTTGGCCTGGACGAACCCGGCGCAGTGCTGGAAACATTGCAGGAAGAAAAAGAACTCTTAAACCCCAACACCATGGGCATGACACTCGCCATGGCCGGCGCCGAGTTACTGGAAGGCGAACCGCCCCCGCCGCCCCCGCCAGGCGCACCTGATACCAGTAAGATTAACCTGGTACCAAACTTCGACGCCTGAGAAGGTGAACACTCGCCCTTGCGACCGCAGGGGCGTAGCCACGGCACGGAGAAATCCAGGTGCTCGAGTGGCTAGAACTTTAACGTGGTTCCAGCACAACCACCGGAATAACACGGTCGCCCGCCGTTTGCTGGTATGCAGTGTAGGGCGGATACACTTCGGCCAACTGATCCCAAAGCGCCTGGCGCTCATCTCCGGCTGCATCCCTGGCCGTAACAGCAAGACCCAGAGTACCGACTTTGATTTCACACGCTGGCTCCGCCTGCAGATTGAGATACCAGGCAGGGTGAGAGGGCGCACCACCCTTGGACGCAATAATCACATAGGCATCGCCTACTTTTTTGTAAATCAACGGCAGCATCTTTTGCTCACCCGATTTTCGACCCTTCGTCGTCAACAGTAATGTTGGCAAGATGCCTGGGCCTCCCAGCGAGGATGAATCCCATA
>Ga0208971_1000726_pt1 | contig 22056 bp, 17 predicted proteins | sample AOAMet1_18_M0_10_2_FD_188229 | JGI IMG/M metagenome (GOLD analysis project Ga0208971, IMG submission 188229) | Ammonia-oxidizing marine microbial communities from Monterey Bay, California, USA - CAN11_18_M0_10 (SPAdes) | ecosystem: Environmental > Aquatic > Marine > Intertidal zone | place... | reverse complement strand
TGAGATATAATCTCCACAACAGCTGCATGGAGTTGGTTTTCATCTCGCTGTGGAGCTGTGCACCCTTCTAAGTAACTGACGTAGCTTCCCTCGTCAGCAACAATCAACGTGCGTTCGAATTGACCTGTTCCAGCTTGGTTTATCCTGAAATAAGTACTTAGTTCCATAGGACATCGGACCCCTTTTGGGATATAACAAAAAGACCCGTCGGTGAATACTGCCGAATTCAATGCTGCGTAGTAATTGTCTCTCTGAGGAACGACCGTGCCCAAGTGTTTGCGGACCAATTCCGGGTGCTCCTGAATCGCTTCTCCAAGAGAACAAAAAATCACCCCCAGGTCAGCCAATTTGTCTTTAAAAGAGGTCGCAACAGAAACGCTGTCCATCACAAAATCTACTGCAACTCCACTTAGTCTCTTCTGCTCTTCTAGGCTTATCCCCAGTTTCTCCATCGTCTTCAAAAGCTCTGGGTCTACTTCATCTAAAGATGCAAGTTCTTTCTTCTGTTTCGGCGCAGAGTAGTAGCTTATGGCTTGGAAATCTGGCTTTTCATATTCCACGTGCGCCCAGTCTGGCTCATTCATTTCAGACCAAACTTTAAACGCCTCTAAACGCCAATTCAAAAGCCACTCCGGCTCATTTTTTTTTGCGCTAATTGTTCTTACTACACCCTCATTTAAGCCAGGAGAAAGGGTTTCAGATTCGATATCAGTGGTAAAACCATACTCATAGCTCTTGCCAGTAACTTCATCAATTAGCTTATCTTCATCTATCCTTTCCATAGAACTTTAATCTCATTAATGTTTAAAGTGAAAAGCTCTCGCCACATCCACATGTGCGATTTGCATTCGGGTTGTAAAACTCAAATCCTTTTCCGTTCAGACCTCCACTGTAGCGCAGTTCAGTACCCACCAGGTATAGAAAACTTTTTTTATCTACGACTATTTTTACGCCTTTGTCTTCAAAATTTTGATCCCCATCATTCATCTCGTGGTCAAAGTCCATCTCGTACATAAGACCGCTACACCCACCTCCCTTAACGCCTACACGGACAAAGCTGCCTTTTGGTCGGCCTTCTTCACTCAATAATTTTAAAACTTGAGTCTTTGCTCCTTCACTAACTGTAATCATACTACAAAAATAGACGTTTTGGATGCATAACTCCGTCTTATTTAGATTTATTATGAATAAGCAACGTTTTGTTAAACATCGAAATATTAAAGGAGGTAAGGTGCATCTTTGGGGTATGGCATCTCGTCGCATTAAAAACAACAATCGTTTACCTGCATCACAGGCAACCACAACGTTTACGACAGTAGTGGGAATGACATTGACCCTCGTTCTAATAGGTCTTCTCTCTGTTTTATCGTTTCTGGGTTCACGTTGGGAAAAACAGCTGCGACAAGAAGTGAGGATTCAAGTATACTTTTTGCGGGATTTAGACACTGAGTCGCTTCACACTGCGCTTTCAATTGTAGAAACTGAGGAGTCGGTGGCTGAGGCGAGGTATATTGATCCTGCAACCGCATCGAAAAAGCTAGAACTCGATCTTGGAGAATCCTTTGTGGAATTTTTAGGTTACGTCCCACTACCTCCCGCCATGGATGTTCGGATAAAAGCCGATTTCAGCACCTCAGAAACACTCTCTGAAGTCGTGCAGAGACTGGAAGAAATTCCAGGAGTGGCCGATGTCGTTTGGCAAGATCAATTGCTTGGAAAAATCGAAAGAACGGTTAACCGATTGATGGTTCCGCTCATTTCCATCGCTTCTATCTGCTTATTCATTGCGCTTGCCCTGATGAATAATACTGTAAGATTAACCGTTTTTGCACGGCGTTTTCTGATTCGAAACATGCAACTTGTCGGTGCTAAGCCAGGGTTTATACGCAGGCCCTTTCTTAAGCAGGGATTTATATTGGGTGTGTCGTCTGGTTTATTGTCGTTCGCCTTTATTACTGCAGCTTTAGCCCTGCTTAAAAGTCCACTTGGCTCTGAAGCTGTCATTCTAGATTTCACAACAATGGGCATGCTGGCTGGGGGGCTGGTTTCTGTAGGGGGTGGGTTAGGTGTTCTATCAACAGCTCTAGCTGTAAACCGTTACCTACGTCTCGATGTAGGTCAGCTTCATTAAACTAAATTTGCATCATGAGCAAAAAAAATATCGAACCTGTAAATAAGAATTTTGCCTTTTCTTCAACGAATTACAAATGGCTTGGCGTAGGACTCGCATTGTTGGTTTTAGGGTATCTGCTTATGAGTGGAGGTGGCTCTGACAATCCTGACGTTTTCAGTGACGACATATTTAACTTCAGAAGAATCACACTTGCGCCATATATCGTTCTCGCTGGGTATGGCACCATTTTATTCGCCATTCTCAAAAAGGCATGAGTGACGCCTGGGAAACAATATCCTATCTCATATTGGGGCTCTTACAAGGCCTTACCGAATTTCTTCCTGTCTCGAGTTCCGGACATCTCGCATTGGGGACCTCGATGTTACAACTCCCAGAGGAAGACCTCACTTTCGCTGTTCTTGTCCATGGCGCTACTGCCCTAAGCACGATTGTCGTTTTCAGAGCTGACATCACCCGTTTATTCTTAAACTTTTTTAAGAAGGAGGGAGAAGGTTTAAAGGCAAGGAAGTATGTTGGGTTAATTGTGCTTAGCGCTATTCCTGCAGCCGCAATAGGTCTGTCTATGAAAGATGCCATTGAGAATATTGCTTCCACTCAATTTGTGGGTGCGATGCTTCTCATTACAGCCGTGATCTTAGCTGTTTCACAAAAAGTAAAAGCAGCGTTTGAAAAACCATTGACATCGGGAAATGTAATCCTAATCGGAGTGGCCCAAGCCATGGCGATACTTCCTGGGATAAGCAGATCGGGGAGCACCATCGGTGCAGCTTTACTGTTAGGGATTTCAAGAGCCGAAGCGGCAAAGTTTAGCTTCTTGATGGCTCTGCCACCTATCATAGGGGCAAATCTCCTTGAGATAAAAGATTTGACAGAGGCAAGTGAACCTTTTGTGAATAATTCACACATTCCTTTTTTTGGTTATACTGTGGGTGTTGTGGCAGCTTTTTTAGCTGGAATCGCTGCTTGTAAGTGGATGGTTGCACTCGTCAAAGGCGCTAACTTGATGTGGTTTGCCGTTTATTGTCTTATTGTCGGCATGTTTGCTTTGTTTTTATAATTAAACTTTCATCTCATGAAACAGTCTAAGCTTATCATCTCACTTGGAGCGCTCATTCTTTTTACTGGCTGCGTTGAAGTCACATTTTCAGAGCCCATGCCTTTAAACCGCAGAGATAAAACACATTTCCCAAATAGCTGGCTCGGAGAATGGACCTCTGCATTGCAAGGTGATGACCTTGAAGAACATTTAACAATCAACTCCCAATATGTGTCATTCGGAACTGAAACTGACGCCCTTGTGTTGGGAACCGAAAATGTACTTCGAAAATTTGCGGGTTACCATATCCTTAGTACCAGATCCGAAGACTCCGATCGGTGGAACTTGTTGCTCGCAAAACGCTCAAAGGATGTCCTTCATGTTTATAAATTTGATGGTTCAGACAAAGAAAAAGCCGCCATATGGGAAGAAACATTAAGCACCAACGAAGGGGTGGGATTTGAAGCTGTAAAAAAGAAAGATGGGGCCCAAGAGAAGGTTAGTGAATACAAGCTTAACCCAGAAAACAACAGAATATTTAGAAAGCTCATTCAAAAAGGGGGACTTACACATATGGGTGATTACGTCAGGTAATGTCATATAAACGCATCTTCTTAATCGCTCTTGCAATCGTCACAATTGTTGTAGGCGGGTTAAGCCTTGCTGTAATGTTAAACGAAAATCACTGGAAATCGACCGCTTTAGAAAAGGTAAATAACGAACTGATAACTGAATTAAGTGTCCGAGATGTAGGGGTTTCTATTTGGCGAGAATTTCCAAAAGTAACAGTCGATTTATACGATGTGATTTTACTCGGATCGGCCAGTCACATAGGTGAAACTTCAGATACGCTTGTAAAAGCGCAACGGTTGGGCGTCGCATTTTCTCTTTGGGATGTCTTATTTGGAGAGCCCGTGCTCGATGCGCTTATTATTGATGGGGCATTCATACACTTGAATGAACATCGCAACGGCACATGGAATACCGATGTTTTAGTGACTAAAAAGGAAGATGATGGAGCGGAGGGCTTGGATATTTCTCAAATTATTCTTCGTGATATACAGGTCGTTGCATCTACAATAAAAGAAGACAGGTACGAATGTTTAATCCGTGATGCAATTGTTTCAGATGGAACGGTTGAGTCCTCTTTTTCGGATTTTGTGATCACAAAAGGGCAGGGCAGTGATCAACTTTTGCCACTTGAAGGATATGTCTCAACGGCATATAAAATGGGGGAAGACGGAGCGTTTGAAGTAACTATCAATGATGCCGTCATCAATGACCTATCATTTAAAGGAACAGCCCAGAGCTACGCTGAGGGAGATGAGGCGTGGCGTATTAACATCGTAAGTGACAACATAGAGTTGGAAGAATTAAAATCCATTTGGGCTGAAAAAGAGATGTTTAATGGGTGGGATTATAATGGGGAAGCTTCGATATCGTTAAATGCAAATCCAAAAAAAGCAAACCTTGCATGGTCACTCACTGGCGGAAGTTTCGCAATATCTCCTAAATTAACTGGGCTTTCATTAAACACCACGGGCAATATTGAATCAAGTGGTGTTTTTGATTATTACCCCGGTAAGTCATCGGTCGGATTAAAGGTCAATAACATTCAAATCACATCAAATGGTATCGCAGTAAACGCAAAAGCAGAATGCGCGGACTTGAAGAAATCACCCCTAAAACTAAGTGGGTCTTTAAAGATCGATGCGCAGTCTTCCTATACCAGTTGGGTACCACAACTTCAGACAACCGAAATGTCCGTTTTGCCCAACAATGGTGAGATTACAATTGATGGCCGTTTAAAAATCTCTACATCTGGCAAGATTTACGATGTGTTTGCCGAGATTTCCTCTCAAAGTATAGAGGGGTCGCTTAACGCTTCACCCTATTTAATCAGAAACTTAGACGCCGAAGTAAAAGATGAAAATCTTAGCATACGGTCACTTGACTTTGATTGGAATGGCAATCGAGGGGGACTGGATGGCAAACTGTTGGGGTTAGAAAAATGGCGCAAAGGCGGAGCTTTAAAGGGAAACTTGAATCTCAAGGCTGAAAGCATCATTGTAGACGGGATTCTTGCATGGTGGGACAATTTCCAACACGACAACAAGGCAAATGCCGAAGCCACATTGTTGCCATTCGGGTCTGATTTGGAGATTAAGCTTACTGTAGACAGACTTTACTGGGGCAACCTAGAATGTCTGTCTTTGACTTCTAGAATGGATCTCGGTGCATCTCGACTGGCTATTCGAAACGCAAAAGGACAAGCGCTTCAAGGGAATGCCAGAGTAGAAGGCGCGCTTACACCAGGTGGAAGTGGTTGGATTCTTGGGCTATCAGGCACAGCAGATAATTTATCTCTCCCAGATTTATTCAAAACATATAACAATTTCGGACAAACAACCTTGCGGTCTGATCATGTTCAGGGTGCGGTAAATGTGGCTGGAAATATTAATTTGGAGTGGGATTTAAATGGGAATTGGATCTCCGATGGACTCCTCTCAAATCTTGATGTTGAGATTAACCATGGGAGGCTGCGAAACTTTGAGGTCTTCGATGACGTTGCGGATTACTTAAAAGAACACAGGTTAATTGCCCCACTGGTAAATCCTGAAGATCTTCGTGGACGATTGAAGGACATCGAGTTCGCTCACATTGAAAGCGCTGTGATTGTTGTTTCTTCTTCAACAACGATTCCTTATTTTAATATTCAATCATCGGCAATGAACGTCAGTCTTGAGGGTAGGCACACGTTTTCAGGACAAATCGACTATACCCTTGGGTTTGCGCTTAGAGACTTGAGAGATTCGAGAGAGGTAGAGTTTGGAGAAATAGAAGATGACAACCTTGGAAGCATCTTCTTCCTTGCGATGGATGGCACACTCGAAGAACCTATTTATAGTTATGACAGGGAGGCACATAAGTCGCACCGAAAAAAGGCGATTTCAACAGAACTAGATCGACTTCGAAACGCTATGCAAGGTTCCGATTCAAATCCGGATGAAGATGAGCAGAAACGTAAAGGTAAATCGGGAAAAGAAAAGAAATCGAAGCGTTTAGATGATATAGAGGACGAAGATTTTTAAATATTTTAAAGGGAGGTGTATCTTTGGCCAGCAAATGACTGAAAGTAAAAATGGGTGACGACAAGCATATACCTCTGGAAAATTTAGCGGCCCAAATTGAACAGGGCGTTAGAGATATGCAGTCTGGCAACATGTCAAAAGAAGACATGGAGCGGCTTCAAATTAAATCAAGAGATTTACATGAGCGGCTCACGATCTTGCGTTTTAAGGCATTCGAAGCGATGGTAAAAGTGGATGAAGATGTGCGCCTTAACAAGGAGGATGAATCCCAAACCAATCTTATCGATTCCATTGCAGAAGTTACTGCAATTGAAGTGCCGCAGAAATCTAAGAAAAAGATGGGCCGAAAAAGTCTTGCAGAAAGCTTACAATCTCTCCCACTCTCTTCAATTGGAGAGGGATTGACAATCTTGGATAGAGCGAATTTCACCTCGACTCTTTTTTCAAATGACACCAAAAATTTCAATGATATGCTTGACTCCGTTGATGCATGTCGCGATTTTGAAGCGGCCTGTGATGCCTTTCATAAAAGCATAAATACCATGGGGACGAAATCCGAAATTGAGTCGGCGATTGACGGATTTAAAATGAGAATTACACGGAGATTTCAATCATGAATTTAGGACGTTTAGACATTGTTCCTACGCCGATAGGGAATTTAAAGGATATGACAGAAAGAGCCTTAGATGTTCTCAAGTCTGCGGATTTAATCCTCGCTGAGGACACGCGTACCACGGGCAAACTGCTTCATTATTATTCAATAGACAGACCGCTTCGCGCATTCCACCTTCACAATGAACACCGAGCTGTAGATGCAATTGTAGAACAAATAAGGTCAGGGTTGAACTATGCATTGTGTTCAGATGCGGGAACACCTGCCATTTCTGACCCCGGGTTCTTACTTGTTAGAGCGTGCGTGGAAGCCGGGATAGACGTCAGTTGTTTGCCCGGTGCCACTGCTTTTGTTCCAGCCCTTGTCGTGTCTGGTCTTCCATGTGATCGATTCGTATTCGAAGGGTTTTTGCCTCACAAAAAGGGGCGTCAAAAACGACTTCAAGTGCTTTTAGAAGAAGAGCGAACTGTTGTTTTATATGAAAGCCCTCACAGAATAATAAAACTCCTAAATGAACTCGTGAAATACGAAAGCTCTGAACGAAAAATTGCACTATGTAGGGAACTCTCAAAACTTCACGAGGAAATATTTAGAGGAACTGTGGCGGAGGCAATTTTGCATTTTGACGAAAAGGCACCTCGGGGAGAATTTGTTGTCGTTCTAGCTGGAGTCTAAAGAATCTAGAGGATCTAGAAAATCACACGCTGAATTTCTGAAACGCGTTTGATGGGCACAAGTGTTAAGCCTTTTGGCGTAGGCGGTCTTTTTCCATGACCGCTTACGAGCATCCGTTTCATGCCCAATCGTGCAGCTTCTGACATCCTTTCGTCTAGTCTCGCCACGGGCCTTATCTCTCCGCTTAACCCTACTTCTCCGGCAAAACAAGTGTCACGGTCAAGAGGAAGGTCCAGGCTCGAAGACAAAATTGCTGCGACAACTGCAAGGTCATTTGCAGGGTCGCTTATTTTAAGGCCTCCTGCAAGATTCAGGAAAACATCAAAAGCGCCAAGTTTAAAACCACATCTCTTTTCAAGTACTGCGAGTAGCATGTTTAACCGGCGGAGGTCAAACCCTGTTCCTGAGCGCTGAGGGGTGCCGTAAACTGCCGTACTGACAAGCGCTTGCATCTCGACCAACAGAGGTCGTGCACCCTCCAGTGCAACAGCGATCGCCGAGCCACTTGACGCTTCGCCAGCTTCCCCTAAAAGCACTTCGCTGGGATTCTCTACCGCTTTCAACCCATCCCCCATCATCTCATAGATGCCGAGTTCGGAAGTTGTCCCAAATCTATTTTTTGCAGCTCTCAACATGCGATATGCGTGATTGCGATCGCCTTCAAATTGAAGCACAACATCCACCATGTGCTCAAGTACTTTAGGCCCAGCAAGAGATCCCTCTTTCGTAATGTGGCCTACAAGAAATACGGGCAGCCCAAAAGACTTTGCATGGGATGTAATGGCAGCCACCGATTCTCTGATTTGAGAAACCGAACCGGGTGCGCCGTCTACTTCAGGCTGGTCTAAAGTTTGGACTGAATCAATGACCAAAAGTGAAAATTCATCTTCTTGCAAAGCGTTTAAGACCATCGGCACCCTTGTCTCAGGGAGCACCATTAAGGATTTTGGAACCGTACCTATACGCAAAGCTCGCATCCTTACTTGTTCTGGACTTTCTTCGCCACTGACGTATAAAACCTTGGCACCTGTAGTGCTGACCATCATGGCCATCTGAAGCATCAATGTGGACTTTCCTATTCCTGGCTCTCCACCTAACAAGATTAAAGATCCTGGCACAACACCTCCACCCAAAACGCGATCTAATTCGGCTTCACCTGATGGAAGCCTAACAATATTTTCGATCGTAACCTCTGCCAGAGGTCTCGCTTTTTGTGTAAGAACACCTCCCTGAGGAGAGGCCGCAGAATATCTATGCGCGCGTTTTCCGGAATCTGTTATTGTTTCTTCCTTGAGGGAATTCCACGCTTTGCATCCAGGACATTTTCCTACCCACTGAGCAGAAGAGGTCCCGCAATCGGAACAGAGATAACGGGTACGTGCTTTTGCCAAATCTCAAGTAATGGGGCTATCTAAAAATAGACACGGTACCCTGATGGGTGAGGCCATTTGGTAAAAGTATCGTATACCAGTAGGTGCCATCCGCTGAATCATCGCCGTACCAAGCATTAGAGTTTTTGTAATTGTCATTTGAATAGACAAGATTTCCCCATCTGTCAAAAATCTTTACCATCACATTGTCATAATTTTCGAGGTCCAGAATCTGAAAACTTGGATTCATGGTGTCGGCATTCCTCGGTGTAAAAACGTTGGGAATCGTGATGTCACAGACATCCACTTCAACCTCAAGCTCCCACTGGAGTCCGCCGGGCGCACATGGATTTGCAAGCGACCCCTGGAGCGTTAAAATCTGTCCCCAACAATCCTCTGGAAACTGCCAGCTCGTCAGGGTTTCTGATTCATTATTCCCAAAGAAAATATATTCGCCATCGCATACTGTTGACCATGAAATATCACTGTAGGGAGGTCCTGGCTGAATTGCATTCAGGTCAAACTCATATGGAATCTCTGGACACATCGTGATAACATCATCAAGATCATCTGCAGGAACGCCATTCATGTCCGGATTAATCGTCGGCGCTTGTCCGACAAATAAAAACACACAATGCTCTGTGACACCACATCCATAAGGGTCTGCTATTTCAACACAAATGTCATTGCCATTGTATTGCCAAACCGGGTCTCCATTGTCATCAAAAAGGAGGTTCCCATTTGCGTCAGTGGCTTGAAGAGCCTCATCGATGGTCCAAGTTAAACCAGTCGACCCATCAGGCCACGTCGCAGTATATTGATCGTTTGGAAGACTTAATTCAATAAAAGTATCCCCATCTAAATCAATACCTTCTCCGTCACAATCGGCAATGACGCCACCAGCTTCTGCCGGAAAAACATTGTCAATTTGGCTTACAATATCCACGAAACCACAATCCGTATCGCCTTGCGGAAAACACTCGTTTGTCACAGTCACACAGTATGAGCCTGTTGCATTTACAACCAATTCATCATCGCCATCCACCTCTGCACCATTCCAAGTCCACTCATAATCCTGGTTTGCATTCTCATCTCCTTCGACGGGGTCTATTGTAATTGAATCGTTTTCATCACATAAGAACATGCTGTCAATCAGTGGAGAAAATTGGGCTGTGACCTCGACCTGTGCCTCATCTGACCCGCAACCATTTTCAATGACAACGACAATCGTTGCTTCTGTATATTCGTCATAATCGTACGTGTTATTTAGAATATCGTCTTCGCCTGGGTATGGCCAGTTGATGGTTGCTGCTCCTCCAGCATCTGTGGTATCTGCAAATAAGTCCAAGTCTTCTCCATCACATAAGAAAGCTTCTGTTTCATTTAATGTTATGGTTGGAGGAAGCGTGACCTCAACATCATAGCAATATGGAATGTTACAATTTTCCTCATAGAAACAAAGCTCATACATCCCATACTCCGTGGGAGCCCAAAGGGTGTTGTACTGGTCCTCATTCTCAAACCAAGAAGTGCCAGGTCCACTTGTTTCTTCCCAAACTCCAAAGGCTGGCTGTGTCTCACATTGTGCATTTTCAGAGTAAATAATTCCTGGTACTGGGTTGTTTATTTCCGTCAAGTTTTGGTTTGGGCTACAGTTATATACTTGGACTTGGTTGTTTGTGTCGCCACTCGGGTTCGCGGAGATATATTCCACCTCAATAAAGTCTCCAAAAGTAATCGGATATGAAAAATTAGCAATGGTGTTATCAGAGGCAATTACAGTAAATGTCCCCGCTTCTTCTCCATTTACATACAGATTTACAAAGCTTCCCAGCCATCCCAAATCATTTGATGTAATCAGTTTTATATTCAAATTTCCCTCCTCAGCACTTGAAAGTCCGCCGTCAAACACAACTGTATCCAACTCTGTACACATCGTCGGAACCGTGAAATCTGGAATCGTAGAGTCTACTCCGTACACCTGGAAAACACGTTGCCCGAAACATCCACCCGCATCTTCTACTAAAAGGCGATACATTCCCGGCGCAAGCCATGCCTCGTCACCATTAGGCCCCACTTCATACACCTCGCCCCCAAGCCCATTCCAATCAGCCTCCCACTGATAACTCACGTATAACTCATCCAGATCAAGGACAGACACATAGGCTGTGTCGTCGGAACAAATAACCAGCTCATTTGGTGCAGGTTCAATACTGGGCAAATAATAAGGCGTTTGATCTATTTCAAAAGTCTCCGACACTGAACATCCAACGTCAAGGTTACCTGTTACCACAATAAGTCCGCCAAAAGGAATGGTAGCAACGTTGCCGTCTGTAAATTGACTGCTTAGGTTCCATGAAAAACTGTCAAAATCACCCAATGCTGTGATTTCTGTCGCTGACCCTGCACAAATCGACAAATTCCCTGAAATGCTCAATTCTGGCAACGTCACGTCGAGGACTTCGATAACCGTCGTTATCGTCGTTATCGATGCGGGTGTCCCGTCATCTGTGGCAGTAATGTCTATTGTACTAATGCCTGGTACGTTCCCTTGAAAAATACCATTCAAACTGGCCGTTTCTCCATTGGTTATCAATAAGTCAAGAATGTCGTTTCCAGGAGTAAGGTTTGGGGTAACATCAAGTGTCACAGACTGGCCTGGTTCAGGTCCGAGGAAATTAATCCCGAGATCAAAGGTTTGGCCCAAACAAATGGTAATTGTATCGCATCCCACATTCTCCGTCGGAACTGGAGGAAGATTCGTACTGGAAACAGCTGTATTGATATTAAAGAATTTAAAATCCAGCCAGTTGATCCCGTCATCAAATCCGTCTCCAATGCCATAAGGACCATTGTATGTGTCGTCTAAAAGATTAAATCGTCCAAATTGAACGTGTGGTCCAGCGGCGGCTGTGGTAGATTGATCCGCTCCCGTAACACCTGGGTCCGGGCCGCAACAACCACCACCTGCACCTATATCTCCATGCGCCCAGTTCATGTCAAGATAGCATACCTGCGCATTGTTACCGTCACCAATAAGACCGTCGTTAGGGGTTATGATGATTTGGTAACTGTTTGTGAGGTCATTGTGGTTGTTGTAATAACCGACTTCCACATAATTGACGTAAACCGCATCTTGTGTGACTTTATACTTGATTTCACCCACAGATCGGTTGTCTGTATCCTGCCAGTATCCTGCAATTTGGTTGTACTCTGCTTCGGGAAACTTTGTAGGTGTCCAGTCTATTACGTCTCCCCCAAATGAAATCATTCCTTTTGAGTTGACGTAAAACTCTGAATATGTGCTGCCATAGAGATCAAAGGTCCATCCAGGAAAAGAAATGGGAGCTGATGAACAATCAACATCCCATCCAGCTCCGCCTTGAGTCGCCCATTGCTCTTCATTTGGTTGCAATCCACCAAGGCCTGGAGGGGGGACTAGTGTAATATAAGTGTCGTCTGGCTCAACCCAGCAATTGCAATCACTTTGAAGCACTTTCGCTTGGCGACTTATTTTTCTTTTCTCACGATCGTCTGAAAACGATGCCTTAAAGTTGAACAAAGTCTCAAGATAAGCATTCTCGTCAAAGCCTTCCCAAGCCCTTACGATCTTCCATTCTTCTCTGTTCATTTTGAGAACTGCGTGGTCGAAACCACCGTAGGAATCAAAGATTTTTTGAGCTGTAATATTCTCTGAAAAATCTACTTCGTTCTGCGCAATGAGGCTTGAAGAGCAGATTAAGAGCAGTGAGCTTAAAATAAAGGTGTATTGTAGGAATCGAATCATTGTAAAAAAGGACGTTTTGCAAGGGTAAATATACAACGTGTAGGCACGGTATAAAACAAATTAGTGGAACGTGCGGATTAACGGCTTATTTTTGCAGCTCTGTGAGGAATTTCAGCTACGATTAAACATTGATGAAAAAAATTAGAAACTTCTGTATTATCGCCCATATTGATCATGGGAAAAGCACGCTTGCAGATAGACTTCTTCAGGAAACGGGGACGATCACAGAGCGTCAGATGCAAGATCAGGCTTTGGACGATATGGACCTCGAGAGAGAACGGGGGATAACCATTAAGAGTCATGCGATTCAAATGGTACACACCCATTCTGACGGTGAAGAATATCTTTTAAACTTAATTGACACGCCAGGTCACGTAGATTTCTCATACGAAGTGAGCCGTTCTATTGCTGCTTGTGAAGGTGCCTTGCTTATTGTAGATGCCACTCAAGGAATCGAGGCCCAAACCATATCTAATCTCTATCTCGCCCTTGAAAATGATTTGGAAATAATCCCCGTCCTCAATAAAATGGATTTGGATTCTGCCGACGCAGAGGTGGTGGGAGACCAAATCATTGACCTCATCGGTTGCGAAGCTGAAGAAATAATTTTTGCTTCGGGCAAGTCTGGACTGGGCGTTGAGAATATTCTTAAAGCAGTCATCGAAAGGGTGCCAGCCCCAAAAGGTGATTCAGAAGCGCCTTTTCAGGCGATGATTTTCGACTCCGTTTTCAATAGCTTCAGAGGGATTGTTGCTTACTTCAGAGTCATCAATGGATCAATTAAACGTCGCGACAAGATAAAATTACTTTCCACGAATAAAGAATATATCGCAGACGAAATAGGTATTCTGGGGCTTGACCTCATCCCTAGAGAGACGTTGAGCACTGGTGACGTAGGCTACGTTATCTCGGGAATTAAGGATGCAAAAGAGATCAAAGTGGGAGATACCATTACGACCTTCGAAAACCCATGCACGACTGCAGTTAAAGGATTTGAAGATGTGAAGCCCATGGTTTTTGCAGGACTCTATCCTGTCGACACAGAAGATTATGAAGAGCTCCGTTTTTCTATGGAAAAACTCCAGCTCAATGATGCTTCTCTTGTTTTTGAACCTGAAAGTTCTGCCGCACTTGGCTTCGGTTTTAGATGTGGTTTCTTGGGAATGTTACATATGGAAATCGTTCAGGAAAGACTCGAACGGGAATTCAATATGACGGTTATTACGACAGTTCCTAACGTAAGCTACATTGCTCACCTCCCTAACGGAATTCAACAGACCATTAACAACCCTTCTGATTTACCTGAAAACAAAGGTCTTGTAAAGGTTGAGGAGCCTTACATTAAAGCGCAAATCATTACAAAATCATCCTACATCGGTCCTGTAATGAGTCTTTGTATTCAAAAACGTGGTGAAATTGTAAGCCAGGTCTATCTTACTGCAGAACGCGTAGAGCTTACATTCAGCATGCCACTTGGCGAAATTGTATTCGACTTTTACGACAAACTTAAGAGTATCTCAAGGGGTTATGCTTCGTTTGATTACTTCCCTGATGGATATCGAGAGTCTGACCTTGTCAAGCTTGACATTCTTCTAAACGGAGATCAAGTAGATGCCCTCTCGGCACTGATCCATAGAGACCATGCGCACGATTTCGGAAAGCGGATCTGTATAAAATTGAAGGAATTAATCCCGCGACAACAGTTTATGGTGGCGCTACAAGCTGCGATTGGGGCAAAAATCATAGCACGAGAAACAATCAGTGCGGTCCGAAAAGACGTCACAGCGAAGTGCTATGGTGGAGACATTACGCGTAAGCGTAAGCTCCTAGAAAAACAGAAAAAAGGGAAGAAGCGTATGCGCCAGATTGGAACGGTAGAGGTTCCACAGTCCGCATTCTTGGCTATTCTAAAACTAGATTAAGAGGTCGACTTCTTCAAGGAGTCTTTGCCTTGTTCGTTCTTATTGGCGAGTTGACCACACGCTGCGTCAATGTCTTTTCCCCGAGATCTGCGAACGTTAACAATTAAATTTTTGCTTTCAAGGTGGTCTTTAAAAGCCTCCACCTTAACGGCATCCGCTTGCTGAAAACGCCCATCATCTATCGGGTTGTATTCAATAATATTTATTTTACAGGGAACATGTTTGCAGAAAACCGCAAGTTCTTGAGCATCTTCGATGGAGTCGTTAAAGTCCCGAAAAATAATGTACTCAAACGTTACACGAGAACCTGTTTTTTCATGAAAATAAATCAGCGCTTCGGCCAACGCCTCAATATTGTTAGAATCATTAATGGCCATAATCTCTGAACGCTTCTTGTCGTTCGCGGCGTGCAGACTAAGCGCAAGGTTGAATCTAACCTCGTCGTCTCCAAGACGTTTTATTGCTTTTGCAATCCCAGCCGTACTGATCGTTATTCTACGAGGTGACATCCCTAGTCCGGGTGTTCCACAAATTCTCTCCACACTTTCAATCACATTTTTATAATTTAAAAGTGGCTCTCCCATACCCATATAAACAATGTTTGAGAGATTCGATTTCTCTTTTTCTTGCGCAATAGAAGCAATCATCTCAACCTGATCGTACATCTCCGCAGCGGTCAAGTTTTTCATGAGCTTTAACTTTCCTGTGGCGCAGAACAAACACGCAAGACTGCAGCCAACTTGAGACGAAATACAAGCTGTTGTTCTCGATTTTGTGGGAATTAAGACCCCCTCAACAATATTTAGATCTCCTGGCTTGACTGTCTCCACTTTGAATGCGCACTTTACCGTGCCGTCCCGACTGAATTGCTTTTCACTTAATTCAATGCGTTTTAATGAGAAGTTTTCTGCCAGCTTTTGGCGAAAGTCAATCCCTAAATTTGTCATTTCATCAAATGATGATGCCGATTTAGACCATATCCATTCTTCCAATTGTTTGGCCCTGAATGGCTTCTCCCCCATTGATACAACTGCATCTCGTAACTCCGCGCTGTTTAATGATCTAATATCTTTAAGCATGTTGCAAAAGTACCTAACCGAACGTGTATCGCATCATTAACTGGCAATTAAGGATGACATCCGTTTGCGAAGCTCTTCTCGTTTCCTTACCGCCATAGGAATCTCTTTTCCACTAGTGAGGGTGATAGAGTGTGTTTTATAGTTACACGAGTGGATGCAATTAAGGTGGACGATTTGAGAATTGTGAACACGAAAAAAAACCGGATCATCTAAAATATCTTCGACCTTTTTAAGGTTTTTTGAAATCGTTAATCTCCGCCCAGATTCAAGAAACAACGTCGAGTAACTGCCACAAGCCTCGATGTGGAGAATGTCTTCATGTCTCACAAAATGCCTTTTTCTCGAGGTAACAACCTCAAATCTCCTGGGCGCAGGAGGAAGTGCGCCCATTCCCGGTTTTCTCTTCAGGTAGAAGTGCATTAAAATGCGCCGTGCGCACGCTTTGAGCTCGTCTTTGTCAATGGGTTTAAGGAGGTAATCAAAAGCCCTCTGTCTCAGAGCGTCGACTGCATATTTGTGGTAAGTCGTCGCAAATACAACGTAAAAGTCTCTGTCTTTATATCCATCTATTAATTCAAGTCCTGTTTCATCGGGCATTTGTATATCAACAAATACAATATCTGGAGCGAGGCTCTCAATATAGGATCTTGCTTCGCGGGCATTTGATGCTGTTTGGATCACATTAAGATATGGACAACTCCTTTCGATTTGACGACAAAGCACTTCCCTTGCAGGCGCTTCATCATCTACAACAAGTACATTTAAGCTTTGACGCATGACTAATTTTCTTCGAAAGAAACCGCATCAAGTCATGAGAAGCATTGGTGTTTTATAAACGTCGACCCTGAATTTATATTCGTGTAATAAACGCGTTAGCAGATGTTTATGTCCTCAGAAGTTTCATATGGTTTGATGCCCGTTTAAGATAAATATACATCAGGGACATGAAATTACGCGACAATTAAAACAAAATATAAAATCTTAAGAGGCAGTTATCTCGTCCCATTGAAAAAGATTTTGAAGGTGTGTTTTTAAAAGGGGCTTCACTTCTTCAAGCGGGATATTTCGTCCGACTTCCTTTGACAAGGAGGTCACGCCTTTGTCAGAAATTCCACAAGGAATGATGAGGTCAAAGAAGTTTAAATCCGAATCGACATTAAAGGCCAGCCCATGCATCGTCACCCAACGACTGCATTTCACACCGAATGCGCAAATTTTCCGCGCACCTTTTCCAGCCTCGACATTCACCCAAACCCCAGTCTGACCTTGTATTCTGCCTGCCTCAACTCCGAAATCAGCGCAAGTCCTAATAACCGCTTCCTCGAGAAACCGGAGATATTTATGAATGTCTGTAAAAAACTGATCGAGGTCTAAAATGGGATATGCCACCAGCTGTCCTGGCCCATGATATGTAATGTCTCCCCCTCTGTTAATGGGGAAGTAGTCTACACCCAATTCAGCCAAACGCGCAGGACTCACAATCACATTTTCAGCGTCACCACTTTTTCCAAGGGTAAGAACATGGGGGTGCTCTACAAATAACAAACGGCTCGTTGGGAGAGGCCGCTCGGCATTGGGGTCTGCCGAAAGGGCATCTCGCCTGGCAATTTTTTGATCAATCACCGATTTGAAAACCTCTTCCTGGTAATCCCAACAGGGCTTATACCTCATGGTGCCTAGGTCCTCAAATGCGAGCTGCCTCATTGAACTACTTCAGAGTACTGAGCTCAGCCTTCAGCCGCTCAATATTTGTGATGTCAACAGGATCAATGCCTGCTCTCTCCGCAAGTAACAACGAGAGCACATCGCCCAGTTGAATGAGGTACATGAGACGCTGCATTTGATTCTCTCCTTCAGCATCAATAACCACAACATCCGCGCCGAATTCTCTAAAAATTTCCGAGCAAACGTTCATTCTAAATTGCGTGCGCTTGTGATCTTCCGGGGTCCGAATAATCAACACTACATCGCTTTCGTTTCCAGAATCCCAGCCCACAAGTTCGTTGTGGTTCATCTCTGGGAACATTTGAGTATTGACCAGTAATTTACTGTTCTCATTAAGCTGCTGGCGCCAACGTGTAGCGATCGATCCAACACCAGTATCTGAGTACAATAATATTGACTTTCCCACGACTAAATCTGCAATCGATTCAGCCTGCTGACAAACAGATCCAAAAGCTGCTTCAGTAGATTTTGAGGTTGCCTCTAATTCTGAATACATTTTCTCAGAAAAGCATCCGAATTGTTTCAGGGTCCAAGCAAGCCCCACAAAACTGCGTCCAAATTGTGACCTCGGGGGTTGACCACCGGGCATAGAAACAAAAGGCCAGTTGTGTTTTTCAGCAAGCGCTCCGAGCAAACCTCCAGAAGTAATCACCGCAATCTTAGCACCTCGTTCATGTGAAGAAGTAACCGCTTCAATGGTCTCTTCTGTGTTTCCCGAATAACTGCAGGCCAACACAAGCGTGTTGTTAGAAACCCATCCTGGGATCAAATAATCTGAGTTCGCCACCACCGGAATTGTACTGTCATGTGAGAGGATGTCTGAGGCGATCGCGCCGCCAATTCCAGAACCTCCCATCCCTAAAATCAAAACACCATTTGGCGAAAAGCCAGATGATACTTCTTTATGCAGGCCCGCGTCCTTATTCTGCATGTCTGTCACTGCAGCACTTATTTGTTCAGGAAATTTTTCAATCAGGTCTCTCATATCAGCCATATCAATATCTATATTTAATTAGTGTCAATTAAACACGAAGGTAAGGCTTGCCCGCATCCATCTGCCAGGCAATATCACATTTCCTATATCAACATACTCTTCATCAAGCGCATTGTCTACTCTGACATTTGCCCTGAGCTTGCCCTCCATGAATTCGCGGCTCAAAGTTGCCCCCAGAAGCCCCACAGGTGAAAACTCGATTTCTTCTCCTTTTACGGGACTGTAGTAGCCACCCTCCCTGTCTTGTAATGAATACCTTAAAGAGAGAATGAGGTCTGCCGGAAGCGATAAGGACGTTCTTATATCAAGTTTGTGGCGAAGAAAGTCGAGAACATAGTTTGACTCAAACCCATCACTGGATTCTTCTGCATTGATAAAAGTATAAGAAACACCAAACGAGTTGTTGTATCTGTCTCGCAATAACAAGGACGTCTCCATTCCATTAAATGTAACTTCTCTTAAGTTGGCGGCCTGTGTCGTTAATGACCCTTCATATCTCACCCAATCAATCAGGTTGTGCCCTTGACGGATGAAAGCTGTTTGTTCAAACATGAGAGAGGTGGTTTCGCTTAGCGCCATGTTCACCCTCACTCCTGTCTCAAGATTATCGGAAAACTCTGGCACTAAATCAATGGATCCCTGTGCACCTCCTAAATTGTAATATAAGTCGGTAAAGGAGGGCTGTCGAACAGAGCGGTTGACCGAGCCGAACCACAACAAATTACCACTCTTATCTAGACGCATTGTTAAATCAGCGCCAGGCAAAATAAATAGAGAATCCATCCCGATCAGAGACAAGTTAAGTGTCGTCGCAAACCTGCCTGATTCTATTCTGTGAGATAGCGCGGCCTCGTTTGTCCATCGACGGTCTGCTCTTGAATAGATTGAATCCCCTTCAAAAAGGCCACCAACAGCACCCGCTTCTGTCCCTAGTAAATTGCTATAAATGGCCTCGTCTCTCAGGTCAACCCTGAAGGCTGTTTGACCTAAAGAACTGCTGTATAATGCATTCATGGTCACGCCTTTTACAATACTTATGTGCCTGTTTGGTCCTGGGTACCATGTCGCAGCAGTATCTTCGTCCATCACGAAGAATCCGTCTTCAGTGGGTTCATAATAGCCTTCCGATTCTCGGTACAATTCAAATCGATCTGAGTGACTTCTCACATAGGCGGCAGCAAATAAACTTAAGTCTCCAAAAGACTTTTCCCAAGACAATTGTGATTGAAGTGTCCTCGTTTCTTCATATTGGGTGGGGAAATTAGCTGTATAAAAGTTTTGAGCGCCAAATGCTTTGTCAGCCACGCCAACTTGGAATTTAAACAATCCGAGATCAGAAGATACTGTTGTCGCGTATGACCCCAATATCATCTCAGCGTCAGTGTTTTCATTGTACCCAGATGTCGTGGTCTGACTCAATGCGACTCTGTGGCGCACATTTGGTGATCCGAAATCCACCGTTGCTTTTGCCCTAAACAAGCCAAACGACCCGGCACCGACAGAAAGAAGTGTTTTGTTTTTCGAGGCTGGGCCTGTAAAGAGTTGAACCGCTCCCGAAAACGCGCCTTTTCCTACGAAGGGCGAGGCTCCGCCTCTGACCACCTCGATGCGGTGAATGTCTTCTGGGTCGAAGGTGATGTCCATGAGATGATGTCCTGTATGAGGTGCGCTCCAACGCACGCCATTCACAAGCAATGCGACTTGTTCAAATGATCCCCCGCGTATCGTGAGGTCTGACTGAACGCCGAGTGTGCCCCTTTGACGCAGGTCTACGCCTGTAACCAATTCGAGGGTTTCTCCAATAGATACTGCAGCACTTTGGATTATTTCTTCCGAAGAAATGACCGATATAGACCTCGGAGAGTCCTTGGCTTTGACCTCACCTGGTGAAGCAATAACGACGACCTCTTGAATTTGAATTGAAGGTATTGGCTCAATTTGGGCTGTAAAAAGCAGCGGAGAAATTAAGAATGCGATTAAAACCTTTGTTTTTATGCTCATAAAAAGTTTTTGTAATTCGTATAAATATCCGGGGCAAAGCTAATGAGAAACTAAAAACAATTGTCAGAATATTGCCAAGTATCAAATCGTATATTTGACGCATGATAAGGAGTGAGCAAGAACAGATTCGATTAGCGTCTTTACAACAATTAAAGGATTTAGGGATAAACCCATATCCTGCGGAGGAATTTGTAGTAACCCACAAAAGTAAATCCCTCAAAGAGGACTTTAAGCCGGGTGTTAAAGTCAGCATGGCAGGCCGCATGATGAGCCGAAGAATTATGGGAAAAGCGTCCTTTGCAGAACTTCAAGACGCCGAGGGAACGATTCAACTGTATCTAAATAGGGATGAGATCTGTGAGGGAGAGGATAAAACGATGTACAATTCTGTATTCAAAAAGCTTCTAGATAGAGGAGATTTTATTGGAATTGAGGGTGAGACATTTGTAACCAAGGTTGGGGAATATTCTGTAAAGGTGTCTGGATTCAAGGTGCTTTCAAAGGCGATTAGGCCTCTTCCGGCAGTGAAGACAGATGAAGACGGGAATGTCCATGATGCTTTCTCTGACCCTGAACTGAGGTACCGCATGAGATATGTTGATCTCTGCGTCAATGAAAAAGTCAAGGAAACGTTTGTTGCGCGCAGTAACATCATTAGAACGATACGTGAAACATTTGACAAAGAAGGGTGGTTAGAAGTTGACACTCCTGTCCTACAGGTGATTCCAGGGGGAGCTGCAGCGAGGCCATTCGAAACGCATCACAATGCATTGGATATGCCTCTTTATCTTCGGATTGCAAATGAGCTTTATCTGAAACGACTTATTGTGGGTGGTTTTGAAGGCGTTTATGAATTCAGCCGAAACTTCCGAAACGAAGGAATGGACAGGACTCACAATCCCGAATTTACCGTTCTTGAGCTTTACGTTGCATATAAGGACTACAACTGGATGATGAAGGCAATGGAAAATTTGCTCGGAAATGTCGCGCAATCTGTTCACGGTAAAACTGTCGTTACGCTCGCAGGCAAGGAGATTGATTTTACGCCTCCCTATGCCAGAGTGACGATGAGAGATGCCATTCTAAAGCACACAAATGTTGACATTGACAATCTCGATGAGGACGGCCTGAGGGAAGCGTGTAAAACCCTCAATATTGACACTGATGCTTCCATGGGAAAGGGGAAGCTCATTGATGAAATCTTCGGTGAGAAGTGTGAGCATCTGTATATCCAGCCAACGTTTATCACTGATTATCCAGTTGACATGTCTCCTCTTACTAAGGTTCACAGAGACAACCCAAACTATACAGAGCGTTTTGAGCTCATGATCAACGGCACTGAGGTCGCAAACGCATACTCGGAGCTGAATGATCCCATTGATCAGCGTGAACGATTCGAAGCTCAAGTGGAATTGGGCAAAAGAGGAGATGATGAAGCGATGTTTATCGACCAAGATTTCCTCCGCGCCCTAGAATACGGCATGCCCCCTACGAGTGGTGTGGGTATAGGTATTGACCGGTTAGTGATGATGCTCACAGACCAAACCTCAATACAAGAGGTCCTCCTTTTCCCTCAAATGCGACCTGAACAATTCTAATCGTTTAAAACTATGCCTTTACCTACAACA
>Ga0208971_1000721_pt1 | contig 22174 bp, 19 predicted proteins | sample AOAMet1_18_M0_10_2_FD_188229 | JGI IMG/M metagenome (GOLD analysis project Ga0208971, IMG submission 188229) | Ammonia-oxidizing marine microbial communities from Monterey Bay, California, USA - CAN11_18_M0_10 (SPAdes) | ecosystem: Environmental > Aquatic > Marine > Intertidal zone | place... | reverse complement strand
ATGAGAACATAATTTAAAATGATATTGATAACATTCGCGATCAAGGTTGCATACATGGGATATCTTGTCATGGACATTCCGTCGCTAAATTGTTTAATTGCTTGGAAAATAACCAAAGGAATTAATGAAAAAGCTACCAAATCTAAATAAGGTATTGCCAGTGCTACAACCTGCTCCGGCTGATTCATTAAATACATTATAGGTTTTAAAAAATAAATTCCAAAAAACAAAGCAACCCCCAGTGTTGTACATAAAAACAAACCACTTTTATAAGTCGATCTCGCTTGTTGTAAATTATCCGATGAATCTGCTTCGGCTATCAAAGGAGTAATTGCCGTTGAAAAACCAATTCCAATCGACATTGCAACAAACATAAAACTATTTCCTAAGGAAACTGCAGCTAACTCTGCAGTTCCTAATTGCCCTACCATAATATTGTCTATAAAGCTCACAAAAGTGTGCCCTAACATACCTAACATTACAGGTGCTGCTAACTTCCAATTATATTTAAATTCTGAAGTATATTTAGAAATATTCAAGATGATTGTTCTTTTTTTCGACTGCGAAGATAAGTATTAATATAAGATGATTGATCGGTAGAAGTTATCCCTTTCTAATAAAGTTTTTTGAATAAAAATAGTTACTTTTGAAATTGAAAAAAAAATATGACAGAAATTACATTAAAAGGAAACACCATACACACTTCAGGGAGTTTACCAAAAAAAGGAACGAAAGCTATTGATTTTAAATTGATAGGTTCTGATTTATCTCAGAAAACTTTGACAGACTATGCTGGTAAAAAAATAATTTTAAATATTTTCCCAAGTATCGATACAGGAACTTGTGCTACCTCAGTGAGAGAATTCAATCAAAAGGCAGGAAATTTAGAAAACACCGTCGTTTTGTGTATTTCTAGAGATTTACCTTTTGCACAAGCTCGTTTTTGTGGTGCAGAAGGCATTAAAAACGTTACGATGTTATCCGATTTTACCGAGGGAAATTTTGGAAAAGCTTATGGATTAGAAATTGTAAACGGTCCTCTAGCACACTTACATTCTAGAGCAATTGTTGTTATAGACGAAAATGGAAATATAGCGCATACTGAACAAGTTTCAGAAATTGCTAATGAACCAAATTATCAAAATGCTTTAAAAGAACTATAGTCTATGAAAAATCCAAAAGACAGTTTTTTTAGGGGAAGACTTCGTAGTTTCAAATTTGCCTTAAAAGGAATGTGGCTTTTAATAACTACTGAAGACAGTATTAAAGCGCAACTTATTGTTGCTGCAATCATAACTGCTTTCGGGTTTTATTTTAATATTTCTAACATAGAATGGATGTTTCAGTTTTTTAGTATTGGCCTTGTTTTAGTAGCAGAAGCTCTAAATACTGCGGTCGAAAAAATTGCTGATTTTGTGCACCCAGATTATCACAAAAAAATAGGTTTTATAAAAGACATTGCTGCGGGTGCCTCAAGTTTTGCCGCATTTACTTCACTAATTATTGCTGGCTTCATATACATTTCTAAAATAAGTTTATTATTTTAGACAAAAACTCACAGTTACCACCTAATCGAATAAAGATCATTAATGGCTAAAAGGACGCAAAGCACAAAAACAACCATAGGTTCCTCAGATAGAAAAATGACAATTGTTGCTTTTTTAAAAACAAGGCAAACACAAACGATCATTGGAATCTTTTTAATTTCGTTTGCGGCTTTTCTTTGCATCGCTTTTATTTCTTTCTTCTTTCATTGGCAAGAAGACCAAAGTACGTTAACAAAATTACTAGATAGAAGTGTAAAAAGCAATAACCTTTTGGGTAAAATTGGCGCCTACTTAAGTCACTTTCTAATTTATAAAAGTTTTGGAGTTGGAGCATTTATCATTGCTTATCAACTTTGTCTAACAGGAGTTAAAATTCTTCTTAAAAAGAAGTTATCCACCATAATTATCGCTTGGAATTGGAGTCTTTTTATCATCTTATGGCTGAGTATTTCTTTGGGGTTCATGTACCAAAACTACGCAGCTCTTTCAGGAATTATTGGTTATGAAATTAATGATTATTTACAGAGTTTCATTGGGAAAACAGGTTTGATCATTCTTTTAAGCTTTCTACTTATAGCGTATATAATTTTAAGATACAAAGTAACCTTTGACACCCTTTTAGACAAGATAAAAAGAGAAGAAAAAAAAGTAGCTGTTTTTGACACAAATGAACATTCAGATACTCAGGTGGTCAAAACTGACAACGAAGTTTCAGAAACAATTCCCTTAAAAACCAATACTAAAGAAAAATCAGGGGTTGAGCTATCTTTGGAAAACTTACAGCCTACAATTTCTAAACATTCTGAGGTACTTCCAAAAAAACACGAAACAAGTGTAAATATTGAAAACGAATTAGAACCCATATTAAAAACGGATATTGTTAAAGAAAAAGAAGTAGAAATTAATGTCGCTGAAACCAAAGAAGAAGAACACTCTTTAGAAAACTTATCCAATCAGTTAGTAAAAGACTTTGGAGAATTTGATCCAACCCTAGAATTAGGAAATTTTAAATTTCCAACATTCAACCTCTTAAAACAATACAATGAATCTATTTCTGTTGATCCGGAAGAATTAGAAGCCAACAAAGATAAAATTGTAGAAACCCTTAAAAACTACAAAATTGGAATTGCTGAAATAAAAGCAACAGTGGGACCCACAATTACATTGTATGAAATTGTACCAGATGCTGGAATCCGAATTTCTAAAATTAAAAATCTAGAAGACGATATTGCCCTTTCATTGTCTGCTTTGGGAATTAGAATCATTGCTCCTATTCCAGGAAAAGGAACTATTGGAATTGAAGTACCGAATAAAAAATCAACAATTGTTTCCATGCATTCAGTTATTTCTTCTAAGAAATTCCAAGAATCTACCATGGAGTTGCCAATTGCATTAGGAAAAACAATTTCTAATGAAACCTTTGTTGTTGATTTAGCTAAAATGCCTCACCTTCTTATGGCAGGTGCAACAGGACAAGGAAAATCTGTTGGTTTAAATGCGGTATTAACATCTCTCTTATACAAAAAACATCCTGCTGAAGTGAAATTTATTTTAGTAGATCCTAAAAAAGTTGAACTTACTTTATTCAATAAAATTGAGCGTCACTATTTGGCAAAACTTCCAGATGTAGAAGAGGCGATTATTACAGATACTACAAAAGTTGTGCACACATTAAATTCGCTTTGTATTGAAATGGATAACCGATATGATTTGCTAAAATCTGCAATGGTAAGAAATATCAAAGAATACAATGCAAAATTTAAACAACGTAAATTAAACCCAAATGATGGTCATCAATTCTTACCATATATTGTTTTAGTGATTGATGAATTTGCGGATTTAATAATGACTGCGGGTAAAGAAGTAGAGACACCAATTGCACGTCTAGCTCAACTAGCTAGAGCCATTGGAATTCATCTAATTGTTGCCACTCAAAGACCCTCTGTAAATGTAATTACTGGTATTATCAAAGCCAACTTTCCTGCAAGGATTGCGTTTAGAGTTACCTCAAAAATAGATTCTAGAACAATTTTAGATGCAGGTGGTGCAGACCAATTGATTGGTCGTGGAGATTTACTCTACACAGCAGGTAACGAAATCAACAGAATACAATGTGCATTTGTAGACACCCCAGAAGTAGAAAAAATAACCGATTTTATCGGTTCTCAAAAGGCATACTTAGAAGCTTATCAATTACCTGAATACATCGATGACGAAAGTGGTACAAGTATTGATATCGATATTTCTGATAGAGATAAACTCTTTAAAGAAGCTGCAGAAGTTATCGTAACGGCTCAACAAGGGTCCGCTTCTCTTTTACAAAGAAAGTTAAAGTTAGGGTACAATAGAGCGGGTAGATTGATAGACCAACTTGAGGCAGCTGGAATTGTAGGTGGGTTTGAAGGAAGTAAAGCCAGACAGGTTTTAGTTGCTGACTTTATTGCACTAGAACAATTATTAGAAAACGAAAAGAATTCATAGAAATGAACAAAACAACAGTTTTATTACTACACTTATTGATCACTAACATTGCTTTTTCGCAAAATTCAGAAAAGGCAACACTCCTTTTAGACCAAGTCTCCACCAAAATGGAAGCATACCAAAACATGTCTATTCACTTTAATGAAACACTAAGTAACGAAGATGCAGGGATAAGAGAAGAAGATGAACTACCTATCAAGGGTCAAATTTCTTTACAAGGTGAAAAATACAACTTAAACTATCTAGGAAATACATTCATTTATGATGGAAAAAAACTATTTGTAATTAACAACGATGAAAAAGAAGTTACAATTACAGAAGGAGATATGAATGGAGAGGATGGTTTTATTTATCCCTCCAAACTTTTAACCTTTTACAAAGAAGGGTATAACCTTCAAATGGGGGATTTAAAGAATATAAAAGGCAGAAAGATTCAATTCGTCATCTTAACTCCAATGGATAGTGATTCTGATATTGTAAACATAGCCTTTGCAGTAGATCTTAAAACGTTACATCTTTACAAACTAATCCAAACAGGATCGAATGGATCGATAACTTCATTTACGATTACAGAATTTAAAAGCAATCAAACATTGTCTAACGACTTTTTTTCTTTTAACAAAGAAAAATACCAGAAGCTACAATATAGCATAGACTAATATTTTTCAATTAACAGAAATTTAGTAGCATCTTTAATCTTAAGAAACTACTTTTGCAAAAGATGAAAATTTTAGATAAATACATCCTAAAAACATTTTTAGTTCCATTTGTAGCTACTTTTTTGATAGTGCTCTTTGTCTTGGTAATGCAAGTCCTATGGCAAACTTTCGAAAACATTGCTGGCAAAGGGATTAGTTTGGTGTTCATTTTTAAATTCTTGTACTATACTACTTTAATAATCACTCCACAGGCGTTGCCAATTGGAGTGCTATTATCATCCATTATGGCCCTAGGAAATTTAGGGGAAAATTACGAATTTGCTGCAGCAAAATCTGCGGGTATTTCTTTACAACGACTTGTCAGACCTTTATTTTTTTTAACAATTATTTTAAGTGGAATCAACTTTTTATTTTTAAATAATATTTACCCCTATGCGGTATTAAAACAGAAAAATTTATATCTGAATATTAAAAAGAAAAAACCTGCAATGGCATTAGTTCCTGGAAGTTTCAATAGTGATATTCCTGGGTTTCAAATTAAGTTTGATGAAAAATATGGTGAAGAAGAAAACTTATTAAAAAAAGTTTTAATTTATGATTTAACAGGTGGTAAGGGAAACCAAAAGGTAATCACTGCAGAAAAAGGCAAAATTGTTTCCGAAGAAGGAAGTCGATACATGACCCTCATTTTGTATAATGGCTACTACTATGAAGAACATGTGAAGTCTGCAAGAACTTCTCTCAAGAAGAAGAAGATGGCAGCCTCCAATGCTTCATTCAAAGAGTATGAATTTAACATAGACATATCATCTGTTTCTGGGGATGATGATTTAAATAAAACAAATCATACCAAAAATTTTATGATGTTAAGTTTGCAGCAACTAGGAGATACCATCCCCAATTTAAAAGCCAGTTATGATGAAACACTTCTTATCAAATCTAAAAACATTTATGCGGCAACTGCAGCAAAAAACTTATATGCATTTCCTGATTCCATAAAAACCAATAACATAAATAGAAAGATTACAGAAAACTTTGATTTAGAGGGTCAAATTAATATTGTAAACAGCGCCACATCGAAAATATCAAGGGTTTTAAGCTCCTTGAAAAATAATGCAAGCTCAATTAAGTGGAAAAGAAAGAATCTTAATTTTTTTGATACAGAATATTATAATAGAATTGCCTTTTCATTGTCCTGTTTGATTCTGTTTTTTATTGGAGCTCCTTTGGGGTCTATTATAAGAAAAGGTGGTTTTGGTTTGCCCATGATTCTAGCCATTGCTATTTATGTAACCTATTTTTTTAGCAATACATTTGGTAAAAATCTAGCGGAAGAAAGTTCTATTTCAGCATTTTTAGGTTCCTGGGTCGCAGCGTTTATTATGGTTCCCTTAGGCATCTTATTAACTAGGAGAGCAACCAAAGACAAAGGATTATTTAATATTGATATAATTACCCAACCCCTACTTAATTTTTTTCAAAAATTATTTTCAAAAAAAGCAACTTAATAAATATGACAGTTCAGAATATTAAAAATACGACTCAATTAAATTCAATTCCTGAAGCTATTGAAGACATAAGAAATGGGAAAATTATTATTGTTGTAGATGATGAAAACAGAGAAAATGAAGGCGATTTTTTAGCTGCTGCTGAAATGGCGACCCCAGAGATGATCAATTTCATGGCAACCCATGGTAGAGGGTTAATTTGTGCTCCCTTAACTGAAAGTCGTTGCAAAGAATTAGATTTGGGAATGATGGTAAACAACAACACAGATCCTATGGAAACCGCTTTTACAGTTTCTATTGATCTTCGTGGAAAGGGAGTTACAACTGGTATCTCTGCTTCTGATAGAGCCATAACTATTAAAGCTTTAATTGACGAAGAAACAAAACCTTTTGACTTAGCAAGACCCGGCCATATCTTTCCTCTAAAGGCGAAAGAAGGAGGTGTTTTAAGAAGAACCGGACATACTGAAGCAGCGATTGATTTTGCTCGTTTAGCAGGTTTACAACCTGCAGGTGTAATTGTAGAAATCATGAATGAAGATGGAACCATGGCTCGATTGCCCCAACTACTTGAAGTCGCCAAAAAATTTGATATTAAAATTGTTTCTATTGAAGATTTAGTTGCTTATAGAATGGAGCATGACTCATTAATTGAAATAAAGGAAGACTTTAATATCAAAACTAGGTTTGGAGAATTCAGACTAAAAGCATACCAACAAACAAATAATAGTCAAGTTCATATTGCTCTAACAAAGGGTTCTTGGAATAAAAATGAACCCGTAATAACAAGAGTAAATTCTACCTTAGTAAATAACGATATTTTAGGAACGCTAACGAATGATGCCGATAAAAAATTGGACAAAATGTTTCAGGTTATCAACGATCAAGGAAAAGGTGCCATTATTTTTATCAATCAACAAAATCAATCTCAAAATTTATTGAGCAGATTAGCGACCTTAAAAGAAGGACAACTCAAAGGAGACATGAAAGCTTCAGCAATTAAAATGGACCAAAGAGATTTTGGAATTGGAGCACAAATTTTACACGATTTGAATATTAGTAAATTAAGGCTAATTACCAATACAGAACAAGCAAAACGTGTGGGAATGATTGGATACGGATTGGAAATTGTAGACTATGTAAGTTATTAAGTAACGATTCGTAAACGTCAAAAACATACAGCTAAACTTTTAAAACCTACTAGAGGATCACTTCTACCCCACTTTCTAGTTCTATAGGTTTTTGATTTTGAAGAAATAAGCGAGCTGTGTAATCTCCTTTTAACCTAATCGTATGATCAATAACTTCTAACCAACTTCCTTCGCGCAAACCGAGAACTGGTGTCTCATTAAAAACATGAAATTCTTTAATACGTGTTTCTCTTGTCTCCCCCATGTGTGTAGACCCTTTAATTGGATCTAAATAATGGGCATTGATGTTAAATGGAATCACATTTAAAGACGTAAAGCTCGGAGGATACACAATTGGCATGTCATTCGTATTTTTTATAGAAACGCCACAGAGATTACTTCCTGCACTTGTCCCAAGATAAGGTGTTCCTGATTCTATTACCTCTCTTAAAACATGTAGAAGATCATTTTCATATAGTTGATTCAGTAATTCAAAAGTATTTCCACCGCCAGTAAAAATTGCCTCAGCACTCTGAAGTGCCTCTGTTGGATTTTTAAATTCGTGAATCCCTTTAACAGCAATATTTATTACTTCAAAAGATTTTTTAACAATTGTCGTATACTGGGAGTATGAAATTCCACTGGGCCTTGCATAGGGAATAAAAAGAACCGAGGTAATATCTTTAAAGAAGTGAGAAAGTGTTGGCATTAAATACTCTAAGTAACTACTTTTATAAACTGAGGAAGTACTTGCAATGATCATTTTTTTCATGACTCCAAAATAACAATAAAAAATTGACTTTGTTAAAATACACCCAACCTTATCTTTTTTAAAAATCACATAGTTAAATACAATTATAAAATTGTGATTTGCATACTATTACATCCTAATTATAAATTCACAATAGCTCAGTAAACTGAACTTGTCTTTAGTATTGAAGTGTTTTTTTACTAATTCTTTAGAACCATCAATACAAGTTAATGAAATAAAAACTATTATTGGGAGCACCCAAAGTCTTATGGAATCTCTGATATCATACTAGAAAAATAAAAAATAAGTTGTATTTTTAAACCTATAATATTGATCTGTGTTGATTGATAAAAGAAAAACTGCTTTCCTTTCTAAATTTCATAAAGCAAAACGATCGGAAAAATAAAAAATCGAACGTGTTAAAAAAATTATTTTTCATAAGCTTATTTACCATCACTATCAGCAGCTTTTCTCAAGAAAGGAACGTGTTGATTACTGGAGATTTAATTGACTCTCTTGGAATCGTTAAAAATGCAAATATTATAAATTTAACGACAAATCAGGGTACCTTTTCTTCTGACAACGGTCGTTTTAGAATCTTTGTATCTAAAGGAGATTCATTACGAATCTCATCCATACAGCATACCACCAAAAAAATCAGTATAACTAAACAAATTATCAATCAAAAGACCCTAAAAGTTCAATTAAAATTGAACACCTATGTTTTAGATGAATTCGATCTGAAAAGACATTATTTAACGGGCCGCTTGGGCGTAGACATTAAAGATGTTCCCAAAAATAAAAAAGACTCCATTCTAAGAAGCGTAATGGATTTCTCTAAAGTGAATATGAAAATTGTTGAAGCAGATGATTATACAGACAAGAGAGTCCGTCCTCAACTAGTGAAAAATCCTTCAATAATGTCTTTTAGTGGTGTTGGAGCTAAAGTTAACATCTCATTTAAATATTCTAAACGCCTATGGGCATTGCGAAAAAAATTAGCAACTCAAAAAGCATTCCCTTATAAGGTGCTCTCTGAACTTGGTGAAAAATTCTTCTTTGAAAAATTACAAATACCTGTAGAAAATTACTTCCATTTTTTAGAATATTGCAATCCTCTGGGTGTAGAGAGACTTCATGCAGAAAACAAGCTTTTAGAACTAATAAAAATCTTTAAAAAAGAGAGTGTTAGCTACTTAAAAATCATAAAAAAAGACTAATTTGGCTGGCTTACTATTTTTATTTTACTATGAATATTCAAAAATTGTTACTGCTTTTATTTATCATTCCACTCCTCTCCTCCTCTCCTCATAAATATTATTTGAGTCTCACTCAGATCGAGTATAAGAATGAATCACGCTCCATACAAATATCAATAAATGTTTTTATGGATGATATAGAAATTGCCTTAAACAAAAAATATCAAATCGATTTACAACTCACATCCAACCAAGAGTTAAAGAATAATGATGATTATTTTAAAAAATATTTAAAGGAAAAACTTCATTTAAAAATTAATGATTTCCCGAAAGAGTACAACTATATCGGAAAAGAATACGACGGAGATTTGGTTTATTTTTATTTAGAAGTTGAAAATATAGACGACATAAAGAGTCTAGAAGTCGAGAATACCATATTAACAACTTATTTTCCAAAGCAAGAAAACTTACTCAAAACAAAAATTTATAATAAGTATCAAAGTCTGTTATTAACTGCTAAAAAAACAAAAGGTTTGCTAAAATTTTTATAGCTTTAACCTTTTAATTCCCTATTATTAATTAGTATTAAATTTAATTTAAGAATTTATGAAAAATAGTACTTTATTTTTATTGAGCATTTTTTTTATTGGAACCACTGTCTTTGCTCAAGAAAAAAAAATCAAACAAGGTCTTCAAGGGCATACCAATCAAAATAAATTCAAACAACTCAAAGATCAATTGGCAACACCCAATAGTCAGCGAACTGCTTCAGGTGCTCCAGGTGTAAACTATACACAACAAAAAGTAGATTATGTGATGGATATTGTTTTAGACGACGAAAACAAAAGAATATCAGGGAAAGAAACCATTGTGTATCACAATAACTCTAAAGATGAATTGGCTTATTTATGGGTACAATTGGATCAGAACATGAGAGCTAAAGATTCTAAAACACCAGACATACAACCCTCAAAAATCCCTAGTAGTATGCCTGTAAAAAGTTTCAATCTTAATTATCCAAAAACACCTTTTGACGGAGGATTTAATATCATAAGCGTGACCAACCTAGACAATAGTAATTTGTCGCATACAATCAACCAAACAATGATGAGAATTAATTTACCAGAACCATTGGCAGCTGGAAAAACTTTTTCATTTAAAATTAACTGGTGGTATAATATCAATAACCACAGAGAAATTGGCGGTAGATCTGGTTACGAACATTTTACAGAAAACGGAAATAACAATTATGTAATTGCGCAGTTTTTTCCAAGATTATGTGTGTATGACAATGTTGAGGGATGGCAAAATGACCAATTTTGGGGAAGAAGTGAATTTGCGCTAGAGTTTGGAGATTACACCGTTCATATCACTACGCCAAAAGATCATATGCTCGGAGCAACTGGAGTATTACAAAACGAAAGCGAAGTTTTGTCTAGAAAAGAATTAAAAAGGTTGGCCAAAGCAAAAAATACTTTTGATCAACCTGTACTTATTCGTACACAAGAAGAAGCAACTAAGATTGAGAAAAGTAAATCTTCCGCTACCAAAACATGGAAATTTGAAGCAAAAAATGTCAGAGATTATGCATTTGCAAGCTCAAGAAAATTTATTTGGGATGCTATGGCGGTAGATATCAATGGTAAAACTGTAATGGCATATTCTTTGTATTCTAAGGAAGCAAATCCATTGTATGGAGAACACTCTACAAGAGCAGTAGCACAGACATTAAAAACATATTCAAAATATACATTCGACTATCCCTATCACAAGGCTATTTCCGTAGACGGACAAATGGGTATGGAATATCCACAAATTTGTTTTAATCCAGGAAGACCCGATGCTGATGGAACCTATTCAGATAGAACTAAATACAGAATGATCAAAGTAACCATTCATGAGGTGGGTCATAACTTTTTTCCGATGATCGTAAATTCTGATGAAAGACAATGGACGTGGATGGATGAAGGGCTAAACTCATATGTAGAAATGTTGGCTGAATTAGCGTATGATAAAGATTTTCCAATTACAAGAGGATATCCAAAAAACATTATAAAATACATGAATGGAGATCAATCTAAAATTGCACCCATCATGACCAAAGGAGATAATGTGTATAGTTTTGGGAGCAATGCTTATGGAAAACCAGCAACTGCTTTGTGGATTTTAAGAGAAACCATCATGGGACCTGAATTATTTGACCATGCTTTTAGAACCTATTCTCAAAGATGGATGTTTAAACATCCAACTCCAGCAGATTTTTTCAGAACGATGGAAGATGCCTCTGGAATTGATCTAGATTGGTTTTGGAGAGGTTGGTTTTATACAACAGACGTCACAGATATTGGAATCAAAAATGTGAAAAAATTCCACACAAAAACCAAAGAAAATGAGGTTCGTTTTATAGAGGACACTACAAAAGGGTTAGGTTTTGGTAACGCCAAGGACAGTAATTCAAAATTTCATTACGAAATCACCTACAACAAACCAGGGGGGCTGGTAATGCCGATTATAGTGTATTACACCTACAAAGATGGAACTAAAGAACGAAAAGTATATCCAGCACAAATTTGGAGATTTAATGACAAAGAAATAACCAAAGTCTTCTCTAGCAGTAAAGAAGTTACTAAAATTACCATCGATCCAAATCAAGAAACAGCAGATGTAAATACGTCTAATAATAGTTGGCCAAAAGAAAATAAAAATAAATTTGAAAAATTTAAACGTAAGATAAAAGGATAGACTTTATTCGAATCTTTAAAACAAAAAGTGAACTTGAATAAGTTCACTTTTTTTATGCTACATAATTTTTGATAAAGGTTTGTTAAAACTTTACGTTTTCGATACATATTCTTTTTCTTATCAGTAGTTTTATACCAAATAATCATACTTAATTTTCATGAAAAAAATACATTTAATACTATTTTCCTTATTCTTTTCTGTTACCGCAAACTTTGCCCAAGAAAATGAAATTAAAAGTCAGAAAAAACAAGGCCATATTGATCAAAATAAATTCAGACAACTTAAGGATGTTTTGGCAACTCCAAATGACCAGCATACTGCATCAGGAGCTCCAGGACATCAATATAGCCAACAAAAGGTAGACTATGTCATGGACATTCGTTTGGACGAAACTACAAACAAAATTTATGGTCATGAAAAAATAACCTATCATAATAATTCTAAAGATAAATTAGACTATTTATGGGTTCAACTAGATCAAAATATGAGAGCAGATGACTCTGAAACTCCTTTGACAAAATCAACAAGTGTTAGTTTGTACATGAGTCCCAAAAAATTCCAAGAAACGTACATGAATAAAGAAAGTGGATTTGGTTTCAATATCGAAAAAGTAGAAAGCGATGGCAAACCCCTGTCTCATTTTGTTCATAGAACGATGATGCGTATTAATTTACCCAAACCACTTGCATCGGGAGGTACTTTTAAATTTTCCATACAATGGAATTATAAAATTAACGATATCAATAAAGATGGAGGAAGGTCTGGGTTAGAGACTTTTCCTGATGGAAACAATAACTATACAATTGCACAATTTTTCCCAAGATTAGCGGTATACAATAACGTTGAAGGATGGCAAAATATGCAATTTTGGGGACGTTCGGAATGGGCATTAGAATTTGGAGATTATGAAGTGAATTTAACAGTCCCTTCAGACCATATTCTAGATGCAACAGGTGTATTGCAGAATGAGAAAAATGTATTAACTAAAGAACAACGTAAACGTTGGGATAAAGCAAGAAATTCATATAAAGATCCCGTATATATCGTCACACAAGCCGAAGCTGAAAAAGCTGAAAAAGGACGTGCGAGTGGAACAAAGACTTGGAAATTTAAAGCCAAAAATGTAAGAGATTTTGCTTTTGCGTCCTCCAGAAAGTATCTCTGGGATGCCATGGCAACCAATGTGAATGGTAAAACAGTAATGGCTGTTTCATTGTATCCAAAAGAAGGAAACCCTTTGTGGGAAGAGCATTCTACAAGAGCAGTAGCTACAACGCTTGTGGAGTATTCTAAATTAACATTTGATTATCCTTACCCAAAAGCTATTTCTGTACATTCAGAAAGACAAGGAATGGAATATCCTATGATCTGTTTCAATTTTGGTCGTCCAAATCCAGATGGAAGCTATTCGGACAGAACAAAAAAAGGAATGATTGGAGTTATTGTACATGAAGTGGGTCACAACTTTTTCCCTATGATTGTCAATTCTGATGAAAGACAATGGACTTGGATGGATGAAGGCTTGAATTCTTTTGTTGAAATTTTAGCAGAATTAAAATACGATCCAAAATTATTTGCAATCAATCCAGCAAAAGATATTACCCGATATATGGGAGGAGATCAAAGTAACATCTCACCGATTATGTCTCAGGGAGATTATGTAAAGCAATTTGGACCTAATGCCTACTCTAAGCCTGCAGCAGGTTTGTACATGCTAAGACAAACCATCATGGGACCAAAATTATTTGACTATGCTTTTAGAACCTATGCCAAACGCTGGATGTTCAAACACCCGACACCTGCAGACTTTTTTAGATCTATGGAAGATGCTTCTAGTATGGACTTAGACTGGTTCTGGAGAGGTTGGTTTTACACCACTGACGTAACAGATATTGGAATTAAAAACGTAAAATCTTTGTACATCAGTGACAAACCAGACGAAAGAACAGCAAAATTAAAAGAAAAATACAGTCAATATTTTAAAAATTTAGGTGATTTAATTTACATTAATGATAACAAAGAAAACGCGAATCCAAAGGCAATGGAAAACTACACAGAGACCAAAGAAGTACCTTCTTATCTGTATGCGGTAGAATTTGAAAAACCTGGAGGATTGGTAATGCCAATTATCGTTGAATTAACATTTAATGATGGAACCAAGAAAAGACATACTTTTCCTGCACAAATTTGGATGAATAATGATGTTTCGGTGAAAAGAATATTTGCGGTTGCAAAAGAAATCAAAAGCATTGTTGTGGATCCAGACTTTGAAACTGCAGATGTAGACACTTCAAACAATAGTTGGCCAAAGAAAGGATCTAACAGATTTGAAATGTTTAAAAATAACGTTAGTAAGTAATTTATTTTACACAACGAATAATAACTAAAAAGCCTCAGAAATTTCTGAGGCTTTTTTTACATCTTTTAATCTCCTTAGGTCTATTCAATAATTCAAATTATTTGTGCAATGTAAATATCGAAATGTTTGTAGGTCAGTGATTTATTATTATTACTTAAAATAGTTTTTTTTGTGCTTAACAACGTCCATCAAATACATATTTTGATCAATCTACAAGACATCTAGGATACCGTATGAGGTTGGGTGAAAATAATTTCTTTAAAATTGAAATTTATTGTCTGCTTTAATTACATTGTTTTTTTATAAATTAGCATGAACTAGAACACACTTAAATTAAAAATTATGGAATTAATCGGATACCTAACTGTTGCCTTGAAAATTATTGTTGGAGTAAGTATTTTAAATGTTTGGTTATTGCAAAAAAACAAAGCTACAAAATGGAGGGGCGGTACCGCTAAAAATATTATCGAAGAATTTGAAATCTATGGTTTTTCAAAGCAGTTTTGTTACTTTATTGGATTTTTAAAAGTCGGTTTGGCACTCATATTATTGGCTTCCATACAATTTAAAACCTTGACTTTACTTGGTGTTTCAGGACTAAGCATATTGCTATTAGGATCCATAATTATGCATATCAAAATAAAAGATGCGTGGTATAAATCATTTCCTGCATTCTTATTTATAGTAATGAATCTTATGATTGCTTATACATCTCTTTAGAAGTAGGTATAAAAGGTTTTAATTGCAATACATAAGTTCAAAGCCCAAAAGATAAAAGCTGGGGCAGATTCAATGAAATTATCTTTTATTTTAACCCGTACTATAAATCCAGAAAGCATTAATAAGCATAGCCCGGATGAGGCTAATAATAGTAGTATTGGAGTATAATAAAGTCCAATTAATAAACCTATTGCTCCTAATAATTGAAGAAATCCAGTTAGTTTTCTATAGGTTGGTAAACCATACCTCTTGAACTCTGAAATAATGAATTTTGAGTAAAAGCAATTCATTCCGAAATAAATAAAAGCCAAACTTGAAAACCAGGTCGATACTGTAAGTATATTCAAAAGGTTTGTTTTATGATTAAATAATTTATTTTAAACAAGATTACAATAAAATTGTAACTATTTAAGTGAACAAAATTAATTTTATTCCCAATGCCGCGTTTGTGATTCCACAAAACTGTCAGCCCTTAATTGTATTGAGGTACTCTAAAGAGCCTAACTGCCTGGGCAAATAAAAAGCAAATACTACAGAAAGCTACTTTAAAAGATTAGAATCTTTTTTTTTGATCAACTTTAATCAAAAAAAACTAAGAATTCCAGAATGTTCTTTTCTTATTTAATTCTTCTTCTTCTTTAAGGTATTCATCCGCTTCATTAGGAGAGAGTACTTTTAAAAAAGAAGGGTGTTGCTCAATAGCAAATTCTATCTTTGTAACAATATCTGCAATGTCTTCATTCTCATAATCTATTTCCAAGGGTTCTTTGATGACCATCGATTGTAAAACATTTCGCTTTTTAATATTCAGTCCTTTTTTATCAAAAGAACGTCTAAAACCGTCTATAACAATAGGAACCACAACCGGTTTAAAGGTTTTAATAATATGCGCAGTACCTCTTCTAATCGGTTTAAATGGAGTTGTTGTGCCTTGTGGAAAGGTAATTACCCAACCATCTTTTATGGCTTTTCCAATATTAGAAATATCAGAATTTTTAACTTGTCTATTAACGTTTTCACCTGCGCTTCTCCAAGTTCTGTCAATAGAAACAGAGCCTGCATAGGCAAACAATTTAGGCAGTATTCCAGACCTCATCGTTTCTCCAGCGGCAATATAATAGACGTTTAATTTCGGATTCCACATGTATCCTACATTTTTAATCGTGTCAGATCTTCCTTTTAAGGAAGCATTAAAAACGTGAAACATCGCAGCTACATCTGCAAAATAGGTTTGATGATTTGAAATGAATAAAACTCCTGAATCTGGTAAATTTCTTAAAATTTCAGAACCTTCGATATTTAAGCTGTTGAACTTACGGTATCTGTTGTGTGAAATGAGTCCAAAAAACCGTATTAGTAATTTCTTTAGTAATAAAATATGTCCAAATGGATTCCTTTTAAGTAAAGGCATTGTCGATTATTTTTTTGCTTAGTATGGGACAAATCTACAAAAACAATTCAAAAAGAAGCTATTTAAAAAGTTCTTTAATTTCTGACAGCATCATTGCAGTAGCCCCCCAAACTATGTAATCATTTAGTTTAAAGCAAGGTACGGCTATAGAATTCATATAAGAAGTATTCATCATTACACTAGAAATACGATCATCATTTAATAAATCACTCAATAAGACTTCAATCGTATTATCTACTTCATAATTTAACTGAAATGTAGGCTGATGTTGTGCAAATCCAATAAAAGGAGTGGCTAAAAAATTACTTGGAGGAATAAATACTGGTGTTAACGCTCTGATAATTGTTATGGTTTTTTTATGAATACCAACTTCTTCAAAAGTTTCTCTGAATGCAGTTTCCTGAAGACTCGAGTCAGTTGCATCGAATTTACCACCTGGAAAACTTATTTGTGCAGAATGTGTGCCTTGGTATTGGGCTCTTTTCGTAAGTAAAAAACAAGTTTCTTGCTGTTTGTTCGGATAAAACAATGCAAGCACAGCTGCTTTTCTTGGATTTTTTGCTTGTATTGAAGCAGCATCATACTTTAGACGCATTTTTGGAGCTAGCTTAAATTGCGCATCTAGACCGCCTAATGCATTTGTTTGCAGCGCAGCTATTTTATTTTTGAAATCGGAAAAATTCAATACAATTAATTTTAACAAAGGTATTCATCCTCTCTTTTTTCAAAAAAAACACAATTACAATACCTTTTTACTATTTTTTAAATAAGAAACCCAAACCTAATCTCGCTAAAAACTTTTTTTCAAAAGCCCAGAAAAATTTAAATTCTCCAAAAATCCAACCAACGAAAGGAAGCGTTAATTGATAAATAGGAAAAATGAGTAGGATTCTAAGAGGCCAATACAACCAGGGGGTAATTATTTCTGGTGACAACCCTAAAAAATTAGTAACAGGCTTTGCAACCCAAGCTGCAAAAGAACCGTTGATGGCAAAAACAATAAAGATTGCTATGACCGACCAATTCGTTTCTATTCCCCAACGTTTTTTTAATTTCTCCATACGACTAGTTTGCTATTTTTTTTGATTTTATAAACATGAGCCACAACCCTATCATTACTAAAGGGACACTTAATATTTGACCTGTATTCAATGCATTGAAAACCCAGTCTTCTCTTTCCGCTATTTGAGCTTCTTTTAAAAACTCTATAAAGAAACGTAAAGACCAAAGCACGAGCATAAAAAGACCAAAAAGATACCCTGTTTGTTGTTTTTTGTCTGTTTTCCAATACAAATACCACATCACAAAAAAGAGGGTTAAATAACTAAATGCCTCATATAACTGTGTTGGATGTCTTGGGACTGTTTCTCCTGCTGCTTTGAAAATAACTCCAAAACTACTGGCTGTTTCTTTTCCATAAATTTCTGAGTTGAAAAAATTCCCAAAACGAATAAAAAAGCCGGCCAAAGCAACCATAATTGCCAATCTGTCTAGAATAAATAACCAAGGTTTCTGCAAGTGTTTTTTCGCATAAAAATACAATGCAATAGGAATTCCAATTGCAGCTCCATGACTTGCAAATCCGGTAAACCCAGTAAATTTCCACGAACCATTTATACTTTTAAAAGGGATGATAATTTCTAATAAATGATCTTGGTAATAATCCCAACTATAAAAAAACACGTCACCCAATCGCATACCAACCAACATGGAAATAAAAGTATACATGAATAGGGTATCTAATTTTTCTAACGGAATTTTATCTTCGATATAAATTTTCTTCATCAAATGTAGTCCAAGCATAAAGGCGGCTACAAACATTAAACTATACCAACGGATGGTAAAAAAACCTAAATCTATTCCTATGGACGGATTCCATTCTATTGCTAAAAAACTCATCTATTTTTTATTATTATTTATTTATTATTTCTTCTATGGTACAGGATCATAGCCACTTCCTCCCCAAGGATGACAACTCATAATTCTTTTGAACGCCAACCATCCTCCAGAAAACAATCCGTGTTTTTTCAATGCTTCAATAGTGTATTGAGAGCATGTAGGACTGTATCTACAAGTAGATGGAGTAAATGGAGATATTGCCGATTGATAAAAACGAACCAATGCTATCAATGGATATGTAAGTACTTTTTTCAAATTAATGTATTGAAAATGTTGTTCCTTCTCTCCCATCTTTCAATTGAATTCCTAAGGCAATTAATTCATCTCGTATTTGATCAGACAATGCCCAATCTTTGTTTTCTCTTGCTTCTTTTCGTAACTTAATCAACAAATCGATGACTCCAGTTATTTTTTCTGAATTGTTCTGTGAATCCTCATTCATCAGTCCTAAAACATCAAAAACAAACGCATTGATTGTTTTTTTAAATACCGATAAATCCTCCTTCGTTAAACTCGCTTGCTGATCTTTTATTTGATTAATCACTTTTACAGCCTCAAACAAATGCGATATTAAAATTGGCGAATTAAAATCATCGTTCATAGCAGCATAACAATTATTACGCCATTTTTGAACATCAAAAGTACTTGTTTTAGCTGGCGCAACGCGCTCTAAAAAACGAACTGCTTCCATCAATTTTGAATGTCCTTTTTCTGAGGCTTCCAAAGCTTCACCAGAAAAGTCTAAAATGCTTCTATAATTCGCCTGCATATTAAAAAAACGAACAACACTTGCTGAAAATGGTTTTGGTAAAATACTGTTTTCTCCAGATAAAATTTCATTAGGCAATATAAAGTTCCCTGTAGACTTCGCCATTTTTTGACTATTCAAAAGCAACATGTTGGTATGCATCCAATAATTTACAGGAGTCACTCCACTACAGGTTTTAGATTGTGCAATTTCACATTCGTGATGAGGGAATTTCAAATCCATTCCACCTCCATGAATATCAAAGCTCTCTCCTAGATACTTCTTACTCATTACAGAACATTCTAAGTGCCAGCCGGGAAAACCATCACTCCAAGGAGAGGGCCAACGCATAATGTGTCTTTCATCTGCTTTTTTCCAGAGGGCAAAATCTTGTGGGTTTTTCTTATCAGACTGTCCGTCAAGCGAACGTGTATTATGTATTAAATCTTCTACCTTTCTACCTGATAAAATCCCGTAATGTTCTACTTTATTGTAAGCTAAAACATCAAAATATACCGATCCATTAATTTCATAAGCAAATCCTTTTTCAATGATTTCTTTGATCATTTCAATCTGTTCTACAATATGACCGGTTGCCGTAGGTTCTATACTCGGTGGTAAAAAATTGTAATTTTTTAAAACATCATGAAAGTCTACCGTATAACGTTGCACAACTTCCATCGGTTCAATTTGCTCTAATCGGGCTTTTTTAGCAATTCTATCTTCCCCTTCATCTGCATCATTTTCTAGATGACCTGCATCTGTAATATTGCGTACATAACGCACTTTATACCCCAAATGCAATAAATATCTATACACAACATCAAAGAACATAAAGGTTCTAACATTTCCTAAATGTGCGTTGCTATATACGGTAGGACCACAAACATACATTCCTACATATCCGTCTGTTATGGTCTTAAAATCCTCTTTTTTTTTCGTAAGAGAGTTGTATACTTTAAGTTGATTTTCTTTATAGAGTTCCATTAAAAAAGTGACTGTTTACAGGGTATAAATATAGGTACTTTATAGAGAATAGCGAAACGGAATTTATAGAAGTTCTTGACAGGTAAAAGTCCTCTTTTTTAACTGTTCTAAGATGCTATTCAAATAAAAGTTAAAAACTTGAAGAGGCTCGGTATGACATTTTTGTTTAAATTTACAAGTGAATTGATCCCATGAATAAAAAAACAACAACTCTACATGAAAAAAAGGGAGTTTCTCAACCAGAAACTACCAGTAAATTGAGTGCTGAAAAAATAAAGATCAAAAGAAATAAGCACAATTCAGTTGATGAATTTGTATCCAATATTTTGGAAGGGAGTATTCCTTTTTTAAGCAAGGCAATCACCTTAGTAGAAAGCACGAACCCTAGACATCAAGAAAAAGCAAACGAAATTTTAGAACGTTGTTTACCCCATGCAAACAACTCTATAAGAATAGGGATTACTGGAGTTCCTGGTGTTGGGAAAAGTACTTTTATTGAAACTTTTGGAAAACGGTTGACTTCTCAAGGAAAAAAAGTAGCGGTATTGGCTATCGATCCAAGCAGCTCAGTAAATAAAGGATCTATTTTAGGGGATAAAACAAGAATGGAAGAATTGGTAACCGATAAAAATGCATTTATCAGACCTTCTCCTTCAGGGACTTCATTGGGAGGTGTTGCGCAAAAAACGAGAGAAAGTATTATTCTCTGTGAAGCAGCAGGGTTTGATACAATCATTATTGAAACAGTGGGTGTGGGTCAATCTGAAACAGTGGTTCACTCGATGGTCGATTTCTTTCTATTATTAAAAATTGCAGGAGCTGGTGATGAATTGCAAGGAATTAAACGCGGTATTATAGAAATGGCAGATGCAATTGTGATTAACAAGGCAGATGGGGGGAATGAAAAAAATGCTAGCATTGCAAAAGTAGCCTTTAACAGCGCCTTACATTTATATCCACCAAAAGAAAGCAAATGGCAGCCAAAAGTACTCACTGCGAGTGCTTTAAAAAACAAAGGAATGACCGAAATTGATCAAATGATTGCCAATTATCTCTCTCTAACAAAACAAAATGCTTTTTTTCAACAAAAAAGAGACCAACAAAACACCTTTTGGTTGTTATCCTCCATCGAACAGCAATTAAAAGATAACTTTTATCAAAACCCTAGCATTAAAAAAGCGCTTTCAAAGGAAATTAAAAAATTAGAAAATTCACAAACGACTCCTTTTAGTGCAGCCAAAAGACTGTTGGACTTATAGCTCAACTTGCTTCTTCATCGAATAAAAATATCATTTTCTTCAACTATCCCAAAAAGCATTTTAAATTTTCGATGTCTTATTTTCCTGTAAAAAATCTTCGCGCACAAGACACAACATTATATTAAAGCTTTTTATAAGCAAGGAATGACTTGAGGTTTCGCTTGCTTCTTCATCGAACTAAAACCCTATTTTATCTAAATACCCAATCTTTAGTTCCCGGCTTCATGTATCATTGCTATTTTTAGTAACTAATATATAGTTCTAATCGTTAACAACAACTGCTATTTAAAGTTGTTGGGGATATAGATATATATCTATCTAAATTAACAAAAAAGATTGCACTTATTATATGGAAAATAGAGCCTTACAAATAAAAAGAATTGTCTTCGATATAAAGGGTTACCCACAAACTTAAGATATATAGAATTAAAAAATAAAATTTATGAAATTAGAAAAGATATTAGATAAACTTGGCTCAATCGAAAAAAACTCATTTATTAAAATAATAGATAACATCATATCTAAAAATCCAAAGAACAATAAAGAAATTGGTAAGATTTTAAGTTCTTCTGACAAAGGTTTAAAATCGGTTGACAATCAAAATATCTCAAAGATCCTTTCTTTAACGTCAAACGAATTTCAAGAATATATAAAATGTGAATTTCAAGAAATTACATCGCAATTAGACATCTTAATCGATATCATTATTCGTGATGGAAATTGCATTATGAAACAAGATTGGTTCTCAAGATTGTATGATAGCGAAATCAAACA